>JACCEE011064527.1_pt1 | contig 16205 bp, 8 predicted proteins | sample 7449931 | NCBI WGS metagenome assembly JACCEE01 (sample SAMN15323457, study PRJNA562643) | freshwater metagenome | isolation source: river surface water | place: USA:Blue River Watershed | collected 2017-08-19 | reverse complement strand
CTATCGAGATTCGTTCGCTGCATGCTTATTTTACACAGTGCGTAAAAAACCGGTGTATCGATTATATCCGCAATCAGCAGGTTCGCCAACGCTTCGATAACCAGGGAGATCATGTTGAGGCAGTTGAGTTTGAAGATGATTTTTGGATAAAAACAGAATTAAGCGAACTGATTGAAAGTGCCATTGAAGAATTGCCGCCGCGGTGTAAAGAGATTTTCAGAATGAGTCGTTACGACAATCTTAAAATATCCGAAATTGCCGATAAGCTTAATATCTCAAAAAGAACAGTTGAAACCCAGATAAGTAAAGCGCTGAAATTCATGCGTGTTAAACTCATCGATTACATTTCCCTGATTATTTTTTATTTTTTTTCATAAACTGAGTACGTGTTACCAAAACTGCGTACGTCTATAAAGTACAATTTTCTACATGGAGAATACTAACTTCGATATCGATCAACTTATTTCCGGACGATTTCTGGATACCAATTCACAGGAAGAGAATTCTGCTCTCGATCTTTGGATTGCCGAATCGGATGAAAATAAGCGGTATTTTCAGGAACAGCGGAAATTATGGAAGCTGACTGAAATGCATCAGAAGATGCACCTGATCGACGAAAATTTAGCCTACCAAAAAATTTCATCGCACTTAACAGCTCAAAAGCAATTTAATCCAATGCTTTGGCTGCAACGTATTGCTGCTGTTTTGTTTATTCCTTTGGCGCTTGCATCAGCCATTCAGTATTTAAAATCCGAAAAAAATAAAGCAAATAATAACGGCCATACTCAAATGGCAACAGTATATAATACGGTAGAAACTCCGCTGGGTATGCGTTCGAGCCTGACATTGCCCGATGGAACCAAAGTCTGGTTAAATGCTGGAAGTAAAATTAGCTACCCGGTACTTTTTGCTGATAAAGAAAGGAAAGTCACATTGACGGGTGAAGCCTATTTTGAAGTAAAAAAAGATCAGAAGTGGCCCTTTGTAGTTAACACCAAAAATTTGAGTATCCTGGTTACCGGAACATCTTTCAACTGTAATGCGTATCCTGAAAACAAACAGGTCCAAACTGTTTTGGTTGAGGGCGCGGTTTTGTTGGCAAACCAAAGTGCTACCGAACTGACTTCGATGAATCCTGGCGAGTTGGCAACTTTTGATAACGAAAACCAGAGTATTACCAAAACGAAGACCGATTTGCAAAAGTATATCGCCTGGAAAAATGGAAAGTTAATGTTTCGCGACGATAAGATGAATAAAGTAGTTGAGAAACTCGAACGTTGGTATAATGTTGAGTTTGAGATTGCAGATAAAGAAATTGCCGATTACGTGTACACGGCAACATTTATTGACGAGAGCCTTGACCAGGTATTAAAAATGTTGTCGCTTTCTGCACCAATTCGTTACACGGTATCGGAACGAACAAAACTTGAGGATCAAACCTTTGCCAAGGCAAAAGTAAAATTGTATAAGAAAGGATAAATTGACTAAAAAAAGAGGAGACGTGTTGCAACCACTTCTCCTCCGACAATTAATAAATAGATGTAATTTATTAAGTAAAACGACCAAATCTATGAAAAAAAACTGTTTCTGGAGTATCAAACTATCCTACTTTGGCTTTCCGTAATTAAGTTTTAAGGATACTTAACAAATGCCTTAATAATGATTATCGAAAATTAGCTGCACATATTGTGCCGTAAATTTTTTAATTGAAGTGATTATTTGGCATTTATCATGTTTATGATCAGTGGAGTAAACATGTAGAGGTGATGAAATAATAAAAAAAGGAGAAGAAATGTTGCAACCATTGCTTCTCCAGTTGATTAATAAATATTGCCAATTTATTAACTGTAAATCAAACCAAAAGTATGAAAAAAAATCTGTTTTTAAACAGAGTGCGAGGCTATTTGGCTTTAAACTCAAAAGTATTTAGGGTTATGAGACTAACATTCTTTCTCCTATTACTCACCATTTTCCAGAGCATTGCTGGAACTTCCTATTCACAAAACACAAAGCTTAGCTTTAAACTGAATGATGTTAGAGTTAAAGACGTGTTAAATGTGATTGAAGAGAAAAGTGAGTTTTATTTTCTTTTTAATAGTAAGCTGGTAGATGTTGATCGTAAAGTTGACATCAATGTATCAAATCAGCAAGTTGACAAAATCCTGAGCAATTTATTTGCCGGTACAAATGTGGGCTATACTGTTTTAGACCGTCAGATTATCATTCAGCCTATCAATGCTGTATCTGAAGTTGGATCTATTCAGCAGAAAATGGTCACAGGTATTGTTAAGGATGAAAGTGGCGCACCAATTCCGGGGGTTAGCGTAGTTATAAAAGGAACTACCAAAGGAACATTAACTGATATCGACGGAAAATTCTCGATCGAAGTTACCGGTAATGACAAAGTTCTTCAATTCTCATTTGTGGGTATGAAGTCGCAGGAAGTTACCGTTGGCGATCAACGTAATGTTAATGTAACTTTGGTTCAGGAAACAATTGGTATCGAAGAAGTTGTAGCCGTAGGTTATGGTGTTCAACGCAAAGTAACAGCTACCGGTTCGGTTTCTTCATCAAAAGGTGAATCGTTGCAAAAATCGGCTACTACCAACTTAACCAACAATTTGGTAGGTCGTATGCCTGGTTTAACAGCTGTTAGCCGTAGTGGTGAACCTGGAGCTGATAACGCCACTTTGCGTATTCGTGGTTCGAATACCCTAGGTGATAACAGTCCGCTTGTAGTTGTTGACGGGGTTGCAAACCGTGCAATGGAACGTATTGATCCAAATGAAATTGAAAGTGTAACTGTATTAAAAGATGCTTCGGCAGCGATTTACGGTTCGCAGGCAGCAAATGGTGTAATCCTTATTACTACCAAACGCGGTAGCCAGGGTAAACCAAAAGTAACACTCAGCATGAATCAGGGTATTAACCAACCAACCCGTATTCCTGAAATGGCCAACGCTGCTCAGTATGCAACCATGTTGAACGAATTAGCATATTACAACTCACCTTCAGGTGGCCGTTATCAGAAGTATTCTGAAAAAGATATTCAACAATACAGTGATGGTTCGGATCCTTGGGGTCACCCAAATACCGATTGGTTTGCTGAAGTTTTCAAAGATTGGTCAACTCAGAACCAACAGAATGCTTCTATCTCGGGTGGTAACGAAAATATGAAATACTTCATTTCTCTTGGTGCCAAATTTCAGGATGGTTATTACAAACACAGTGCGACCAATTACAAACAGTATAACTTCCGTACCAACATCGACGGTAAAGTAAATAAATATATCAACATCGCGTTTGACGTTGCCGGTCGTGAAGAAATCAGGAATTACCCAACCCGTTCGGCAAGTTCGATTTTCCGTATGTTAATGCGCGGTAAACCAAATATGCCTGCTTACTGGCCAGACGGAACACCCGGACCGGATATTGAATACGGTGATAACCCTGCCGTTACAACAACAGATGCTACTGGTTATGATTTAGACAAACGATATATTCTTGAAAGTAATTTACGTACAGTTATTGCAATTCCTTGGGTTAAAGGGTTATCGGTAACCGCCAATGCTGCATTCGATAAAAACTTTTCATTCCATAAAAAATGGGAAACTCCATGGTACCTGTACTCTTGGGATGGAAATGCTGAACACAAATTAACTAAAGGTAAACGTGGTTTGGATTCTCCTCAGTTAACCGAGTATATGGCAGATGGACAACGCATCACCGCCAATGCTTATGCGACCTACGAAACAACCATCAATGATATTCACAATATTAAGTTGATGGCTGGTTGGGAAAGACGTTTTGGTAAAGAAGATAAATTTGAAGCTTTCCGTAAAAACTTTATTTCATCAGCAGTTGACCAGTTATTTGCCGGAGCTTCTGACCAATATATGTCAAATACAGGTTCAGCAAGCCAGAATGCTTACCAAAGTTATTTCGGTCGTGTAAATTACGATTTAGGTAAAAAATACATGGCTGAATTTGTTTGGAGATATGATGGTTCGTATATGTTCCCATCTGACAAACGTTTTGGTTTCTTCCCTGGTGTATCTTTAGGATGGCGTATGTCTGAAGAAAACTTCTGGAAAGACAATTTAGCATTTATCAACGACTTTAAACTTCGCGGATCATGGGGTCAAACCGGTAACGACCGTATTGATGAATACCAGTATCTGGCTACTTATGGTTATACCAGCGGCAGAACTTATGTGTATGGATCAAATGATGCCAAACTTTTGGTTGAAACTAAAATTCCAAACCCCGCAGTAACCTGGGAAATTGCCAATGAAGCAAATATCGGTTTCGATGCACTTTTACTGAATAACAAATTGTCGGTTTCGGCTGATTACTTCAACAACTTACGTACTCAGATTTTGATCAAACGTAACGCTTCTGTTCCTACTTCAACAGGTTTGAGTTTACCTCCTGAAAATATCGGGAAAGTGCGCAATGCCGGTATTGAGGCTGCAATTGGTTACCACAATAAAGTGGGTGATTTCTCCTACGACCTTTCGTTAAACGGAAGTTACTCGAAGAATAAAGTAATTTTCTGGGACGAAACACCTGGTAAACCAGAATATCAGCAAAATACAGGAAAACCTATGCCAACATACAGTGGATCTTCATTCAATGAAGACCTATACTATCAGGCTATTGGTATTTTCAAAGATCAGGCTGCTGTTGATGCTTATCCTCATTGGGCTGGTGCTCGTCCGGGCGATATCATTTTCGAAGACGTTAACAAAGACGGAAAAATCGATGGTTTGGACAGAGTAAGAAGCGAAAAGAACGACATGCCACGTTTCATTGGTGGTTTCAATGCAATTTTACGCTACAAACAGTTCGACTTAACTATGTTGATTCAGGGTGCTGCCGGTGCTCAGCAATATCTTGGTGTTGAGTCAGGTGAGATCGGTAACTACTATAAATATTTCGCTGATAATCGCTGGACACCTGAAAATACTGACGCAAGTAGTCCAAGAGCATGGAACCGTGATAATGAATACTGGAGAAGTCAATCCAATACTTTCTGGTTAAGAAATACCGATTATATTCGTTTGAAAAACCTTGAAGTTGGTTATACTTTACCGATGAAAGCTAATAAGTCGTTAGGTATTGAAGCCTTACGTGTATATGTAAACGGTACAAACCTGCTGACTATCGATAAAGCTGATTTGATTGACCCTGAAACTACAGGCGGAACATCTTACGCTCCTCAACGAATCGTTTCTGCTGGTTTAACTTTAACATTCTAAAAAAGGAAATTACTATGAAAAAGATATTCAATCTATTAATGTTTGTTTCTCTTGTTACAATATTTACTTCTTGTAACAGTACAGATGACTTCCTGAATAAACAACCTTTAGGCGATTATTCGGAAACCGCTGTTTGGAGCGATCCGTCCCTGGTTCAAACCTTTGTTAACAGCATGTATCGCAATGCGTTGGGTTGGCCTTTTGCTATCGAACGTCTTTCTGACTATTCAGATGAATCGCACTTTACACCAGACTGGGACGTTACCAACTTTAATAAAAGTTTGATGACGCAGGACGGATTGTTAGGTTGGGATACCAGTTGGGCAACACCTCATACTATGCACTTCCGTTGGTCACCTTTCTATGCCAACATACGTCGTGCCAATATTTTCTTTTCTAAAATCGATGAAGTTCCTGGTGATGCATCAGTTATCAGCGATTTGAAAGGTCAGGTTTATTTCCTGAATGCATGGAACTATTTTTATCTGACGAATCTTTATGGCGGTGTGCCAATTATTGATAAAGTTTATGGTTTGTCAGATGAGTTTACAGCAGCTCGCAACTCTTATGATGATTGTATTAAATACATTGTTGACCAGTGCGACAAAGCTGCGGCTAATTTATCGGATACTTATGCTACCGATGGTCATATTACAAAAGGTGCCGCTTTAGCTCTCAAAGCACGCGTATTATTGTATGCTGCCAGCGATTTGCACAACTCTGCCAAAAACAGCGTGGTTACCAGTGGTTTCTCTAAACCTGATTTACTGGGTTACACTGGTGGTGATGCTACTGCCCGTTGGACTGCAGCTAAAAATGCAGCTAAAGCGGTAATCGATCTTGGAAAATACAGTTTATACAAATCAAGTCCTGCAGCTACTGACTCTGTGGCCAACAACTTTGTTGAATTCTTTACATCGAAAGGAACCAGCGAAGATATTCTATTACAATTCTTCACTGCAAAAACCGACGAAAGCTGGGAAGGTTACAATCCGGCTCTATATTGCGGACCTAATGGTTATCACAACTGGGGTAACAACTGTCCGCTTGGCGATTTGGTTGACGACTATGAAATGAAAGACGGTAGCAAGTTTAGCTGGGAAAACCCAACCCACAAGGCAAATCCTTATGCAAAACGCGATGCCCGTTTATATGCAACTGTATTATACGAAGGTGTTCAGTGGAGAAAACGTCCGGATGATGCTTTGAAAATCGATCCGTTTAGCAAAATTCAGGTAGGTCACGTTTACGACCAGTCAGGTAAAATGATTAAAGCAGGTTTGGATACCCGCGAAGGTCCAATCGAAGATTGGAATGGTGGAAAAACCGGATACTATGTTCGCAAATGGGTTGATCCAACCATCGATCCTCAATATGTAAAACAAGATGTACCATTCAAACACATTCGCTATGCCGAAGTATTGATGAATTATGCTGAGGCTTGTATTGAATTAGGACAGGACGCTGAAGCCCGCACTTATATTAATATGGTTCGTAAGCGCGCAGGTCAGCCTGAATTAGCGGCTTCGGTTACCGGCGATGCACTTCGTCAGGCATACCGCCACGAACGTCGTATTGAATTCGCCTACGAAGATCATCGTTTCTGGGATGTTCGCCGTTGGTTGATTGCTTCGGCTGCTTACCATCAAACTTCAGGAGTTGATGTGAAATATGTTACCAGCGAAACTTCGGTACCTGCTTATCGCAAGGCTGATGGTTCAACCTGGGGTGATCCGATCTTCACGAAAAAAGATGTACCTGGTGATGCCCGTGCATGGAATAATAAATGTTATTTCTTCCCGATTTATCGCGACGAAATGAACAAAAATAACTTGCTGGTTCAGAACCCTGGATATTAATCAATCGATTCAATATAAAATGTAATACCGCGGCTGTCCCAAAAGGACAGCCGCTTTTGTTTGTATCCAATTAATCTCTTATTTTCGTTTATCCGGCTAAATCGGTTTAAATTACACCCATGAATCGCACTTTTACTTTTCTATCGGCTCTGTTCTTTAGTTTAAATGCCTGTAATTCTTCCAAAATGAAAGTTGACCTGATTGTTACCAATGCCAAAGTTTATACCGTTGATGAAAAATTTTCGGTTCAGGAAAGTTTTGCCGTAAAAGATGGTAAATTTTTGGAAATTGGCTCAGCCAAAGAAATTCAGGAGAAATATTCTTCTGAAAAAGTATTCGATGCAAAAGGACAAAGCGTTTTCCCTGGATTCATCGATGCGCATTGTCATTTTTATGGATATGGCATCGATTTGCTTCAGTATGCAACTCTTGATGGTTCTGCAAATCAGGATGTAATTTTTGAGAAATTAAAAGAGCAGCAGCAAAAAGCAGGAGATGGCTGGATATTGGGTCGTGGTTGGGATCAAAACCTCTGGCCCGAAAAATCGTTTCCCGACAACAAGAAGTTGGATGAGTTATTTCCTGATGTTCCGGTATATCTTGTTCGTGTTGACGGACATGCGGCCTGGTGTAACTCGAAAGCACTTTCATTGGCCGGAATCGATGCAAATACAAAGGTTGACGGCGGCGATATAATTATTAAAAATGGAAAGCCAACCGGCATATTGATTGACAATGCCATGCAATTGGTTTTTAATCGTATACAGGCGCCAACCAATGAGGTAAAAACCAAAGCATTGCTCGAAGCACAGAAAAACTGCTTTTCTGTTGGCTTGACCTCGGTAACCGATTGTGGATTACCGAAAGAAACCATTTTACTGATTGATTCGCTGCAAAAGCACGGAATACTGCAAATGCAACTAAATGTGATGATGGACCCAAGCAAAGAGAACATGGATTATTTTTTGCCTAAAGGACCTTATATTACCGATCGACTGCAGGTACGCAGTATAAAGTTATACGCGGATGGAGCTCTGGGTTCGCGTGGTGCTTACCTGTTGGAAGACTACTCCGATCAACCGTGGAACCGTGGACTACTGATGAACCCGGAATCGTATTTCGACGATATTTGCACTAAGGCATACAATGCTGGTTACCAGGTAGCCGTGCACTGTATTGGCGACGGAGCCAATCGTTTTATCCTGAACATTTATGGAAAGTATTTAAAAGAGAAGAACAATTTGAGGTGGAGAATTGAACATGCTCAGGCTATACATCCCGATGATATTGCATTATTCGGAAAATATTCAATTGTTCCGTCGGTTCAGGCCACACATGCCACTTCGGATATGTTGTGGGCCGACGAACGATTGGGAGAGAAACGTATGAAAACGGCCTATGCCTACCAGCAATTGCTGGCTCAAAACGGGTGGATTCCGAATGGAACCGATTTCCCGATTGAAGATATTAGTCCGGTTAAAACATTTTATGCCGCGGTTTGCCGGAAGAACATCGAAGGCATTCCGGCAGAAGGGTTTCAGATGGAGAATGCACTTACCCGAGAACAGGCTTTACGGTCGATTACCATTTGGGCTGCAAAAGCCGGATTTGAAGAAAAAACAAAGGGCAGTATCGAAGCCGGAAAGTCGGCTGATTTTGTAATTCTGGATACCGACTTAATAGAATGCCCCCATACTTCGATATTAAAATCAAAGGTGACGCAAACGGTGTTAAGAGGAGAATTGGTTTTTGGACAACTATAAAACTGGAGCTATTTGCGCGTATTAACCCAATCGGCCCAATCGATTGAGGCAAAGAAGCTTCGAAGCATACCATCAAATAAACGAACGGCCTGAATCCGGGTACTTACTGAATTTATGTCCATCAATTCGCTGCCTGCTTTTTGATTCCGCATTTCAATAAACGAACCAAATTCGTTTTTTGCCTTCGTGTAATCAGCACTATTTGCCGATTTGGCGAATTTTTCCACCATTGGCGGAACCATTATGCTTTCAGCCTGTAGTTGTGGAATATATTGTCTGAGGTGCTCAAACGATTTTTCAGGAAGTTTTGCCTGCCAATCAAGGTATTTCCTAATAAGTTTTGCCAATATATTTTGACTTTCAGTATTGCCTTGTTCCGGTAATCTATCCAGGTTTTGCTTAATATCGGTCAAAAGTGAGTCAACTGGCATCCACTTGTTTTTAATTTCCGTGAACATGCTTATGTCGAGATAAGGCTCGTCGCTGGGTAGTCCAGAGATGACTACATTGATTTTAGCTGTTGAATTAGCTACTTTAATTTCGTCAATCGAGTTTTTAATCTCTCCTGATATTACTTGCAGGTTTCTGATATTCTGTTGAGCCAACGGAAACTTTAACTGATATAGGTTTCGCTCAATACTATCACACAGGACCTGAAATTGAACTAGTTTTTCAAGTATGACTTCGTTTTTTATTCCATTGGCTTTTATAAACTTTGACAGATACCAGACGTCAGATTCACCAGCAACTTTAAAATAAACAGTGGCTTCGGCTGAATACTCTTCCTGTGTCACATTTTCACCAGTTTTAAATTGCCAGGTTGACTTAACACTGGCCTTTATAAACGATTGAGCAAATTTTTCTTTTGAAACAAGGAGGTTCGCACACAGTTGATTAGCGATGGGTTCAACTGTTATGTATTTGTCACCTGAGAATTGTACATTTTCACTTGTTAGTTTCCATTCCGCTTTTTTGCCTTCAATTTCATATATAATGCCTTTATCTCCCCGCGACAGTATTTGGGCATTGCCCGAAATGTCGGCATATTCATCCGGAAATTTACAAAAGTCTCTTCGACCGCCTTCCATCTCAACTTCAATCTTTAATTTCTGACCGTGGGTAACAGTGAGAAGTTCGCCAACTTTTACTTGTTTGCCATCAATTTTAACTCGAAGAAAAGGTTTTCGCACGGGTTGGACTGCGGATAGAGTGGAATAGGCGAAAACCAGAACCAGAAAAAAGCACAGGGTTTTCATAATCCGTCTTTTTAAATTTTGGGACCTGGTTTAAAATTAACAAAAAAAAACTGATGATTTATTCAATTAAACCATCAGTTTTTCGAAAGAATATGATCTTGTAGAATTATGCTTCCTTTTCCAATTAAGGAAGTCAAAATACGAGTTTCTGTTATTTGACCAGTATTTTCTCAGTAACTACTTGATTCGAAGTTTGTATTCTTAACAGGTAAAGTCCTGATTTTATTCCGGATAAATCAAGTTGATAACCGGTTGCATGTGGTTGATGAATACGTATGATTTTACCTTCCAGCGAAATTAGCTCGAGTTGTTTGATTGGTTCCTGACTTTCGATCTGAACATTCCCGGATGCAGGATTTGGAAATATACGCAGTGCAGATTGCTCAGGAAGAACAGGAGCCGTTGTTACCAATGTACTGAAATCGGGCAACTTTTTATCGCTGTATAAACGGTACTCGCCAGCTTTCAGGAGGATAGGCGAAGTTATGCTGGTAACATTTAGTTGTGCTCCCGAAAAGAATTCGTACCAGGTACCGGTGTGTTGAAACACCGGACTGAATGATTGATCTGTTAATCCAAAGTTTCCAATCAAGGTAATATTATGGTCGTTCAACGTGAGTTGAATTTTCTTTAATTCGCCGTTAACCGAGAGTGTTTCTTTTCCTGAGGTGAACACATCAAACTGGCTGCGCAACTGGAGCATTGCCGAGTAAACTTCGAATAGCTTTTTACGTTGAGTGTCGTCGTAATAACTCCAAAGTACAGGCTTTTCGCCCAGGCGGCCACCCTGATCAATTGAGATATCGTAACCCAACTCGCCAAACTGCCAAATCATTTTAGGTCCGGTAAGCGATAAAAAGAAAGTGGTAGTTAGCTTGCTTCTATCGAGCGCGGTATTCAGTGTTTTGGTGTTGTAACTGCCGGAAGAATTTCCATAGGTAATCGTTCTATACATTTGGCGCTCTTCATCGTGACTTTCCATATAGGCCACCAATCCCGGTTTTTGATAGCCTCTTTGCTGATACGAAGCCCAGTTGAAATCAGATTTGTTTGATTCGTTGTATCCCATAGCCGCTTCGGCAAAAGTACCGCTGGCATTTCCCCAAATCAGCATTCCATTTCCATAGGCAGCGAGTTCTTTCTCTTCTGCATTGACTGCAAAATGTTCAAGAATTACAATTGCCTTTGGATTAACTTCCCATATTTTTGTTGCCATTCGCTCGAGTATGGCAATACGAGAAGCATCGTAACTACTGCCATCGCCCGGTGTATTTGTGAATCCTTTGGTAAAATCGAAACGGAATCCATCTACTTTATATTCGGTTAGCCAGTATTTGGTAACGCGGTCAACAAAATCTTTGGTTGATTGCCGTTCGTGGTTAAAGTCGTAACCCCAGCTATACACGCTGTTTGGCGAAGTTTCGTTAAACCACGGATTGTCGGCCGAAGGTCGGCTCAATGCGTCGTTCCAATACATTTTCACAAAGGGATTCGATCCGTACGAATGGTTCAGTACAATATCCTGAATTACAACAAAGCCTTGTTTGTGGCATTCGTCGATGAGCGCTTTTAAATCGTTTTTGGTACCATAAGCTTTGTCGGGAGCAAAATAAAAATTAGGATTATAGCCCCAACTGCTGTTTCCTTCAAACTCGCTGAAAGGCATGAGCTCAATGGTATTGATGCCCAGCCGTTTCAGATAATCGAGTTTGGCCTGAACTGCTTTAAACGAGCGTTCTGTGGTAAAATCGCGAATAAGCAGTTCATAAATCGAAAGCTTACTTGTTTGTGGTATGTTGTAAGATGTTGTTGTCCAGTTGAAAGGTGTTTGTGCTGTTTGCAAAACGGAAGCACGATCTGAAGCTTTTCCTTCGGGATAAGCAATCAGGTTGGGGTAAATTGTTGAGGAAATATTTTTATCATCCGGATCCGACACTTTATCGGTGTACGGATCGGCTACCTTCAGATTTCCATCGATCAGATATTGAAATACATATTCCTTTTGAGGGACAAGGTTGCTGAGTTTAATCCAATAATAATCACCATCTTTTTTTAGCTGATAATTGTTATCGGGCAACCAGTTGTTGAAATCGCCAACAGCAAAAATATGCTTTTTACCGGGGGCATAAATGGCCAGGGTGGCCGATTGATTATCATTGTAAGTTATTCCGGCCAGAAGTCCGGCTGGTCTTGTTTCGCTGGTAGTTGTTTCGCGAATACATACATATACTGAGTCTTTTTTGATTGTTGAGTTTTGTGTGGCTACTGCTTTAAGCCAGTAATTTCCTGAATTTGCCAGGCTCAGCGTTTGTGAAAATGTTGTTACTGCAGTTTGTCCGCCAATTTCCTGATTGTTTTGAAATAGTTTAACATCAGCAGCTTGTGTAGTTGAAACAGTAACCTTAAATGATTCGGATTTGTCGAAAACATTAACGCGCGAAGGAGCTGTAATTGTAACGTGCAGGCCATCGGCACTAACATTCACAAATAAATCGTTGGTTTGTTTTGAACCGTCGGCTGAACGGAAAACAAAATTCAATGAGGTAACTAATTCGGATGATGCAACCGAGTAAAATGTATTAATGTCGGGAGTAATTGTAAGTTCGTAAATTCCGTTGCCTTTGTTGGTTAGTTTGGGCTGTTGGCTATTGTCGCCCCACGAACCAATTACATGCTTCCATCCCGATGTTCCGGCAAGGTATACGCCGGTATGCGCATACAGGTCACTGGTAAAAAAGCCAAGTCTTGAATCCTTTGATGAATCGAAAGTTATGGTTACGGCTTTGGTGTTAACGGGAATAACCGGGTCGGTACTCAACTGAGCATAACTTGCCAGCGAAAGTACCACTACCCAAAAAAGAATGAATGATTTACGAAACATTGGCGTTGTATTATCTATTAAAAAAACCTGTCTGCCCCGGAGAGCAGACAGGTTATGCTTTGTGTTTTATTAATTAATTCTTGGTAACGGTAGCTTTCAATTTCCATGGATCGAAAGTTACGGTGTAATTACCACTAGCGGCAACAGGGATATTATCACCTCCGCCAACTAAAGCATCCAAAGGCCCGCCATAGTTAACATCCCAACCATCGTTAGCCCTGAATTTAATATCACCGGCGGTTAGGTCGAGGGTTACAGTAAATACTTTATTTGTGGCATCCCAGGTCATGTTTGTGTCGTCGCTCCAGCCACCAGGTGTTGCGCTTCCAATCAATCCCCATCTGTTTGCAGCGTAAGTGTACGCATTCGGATGGCTCAAGTCAAGGGTAATGGCATAATCTGCTTCAACAGCTACCGGAATATTATCACCACCAGCATTCAAGGTTGCATTTTTGGCTGAACTTCCGTAGTTATAATCCCAGCTATGATTTGCACGGAATTTAATTTCGGCAGCAGTTAAGTGCATTCCTCCTTGCCATGTTTGTGTTGCAGGATCGAAAGTTAATGCAGTTTCGTCATCCCAGCCTTTTGGTGATGCTGAACCAATAACACCCCAGCTGGTAGCAACCGCAGTAAATGTCATCTTCCCGGCATCGGCGTTAATTTTGTAATAGCCTGCAGGTAAACTGTAGTCACCGCCACTGGCATCCAAAGTACCAATAGAGCCACCATAGTTAGGACCATCCCAGTTTGGCTGAGTTGCAAATTTCCATGAGTTTGATGCATTAGCCATGTAAACGTATCCTTCCAGATTATCAGGAGTTGCTTCAACACTCTTCACCTGTGGTGAATTTGCCGGACTCCAGTCGGCTAATGTAGTTCCGGGATAACTTGCAGCTACATAATTTCCAGGAATGTACCAGGTACGCAATGAAACCAACGTAGTAAATGATACTTCAGGACCATAAGCAGTACCAACACTATTGGTTGCATAAGCACGAACGTAGTATTTGGTCAAACCTTTCAGCCCGGTAAGGTTACTAACAAATGCACCGCTTCCGGTTCCATCGGTAGTTTTACTTCCCGAAACGGTTGGACTTGGATTAATACCAAAGACAACACCACGGGCTGTTACAGTTGCACCACCGGTGTTGGTAACATTACCTCCGCCTACTGCTGATGTACCTTTAATTGTTGTAATGTCAGCAGTTGTTACCGTTGGCAACACTGGCAATGTGGTAAAACTGTATTCTTCGCCGTAAATAGTACCCGAGCCGTTAATGGTAGCATAGGCGCGTACATAATATTTAGTTGCAAAGCTCAATCCTGTCAGATTCACTGTAAATGCTGCTGCGCTTGAAGTTCCGCTGGCTGCAACTTTACTGTTAGAAACGGTTGGGCCGGCAGTAGTAGCGTAACAAACACCTTTTTCGCTAAACCCTTCAGTCCCCTGTGCAACAACAAAACCCACAACAGTTGCCGAGCTTGATGTCACATTTGAATATTGCGCTGTCCGGAGATCGGCTTCATACCTCATATCGGCAGTATCCTCGGTGCACGAAGTAAACGCAAGGATTACTGCAGCAAGGATAACTATAAAATTATAAATCTTATTTCTTTTCATATCAAACGATTTAGTGGTTAAGGAACTGCGGTAAATACCACTTTCATTGGTGTTGTGTTCAGATATAATTTAATCTGGTATTTTCCCGGAGCGATGTCAGTAATATCCTTACTGTCAGTTTTTCCGTCATTTTGATACAGATTATTCAGATCAGCATTAGCCGGATTGTAACCAACGTTTACTTTATCCCAGGCATTGTGAGTTCTGAATTTGATACCACCGGCAGTTACAGTTTTGGTGATGTTCCAGGTTTGGTCGGTGAAGTTCCATACCATTTTGGTATCGTTATCCCAACCACCAACGCCACTACCAATAATTCCAATGGTAACATCAACAACCTTGAGGGTCATTTTACCTGTATTGATATCTGCGGTCATGGTATAAGCACCAGCTTCGAGTGGCATGGCAGGTCCGTTTTCTACCAGTTCATAGGTATCCGTACTTCCGGCAACCAGGGCTCCACAATACTTCTTACCATCATCGTTGTTGGTAAACTGGAAGGCAGTTCCGTCGGTATAAATCCATCCGGTATAAACTTTATTATCTCCTGAAGAAACAATGGTTTGCGCTTTACCGGCAACGGTAAGTGCCAGTGAAGGAGGTCCATAGGTTTTTACATCTACTGTTTTGGTGGCGGAACTATACGAATACGAACCAGTACCATTACTGAGAGATAAAGCAGCCCTGAGGCGGAAATCCATTGAAGTAACCTGATCGGCTGGGAATTTCTTTAAGAGAATTCCATCCAAATCACCAACAGTAATCTTAAAAGAAAGGGCTTGTTTATCACTCATGATGAGTGTTACATCTTTGAATCCATTTCCTTTGGCACAAGCTTCAAGGTAATAAGTGGTCGAAGCCTGAAATCCTGGATCGAGTGGTGTTCCAACGAATTCCAGAACATTCAAACCGTTAGCCCTTTTCAAGGTCAAATCAGGCATTGTTACAATTTGTGGCAATACCGGACTGTTTAACAGAACGGCCTGATCTTCGTCTTTCTGACAAGAGAACAGTAATGCCGTTGTGCATGCTAGTATTAAATATGCTAATATTTTACGATTCATAGTTTTGAAATTTAGAGGTTTTGTTTAATAACCTGTATTTTGCTTAAGCGTTGGATTTGCACCAATATCGGTTGAAGGAATTGGGTACAAGTCGCGGAACGATTCGGTTGAAGCACCGGCAGCTACTTTTCCTTTCCAGGGCCACAAATAACTTCCACCTGTGAATTTGCCGAAACGAATAAGGTCGGTTCTGCGGTGTCCTTCCCAGTAAAGCTCGCGTGCACGTTCGTCAAGAATAAAATCAAGAGTCAACTGCGATGAAGTAATGTTTCCGGTTGTGTTGCCATAAGCTCTTTGACGAAGTGCATTTACATAGCTTAATGCTGTGGCAGCATCGCCGGTTGTTGCACCGCGTAAAACTCCTTCGGCATACATCAGGTACACATCAGCCAAACGGAATACCGGATAATCGGTATCAACAAAGTCTGGATGAGCATGTGGTGCTGCGGCGCCGGTTGATGTCAGGTTCGAAAACTTGGTTATAGCATATCCATCGG
>JACCEE010446645.1_pt1 | contig 16208 bp, 12 predicted proteins | sample 7449931 | NCBI WGS metagenome assembly JACCEE01 (sample SAMN15323457, study PRJNA562643) | freshwater metagenome | isolation source: river surface water | place: USA:Blue River Watershed | collected 2017-08-19 | reverse complement strand
CCGACGCTGGCGATCCCTGTGTCGTTGATTGGCGCGTTTTGTGTCATGTATGTGTTTGGTTTTTCATTGAATAATTTGTCGGTGATGGCTTTGATTGTCGCTGCCGGTCTGGTCGTCGACGACGCCATCGTCGTGATAGAGAACATCAAACGCCATCTGGAGCAGGGCCTGTCGCCGTTAAGTGCGGCGCGGCGCGGCGCCAGTGAAGTGGGGGTCACGCTGGTGGCGATGAACCTGGCGCTGGTGGTGGTGTTTTTATCGATTCTGTTCATGGGCGGTTTGGTCGAGCGGCTGTTTCGAGAGTTCTCGATCACGTTGGTTGGCGCCATGCTGATCTCGTTGCTGGTGTCGCTAACACTGACGCCAGGCCTGTCGGCACGGCTAATGATCCGCGAAAGTGTCAAAGACCAGCATGAGGGCTTTTTTGTGCGCTTTCAGCAACGTTATCAGCGCAGTTTACGCTGGGTGCTGGTTAAGCGGCACTGGGTACTGGCGCTACTGGTGTTGTTATTTGCGGCTTCAGTCTGGTTGTTCCGCACGCTGCCCGGCGGCATGTTACCAGAGCAGGACACTGGCCAGCTGAATGGTTTTGTCCGTGGCGATGATGGTTTTTCTTATCAGCTGATGCAGCCCAAAATCGAAGCTTACCGTCAATATCTGCTGAAAGATCCGGCGATTGCCGATGTCACCGGCGCCAGTGGTGGCGCGATGGGTACCAGTAATTCATTCCTGCGCATCCGGTTAAAACCATTGGACGAACGCGGAGTGTCGGCGCAGGAAGTCGTCAACCGCATCCGCGCTGGCGCACCGGTGATCCCGGGTGGCATGATGTTTTTAAGTGTCGATCAGGACATCCGGTTGGCGTCACCTTTTGCCAGTTCCGACTATGAACTGCTACTGATGTCGGGCGATCTGAAACTGCTGAAGAGCTGGTCGAAGAAAATCGCCAAGGCGATGCAGGAATTGCCGGAGCTGGTCGACGTGAATACGCCGGGCGGCGAGGACACCCAACAAATTGTGTTGTCGGTTGACCGTGAAGCGGCGCAGCGACTCGGTGTTGATATGCGTGCGGTCGCCACGCTACTGAACAACTCATTTTCACAGCGTCAGGTTGCGACGCTGTATGACGAAATGAACCAGTACCGGGTCGTGATGGAGCTGTTGCCGGGTTACACCGCACAGCCGGAAGTGCTGAAACAGCTGCAGCTGATCAATAGCCGCGGTGAGCGAGTGCCACTCAGCGCCATCGCCAGTTATCAGTATGGCCTGGCGAATGACCGTATTCGCCGGGATAACCAATTCGCTGCCCAAGGGATCGGCTATGCGCTGGCAGAAGGTGTCAGTGCACAACAAGCCGACGCCGCATTGGATCAAATGCTGGCTGAACTAATGGTGCCGACAGCGATTTATGCCTTGAACGGCGAAGACCAACGCAATGCCGTATTCAGCCAGGGTGACCAGCTGTGGTTATTTATTGGTGTGGTGCTGGCGGTGTATCTGCTGCTGGGTATTTTGTACGGAAGTACGCTGCAGCCGCTGGTGATCCTGTCCACCTTGCCCTGTACCGCGCTTGGCGCATTGCTGGCGTTGTATCTGACTGATACGCCGCTGAATTTAATTGCCCAGCTCGGTTTATTCCTGCTGATTGGTATTGTGATGAAAAACGCCATTCTGCTGGTCGATTTTGCCCTGGCGGCAGAACGCCAGCAGGGCCTGTCACCGCTCGAAGCCATAGTACTGGCCGGTCAGCAACGACTGCGGCCCATTCTGATGACTAACTGCGCCGCGATGCTGGGTGCGGTACCGCTGCTGCTGGGCATGGGCGAAGGCTCAGAACTGAGACAGCCACTAGGTATCAGTATCGTGGGTGGTTTATTACTCAGTCAGCTGTTCACGCTATACAGCACGCCGGCGGTGTATCTGATGTTAAGCCGGTTCAGGCGTAAGGCCAGTCGTGCCAGCGTGCCGGCGACAGAGCTGTAAGGTCAGTTGCTTACAGCACAGTCCGGTCTGCTGCATAGGTCTGATACAAGGGTAACATCGCGGCGCCAAGCAGCATTGCGTTAGCGCCGAGGCTGCCTTGCTGCAGCGTTGGAGCCAGCAGACCAAATGTGGGCCAGGTTTGTAGTTGCTGTTGTATGCCGGCCAGCAGCGGCGCAAGATCGGGTGCTGTGCTGCTGTCGATAATGACTAGCGGAATATCCAACAGCGCCATAGCCGCTTGCAGCCCTGTGCTAATTGCGTCGGCATCTGGCTGTTGTAGCAACAACTGGCCTTGTGTCACCGGTAACACCGCCAGATGAGCGGCGTTACCGTGGCGGCCACGCCACAGCTGACCGTTGAGCACTAACCCTCCTGCGACCAGTTGGTCGAGATACAAATACAAAAAATCAGTTGCCGCCGGTTTGCCAAGCCACAACTCAGCTGCAGCAGCGGCAGAGCCATCATTTTCCAGATAAACCGGTACCTCGAGTTCAGTCTGTAACGCGGTTGCGAGATCAACGCCTTGCCAGGCCTGTTGCAAAGCCTGTAGTTGCTGCGCCGTCAGTTGCGGATATAAGCGGGCAGCAAACTGACTATTGCCGGCAAACCAGGGCATGGCGAGGCCAATACCACAGAGTCGCTCCAGCTGCAGTGCGGACAGCTGCGTCAATAACTGCCGGGTTTGCTGTAATAAGGCGGGCTGAACTTGCTGCGGCAGCCAGTCGCTTAAGGGGCAGCACTGGCGGCGCAGAATATTGCCGCAGAAATCGACGAGAACTAGCTGCAATTGGGTGCGCTGCAGCTGAATACCAATACTGAACACCGCATCTGGCACAAGCTGATAAAACTGGGTCGGCTGGCCCACACCCAGAGTTTTTTTACCACAGCTCTGCAGCAATCCATTGCGACAAAGGCCGGCGACAATCCGCGTCACTGCTTGTAACGACAAGGCCAGCTCCGTCGCCAGTTCAGGCCTTGAGACCTGACCACGCCGGCGCACGGCGCCCAGGAGTAGTCGGACATTCAGGTCGCCGAGGGTCGCGGAATTTGCTGCTGTTCTCACTGGGATTATCCTCGTCGGCATCATGCTATCAGCACAGTTCAGTATCATATCGCATCTGACTGATTTAGGAGCAGATTTGGCAGAAAGTGAAAGAGCCGACCATACTGCAATGTACCCCCATTAGTAAAACACCTGATTGGGTGTTAACCGACCATTCTCAGGACAGAGGTAAGACACGATGAACTGGCAGAGTATCCGAGTCAAAAGTAGTATTCCGGTGGTGATGTTAGGCGTGAGCCTGCTCGCTGTGATGTTAATGTTCAGCAGTTTAATTGCGATGCAGCATAAAGCGCTGGAAGTGCAGGCCGAGAAATTTTTGCAGGCAATCTCGTTAGTGTTAAACGCGGACCGCGATATTTATCAGGCCAAACTCGCGACTACTCATGTGCTCAGTGGGGTGGGTGATGCCGCCGCGGAGCGCAAAGATTTTGCCGACAATGCGGCGCAGGTGAAAGAACGTTTTGATCAGTATCTGAGTACATTAAAAGCTTATCCTGATATTACCGGCCAATTTTCCGGCTTTGAAACGCAGTTTCAGCGTTGGCAACAAAGTGCCGTGACTTTGTTGGATAATCAGGATGCCGGCCAAAAAACTGCGTTGGCAGAGCAGGAGCAAACGGAGTTCTCTGCACTACGCGATGCGCTGGATAAGGCTGGAGAAGCTGCATTGGCGCGGTCTGAACAAGAGCAAAAAGAGCTCAATGCCAGTATCTCGATGACCAAAATTTGGGTATACAGCCTGTCGTTGTTACTGCTGGTGATTGCCGGCTGGTTTAGCTATCAGGGGCCGAAAAAACTGGCCGAACAAATCCGCACTTTATCCGCCCGCTTAAGCGATATTGCCAATGGTGATGGTGATTTAACTGCGCGGCTGCAGATCGATACCAAAGATGAAGTGGCTGATTTAGCGCATGAATTCAATAACTTCATTGGGAAGCAATGTGAAATGATCGCGGCCATTTTGCGCCAGGCCAATCAGCTCAGCCAGTTAACCGGACATTTGTCAGAGTCGGCTGACAGGACCAGTGCAATCACCCAGTCTCTCAATACCGCGTCGGATTCAATTGTCAGTGCTGTGCATGAAATGGCGATGGCTAATAAAGAAATGGCGCAGGTAGCCACGGAAACGGCGCAAGTGTCAGAGCAGGCCAAACGTAGTGCCGGTCAGGGCCTCGAAGTGGTGAAAGTAGTGAACAGCAGCATGCAGAACTTAACGCGTGACGTGCATCAGGCGCTGGGGGCGGCCGAAGAGCTGGAACAAAGCTCTTCGACCATTTCTTCTGTGCTCGAAGTGATCCGCAGCATTGCCGATCAGACCAACTTGTTGGCGCTGAATGCAGCGATCGAAGCGGCACGCGCCGGTGAACATGGCCGTGGTTTTGCGGTGGTGGCGGATGAAGTCAGGACGCTGGCGTCTCGTACTCAACAAAGCACCAATCATATTCAGCAGATGATTGAGCAGTTGCATCTGCGGGTCACGGAGTCGCGGCAGGCCATCGGGAGTGGTAAAGATAATGCCGATTTGACGGTGAACAACTTCGCCCGCGCTGAACAGGTATTTCAGGACATTATGCAGTCCAGTCTGCAGGTAAATGACATGGCAGTTCGCACTGCGGCTGCCACTGAAGAGCAGACCACAGTGTCGGATGAGATCAGTAAAAACCTGTATGCGCTCAATGACCAGGCGCTGGCGGCCGGTGAAGTGGCGAAACGTAACGATCAGTTATCAAATGAAATCAGCACCTTGTCACAGATGCTGTTTGGTCTGGTGGGTAAGTTTAAAGTCAGTTGAGGCTTGGTTATCAGTAAAAAGGGCGCTTAATTGCGCCCTTGTTGTTTCTCGAACCACTGGTTAAAACGGCCACTGACTTTACCGCTACAGGCCCAGATAATCAGTGCGCCCCAGGCGATAAACGACACGCCGGCCGGTACTGCCGCAATGGCGATATATTTCAGATGTGGCCGGTTAAAAAAGACTGCCAGGATCACCGGTAAAAACCAAATAAACAGTACCAGTGGGATCAGAGTAGCCCAGAACATCGGGCTGGCATTGCTAAAAGTTTGCATCAGTTCGTTCATTAGTCTCTCCGGATGGTCAGGGGGCGGCGACTGCGTTTGGTTATTGCGCAGTTGATGAATGCATTCTGCCTGAGTGGCTCAGTTGCAGGAAAAAATAGTGATAAACGGCGTTCCATCAGGAAAAACGGCGACTGGAGCCAGTGCAGTGGTTCCGTTATCGCGCCAGGTCAGCTTGCAGTTAACATTTACTTAATGTAACTTGAACAAGACTTTAGTGTCTGAAAAAGGAACTTAAGATGTTACGTGTGTGCTCTAAAATGTTGTTGATTGGGGTTGCAGTACTGGCGTCGCAAGCGCATGCGACCAGCGATTTTTATGCGGTCGCCGGCGCGCAATACAGCCGCAGTGGTGAACCTGTTGATGTGAGCGGCGCCGGTTATCAGCTAGGCGCTGGTTATGTGATCAACCAGCAGTGGTCCGTTGAGCTCAGTGCTGAACAGTTATTTGCGGAAAAGAAGCAAGTTGAACTCGGACAGAGCCGACTGGACAGTGATGCGCTGACACTATCAGTGTTGGGCAAAACCCGGATCAGTGATGATGCTGTGCTGTTTTACCGCGCTGGCGCCAGCAGTGTGGATCATGAGGGTTATTATCCATACGTGGTCAGTAAGAAAACTTTGCCAAATGCCACTGTCGTGACCACAGTTGGTTATAAAGACATAGATGATGATCTGGTTCACGGGGTGTTGGGTCTGGGCCTGGAGCAGAATTTCACTGCGCAGTGGTTTGGCCGGGCAGAAATTGTTCATCTGTTTAAGAAAGACCAGCTGCAGGCAGACACTTTCCGCCTGAGCCTGGGTTACCGCTATTAACCGAATCCTAAGAAGAGCTTTGCTGCGGTAGGCGAATATTTTCCTTCTGCAGCAGGCACTGGTTGATGAAAGATCCGCCTGCTGCCAGAGCTTTGTTGTGTGTGTTTACCGGTGGTATTCCTGAGCCGGATCTTCTGAACATTGTGGCCGCCATGACGGCTGAATGCCACCAGGCGGTGTTTTGGTTCGATGCGAAACCCTGACCTGTTACTGCAATAAGCGCCAGGTCAGCGGAAAACGGAAGATCTGGCCTTCAGTCGCACCTTTGGCCGCCAGTACATACAGCACCACGGTGACCAACCACAGCAACGGCATCAGACTGATGCCAATAATGCTGATCCCCAGCACGATATAAACCAGCAATACCGTAATGGCGAAATTAAGGCATTCTTTGGCGGTTTCTTTGACAAACACATCGTCACTTTTCAGCAGATACACCGCCAATGGCGCCAGAAAGGCGAAGAAAATTGCCGCGATATGGGTGATGGCCGCAATATTTTTACTGTCTTTATCAGGGGAATGCAGATTGTCCATATGAGTCCTTCCAGGGATTAATTTTTATCGAGGGTCCACAGCAGACTACTGCAGCACCGGTCAGCTTGTAAACTGATGGATCAGCCAGCGGCATCTGTATAGTCAAGGGCTGTTCATGCCGGGTAATAGAGTTTTGCCTGTGACGGTCACCGCGTGACGGCCACCGTGTGACGTCCCCAGTATTAAAAGAAGCGCCGGATCACGTTCCTGTCGAATGCAAATTCTGCAATAAGTTGATCGATGCTTGACTACGCAAGTAATTTGCTAAATACTTGAGTACTCAAACACTAAGCAAGAGAGTGCATGATGGCAGAACCAATCGTTGAACAACTGGTCATTGAGCTTGGTAACCTGCAAGCTAGGATCCAGAAAAAAGTTGGTAGCGCTTTATCGGTACACGGATTGGGTTTATCCGACTATTTTGTTTTAAACCAACTATATGTTGCACCGACACAAACCATGCGTCGGCATGATTTGGCTGAACTGGTGGGGTTAAGTCCATCCGGCATTACCCGTTTGTTGTTGCCGTTGGAGAAGATTGGATTGGTCGAAAAAGAAACGAATCCCCGCGATGCGAGAGTGAGTCTGGTGATTCTGTCTGCCGCAGGAAAACAGCTGTATGAGGATGCCAGACTTAGTTTTGCCGAGGCATCCAGTCAGCTGTTTAAATCTCTTAATGCTGAACAACAAAACAATCTGTTGGCTATGCTGCAGGCGCTGCGGTAAAAGCGTAGGTTATGACTATGAAACGCATCACAGCTGTGATGAACCATAGAGTGTTCAGATGTCGCATTGTCGTCTGAACGCAATGAGTGACTGAGACCGCCGCCAGATGGAGCCATGATGAAAACGCCAGATATCGCCATCCCCTTGTTACCCAGCCGGTCTATGGCTGATACCTTGCGTTTTTATCAGAAACTGGGGTTTGATGGCGAGATAGTCTCGCCACATGGCGACTATGCCATAGTCGATCGCGGTAGTCTGGAGCTCCACTTTTTCCTGCATACCGCGCTAAATCCGGCAGAATCGGCCTTTGGCTGTTATTGCCGGGTGCAGGATGTCGACAGTATTTATGCCGCTTTTTGTCAGGCGCATTTGCCGCATCATGGCATCCCACGTATCACAGTGCTGGAGAATAAACCCTGGGGTATGCGCGAATTCGCCGTGATCGATGAAGATGGCAGTTTGCTGCGCATCGGGCAGGTGTTGTAGCAGTCGGCGCTGATCGATCAGCAGCGCAGGAGCCTGTCAATGGCGCCAGTATGGTGATGGGTGGCGCTGCGTTCATATCGCCATAAAACCACCGCTGCTTGCCGCCGAGCTCTCGCCGATCCAAGATACCTCATAACGGTTATCACATCACTACTACCATGTATTGGGTGTCGCATATCGGGTGCCGCGCACCGTCGCAACCCATACTATTTTCTTTGGCCTGTCACTGAGTCGCCGTTAAAATGCCGCGTCTTAATTAGCGCTCGGAGCGAAATGTGGAACAATTGCCGGCAGGTGTCAGTGCCTTAGCGGGCTCAGTACCGCTTTTCGCTATAAAATTAGTTTTTCAGGAACATCAACCGGATAGGCAGGATCCGGTCGGTTTGCCCGTGCTGTCAGTTTGACACTGCCAGCTGTACTCCTACACTGCAAACACACTGTGGCCGGCTGACAAGGAATTGGTTATGCATGGGCTGAAATTATTCCTCTGTTTTTTATTGTTACAGCCGCTGCATGCGACCGAGTTATTGCTGCTATCGCTGACACCGCCGGTGGATTATCAGGATGAATATAACGATTATCATCCGGTGAAAATGGTGCGCCAGGTGTTGAAGTATTATCCCGAGCCCTATGCTATTGAATCGGTCAGCCTGAACCGTGCCTTTGTGGTGTTACGCAAAACGCCGGGCAGCTGTACGCCGGTGGTGCGTAAATCGGCAGCCCGCCAGCAGCAATTTTTGTTCAGCAGCGCTTTTATTATCGCGCCGGACATCCGCCTGCTGGTGAAAACCAATTCCCCTTGGTCAGCCCGTTTACAACGGATGCAGGATCGCAATGGCCGGATTAGCCTGGAAAGTCTGATGCAGCTGTCGCATCCGCCGGTGCTGGCGACTGAAGATTGCCGCTCTTATGGGGACAAACTCGACCAGTTGCTGACATTGCTGCGCGAAGTGCAATCGGTGTATGTCCGCACCGCGAAAACAGCGCGTTACGGTGATTTACTGCCGATGTTGCAGAAGGATTTTGTCGATGCCACGCTTGAATTTGTCGAAGCGCTGCCGGCTGAAGAAAAAGAGAAATTCACCGCATTCCGGCTGACCGAAGCGGCTGATTATTCGCTGGCGTATTTCGCTTGTGCCAATGATGCACAAAGTGCCAGGTCATGCAGCAGCTGGATCAGGCCATCATGGCGTTTCGCCTGTCCCCGGAGTTTCGGCAAATGTTATTGGCGCCTTTTCCTGAAACTGAGCGGCCCAAGGTGTGGCAGGCCTGGCTGCAACTGAACTGGCAGCAGGAACAGCCTTCGGCGGTAGCGCAACCACATTTGTGGTAACTGCTGCAGTATTGATCGGCTGGTCACGTTCTTTTGATGTGAAAAGGTTGAATTCAATGGCGTGCATTCGTGATGCCGGCTTTTGCCTGCTATAACACAAGGACGCATTGGAGCAATGAGTTCACGCCTGCATGCAGACACAAATGAGCGCCAGAACGCTGAACCGCATCTTATTCACAGGCGGCGTCGTTGGCCTTGGCACTGCGCTGTTGTTGTATATGGAGCAAATTTATCAGCTGTCGATGGTGATTGACGGCGGAGCGGGTTTGTTGCTGGCGTTGGGATTTGTATGGCGCAAACAGCTGCAACCGGAGCAGAAGTTGTGGTTACTGATGAGCTGCGGTGGCGTTGTCGGTGCTGTTGCCGTGCTGCAGGGGCCTTTTACCGCGGATGGTCTGATGGTGCTGGCCGGTGTGTCTGCGCTGGCATTTAGCAATTGGTCCGGTGGCAAAGCACTGTGGATCCCAGCCTTATGTCTCAGTTACCTGTTATGCCTGACGCTACTGGTCGCGCTGCGATATGTGCAGTATCCGCTGGATGTATTGGCGGACGTCAATCATCCAGGATTGTGGCTGATCAGCAGCGGGTCATTTTTATTGTTATTGCTGGCAATGGGCGCCAGTATTTTTGAGCTGAAAGCGCGGCTCTGGCAAAAAATTCAGCATCTGCAAACCAGCAATCAGCAATTATTCAGTGCCGCCTATCACGATGAGCTGACCGGCTGCGTCAACAAACATCGGTTACAACAACAGCTCGACCCTCAGCTCAAAGCGGGCGGTTGCGGCACTTTACTGGTACTGCGGTTGACACATTTACGTCAGCTCAACGCATTACACGGTCATCAGCAAGGCGATGAGTATATCCGGGCGCTGGCGCGCCATATGGCAAATAGTCTGCGACCGCCGCAACAGCTGGCGAGGCTGAATGGCCCCCAGTTTGCCATCTGGTTGCCGGATCTTTCTGACGCGCAACCGCTGGTAAAGCAGCTGCTGCAGGTTTGCCAGGCCGAGCTGGATCTGGGACTGAGCGGGGTCAATCTGATCGCAGCTGCTGTGACTGCCCCGGCGCATGGCGCTGATTTGGCCGAGCTGTTAAAAAATGCCGATGTGGTGTTTAGTCACCAACGTCAAGGTGAGAGATTTACCGCGTTTTCGGCACAAATGGCCCAGCAACTGAGTGCACACAACCTGGCCAAACAACGGGTGCGCCATGCGCTGGATACCCAACTGTTTTATCCGGTTTATCAAAGCAAAGTCAGTAGTCATGACAGCCATATTTGTGGTTTTGAAGGTCTGGCGCGGATGCAGAGTTTTGATCAGCTGCCGCCACTGACGCCTGGGCAGTTTATTCCGCTGTTGCACGAAGAGGGCTGGATGGATGAGTTTGGCCGCTCGATGTTACAGCTGATTATTGGTGATATTCCGTTATTGCAGCAGAAATTCGGCGCGGCGTTAAAAGTGTCGGCCAATGTGTCACCGCCGCTGTTTCTGGCGCAAGGCTTCACCGCTTTTATCCGTGACTGTCTGGCGTATCACCGGGTGGCGCCGCAAAACTTGGTGCTGGAGATCACCGAAGAGGTGTTTGCCATTGAACCAGCCCGGATTATTGCCGTGACGCAGGAATTGCAGCAGATGGGGGTCGAAGTGTCGCTGGATGATTTTGGCACCGGCTTTTCTTCGCTGAAGTACCTGCAGCTGGTGCGGTTCGATGAAATCAAAATCGATAAGTCTTTTGTCGATCGGATTGCGCTGGATGACAACAGTTTTGTGCTGTGCGCCGCGATTTGCCGTTTAGGCACGGATTTGGGCTGTCGCATTGTCGCCGAAGGGGTAGAGCAGGCTGAGCAGGTTGACCAGATCCGCCGCACCGGCTGCCAGCAGATGCAAGGGTTTTATTATGCAAGGCCGGTGTCGCTGACTGCGTTATTGTAAGTGAATGCCATGGAACACAGGGCGTGGTGGCCCTGTGTTCCGCGGCGTTGTTATGGTTACTGGCAACTGCCATTATTTTTCCACACGTCCCATTGGCCAGATTTTTGCGCCGGGTTTTCACCTTGCGTCCACCATTTGGCTGTGTATTTGACACCCTGATGCGCGACGCTGTTACCGGCTACATAAATACCGGTGGCCGACCAGGTTGGCAGACCGTTACAGCCGCCGGTGTTACCACTGCTGACGTTCAGTGTCTGACTGGCGCTATGGCTTAAGCCCTCCGCGTCTTTGACGGTCAGGGTGACGGTGTAACTGCCATCTGCCGCGTACGTATGGGTCGGCGCGTTTGCGCTGGAGCTGTTGCCATCACCAAAGGTCCAGGCGCTTGATACCACCGCTTTGTCGTCGGTTGACTGATTGCTCAGTGTCACGCTTCGGCCGTTGATGCTGACGTTGAACTTGGCGACCGGCGCCTGGTTCTGACCCGTGCCGCCGCCGTTACAGCCTGCGGTCAGATAGTCATACGCGGCTTTGGCGTTGACAATACCAAAGCCAAAATTGACATCGCGGCCAGCACTGCCTTTGTCCACAGCCGTTTTATTCAGTGCATTACGGATTTGTACGTTGCTGCATTGCGGATAATGGCTCCACACTAAAGCCGCAACGCCCGATACATGTGGAGTTGCCATCGACGTACCGCTAATTGATTTGTAACCGCCATCACGCCAGGTTGAATTGACGCCAACCCCTGGCGCGGCAATTTCCACCTGATTGTTATATTGCGAGAAACTGGCTTTGGCACTGTTGCTGTCGACCGCAGCAACCGACACCACGGCATCATAAGACGCCGGGTAGGACAAAGTGTTGTTGCCGGCGTTACCTGCAGCGGCTATGTGCAGCATGCCAGCGGCATAACTTTCTTCAAAGGCCGTGCGTTCCGCGGTAGATTGACCACTGCCGCCCAGGCTCATGCTGGTGACATTGGCGCCGGCCGCTTTACATTGATTAATGGCGGCAATCAGGTCGGAACCATAGGCCCAGTTGCCGGCATTGTTAAACACTTTGACGATATGCAGTTTCAGCTGACCGTTGCGGTTGACGCCGACCACGCCTTGATTGTTACCGCCGACGGCGGCGATAGTGCCGGCGACATGGGTGCCATGACCGTTGCCGTCTTCATACCAGTTACCGGTGTCGTTATTGCCATACCCATCATCACCGGTGACACCGCTGTTAATCAGATCGGGGTGATTCAACGTATAGCCGGTGTCCAAAATACAAACCTTGCGATTACTGACCAGGTTATCCGGCACCTGCAAGGCTTTTACCATCTCAATACCATAAGGCGTGGATTCTGCTTGCAGATAGCGGATCGGGTCTACCTCGACCAATGCCACTTGCGGGTTGGCTTTGACCTTGAGCAGTTGCTCCGGCGTCAGCTCGACGCTGATCAGATTTTGCTCCGGTACCGTGAGTTGTGGCTCCAGTTGCAAAGCATTGGCAAAGTGTTGCAGGCGTTGTTGCTGTGCCTGTAATGAAGCTTGTTGGTGGGCGCCTTCGAGTTTTGCGCCGGCGTTAAGGACCACGATATAGCGGCTGCTTTGCTCCGCTGCGCTCAAGCTGCTGGCGACACAGAGTGCAAGGGCGCTGATGGCAAGCCCGCTCCGGCCGGAGTTTAAACGGGATAAAACGTGCATGATGGTGTTTCCTGTTGTCTGATTTTTTATTGTTGACGTCTTTTATTTTTAACATCTGTGGATGTGCGACTCGGACAGCCATGCAGGCTGGCTGAAATGACAACGCTGTCGGTGCAATGTTAAAGCAACAAAACTGTCACGCTCCGGCTTGATATCTGCGCGATAAATTTTGGATAAAAGCAGGATTTAGCGGTGTTTAAATTAGAGTTTTCACTAAGTGCGTGAAATATAAACCGTGTTTTTGCTGGCCCTGTAATCGGTCTGAGGTGTCGATTCATGCTGCGACGATTTGGTCCGAAGTGGGCGCCGTGCCGTACCGTAGTCAGTGTGGCCGCATCGCTGTCGCAAAAATAAATACTAAATGTCGTGGTAAAACTGGTAACTGGCGGCGGGACTGCTAATTTTGCCTGACAAGTGCAGGATTATTCTGTGGCAACTCTGAACAATCAAGGCAGATGCAGAGACTGATGTATGAATGAAGTAACGCGCTTAGATACCATCGCCGAGTACTCGTTGCAGGTCGCTGAAGAAGACCCGAGCCTGAACCAGTTGCTGGCCGCATTGGCGCAATTATTGGACGCGCCTATTGCGCTGGTCAGTCTGATCGGCGCTGATTTCCAGTTTTTTAAAGCCCGCTATGGTCTTGCTGCAGACAGAACCCGGCTGGAAGATGCGTTTTGTGCCCATGTCGTGGCACAAGACGCGCCACTAGTGGTGGAAGATGCCAGCATACACGCTGATTTTCATCATAACCCGCTGGTGACAGGTGCTCCGCATATCCGCTTTTATGCCGGTGTGCCGCTGCAGCTGAATCATGTACCGGTCGGCGCGGTTTGTGTGATCGATCAGGTGCCCCGCACAGTCAGTACCCTGCAGCTGGCATTGCTGGAAAAAGTCAGTGCGCATGTGTCGCATTATCTGACGCTGTGGCATCAACATAAGCTGCTGCAGCAGGAACAGGACCTGCTGGAACAGTCTCCTGCAGTCCTGATGCAATGGCGTAATTTACATGGCCTGAGTCTGAGTTATGTGTCTGGCAATATCGACACTCTGTTTGACCTGCCGGCAGAGGCGCTCAGGCAGAAACAAGCAGTGCTCGAAGACTTTATTCTGCCATCCAGTCTCAATGACTTTAATTTCCTGCTGACTAACCACCAAAGTGGGGTTGCAGCTGCCGAAGCGCATTTCCAGATTAAATCACGGAACAACAAGCTGTTTTGGGTCAAATTAATCTCGCGGGCGTTTTTCACCAATGACGGCCGGCTCGATGCCATTCACGCCATGCTGATTGATCACACTGCCAATCGCTACACCGAGGTCAAACTGACCGAAACCAATCAACAGATGCGCTTGTTATTAGATGCTTCAGGCCTTGGTACCTGGGATTGGAATATTCAGTCGGATGTCAGCAAAGTAAACCGGCGCTGGTGTGAAATGCTCGGGTTGGATTATGAACTCTTCGATAGCAGCAGTTTGTTCTGGCGCCAGCTGATCCATCCAGCTGACCAAGCCGGCCTCGATGCCGAGCTACAACGTCATCTGGACGGTAAAACGTTGGTGTTCAATACGGTGTACCGGATGAAACATCAGGCTGGACATTGGGTCTGGATTGAAACTTACGGCAAAGTCGTGACGCGAGACAGTCAGCAACAACCGGTTCGCCTAGCCGGCACGCACCGCGATATCACGGCCAAAAAAGAAGCGGAGTTACTGGAAACCAAACAGCGCCAATTGCTGAGTTTTATCAATAAAGCGCAGGCGATTTACCTGCGAACCGGTGATTTGTCAGAGGCGTGTCGTGAAGTGTTAGCCGAACTGACCGAGATTGCGGATAGTCAGTTTGCATTTATCGGTCAGATGCTGCCACATAACGGGCAGCAGAGTCTGTTTATTCATGCAATCACCGAGTTGTCCTGGAATGAACACAGCAGCCAGCTGGTGGAGTTGTATCAGCAGGGCCAGCTGTATTTTGACAGCTTCGATAACCTGTTTGGCAAAGTGATCATCAGTCAGGCCTTGCTGATCAGTAACGAGCCCGCCAGTCATCCGGCGTCCAAAGGCACGCCGGTCGGGCATCCGAAGATTTTCCGGTTTCTTGGCCTGCCGATCATGCTCAAAGACGGGCTCGTCGGCATGATAGGCCTTGCCAATAAGCTCGCTGACTATACCGCAGCGGACGCAGCATTTTTGCAGCCACTAAGCGACGCACTGGCCGGTTTATTTTATGCAGTCGAACAGGAGCAGGCGCGGGTGCGCGCCGAGGAACAGCTAAAGAATCTGGCAATGACAGATCCGCTGACCGGCATCCCAAACCGAAGAGCTTTTATCGAGCATTGCGCCCGGCTGAAAAACAGCCCAACCGGCTATGTGCTGGCGATCCTCGACATTGACCACTTCAAAAGAGTCAATGACACCTACGGCCACGCCGCCGGCGATGAGGTGATCAAGCTGATTGGCCACAAACTACAGTTTTGCCTGCGGTCTGACGATTACAGTGCCCGGCTCGGTGGTGAAGAATTTGCGCTGCTGATTGAACATACCGAAATCGATATGGTGCATCTGTTGCTGGAAAATCTGCGGTTGGAAATCAGCGCCGAAGTGGTGCATACCGCAGATGCCGATGTGTCTGTCACCGTCAGTATCGGCGCGCGTTATGTGCCGGCCGGTGAAGTGGAGGACTTGCACCTGCAAATGGCCGATGCCGATGTGGCGTTGTACAAAGCCAAAGAGAATGGCCGCGATTGCCTGATGTGGTTTTGATGGCCGGCCTTGAAACAAGGCGCGGCCATGAACGGTACAAGATCCAACAAAACGGGCCGTCAGGCCTTCAGATGCTGGTTAAAAAATGCCACAGTCCGCTGCCAGGCCAGTTCGGCGGCGGCTTTGTCGTAGCGGGGCGTGGTGTCGTTGTGGAAACCGTGTTGCGTGTCCGGATAGACAAAACTCTGTGCGTTTTTGCCGGCGGCTTTTAAAGCGTCGTCATAGGCCTGAGCACCGGCATTGACCCGCTCGTCGTTGCCGGCGTAATGGATCAGCAATGGCGCTTTAATCTGCGTAACTTTGCTCAACTCGCCCTGACGGCCATAAAACGGCACTGCTGCCGCTAATGTAGGTAATTCAGTGGCAAGGAAGTTGGCGATACCGCCGCCATAACAGAAACCAACTACTCCGACTTTGCCATTGCCGCCCTGCAGTTTTTGCAGATACGCCACGCTCTGGACGAAATCCTGCCGCGTTTTGGTTTGATCCAGCTTGCCAAATAACTCACGGGCTTTGTCTTCATCGCCCGGATAACCGCCGAGCGTAAAAAGTGCATCGGGCGCCAACGCGATAAAACCGGCCAGCGCGAAACGGCGCGCTACATCTTCAATATGTGGGTTTAAGCCACGGTTTTCATGCACGACCAACACGACTGGCAGCGGCCCTGTTGCCTTGGCCGGCTTCACCAGATAACCACGCAAAGTGCCATTGCCTTGTGGGCTTGGGAATTCAACAAAGCTGGCCGACAACGCGTTGTCATCCGGTTTCACTTGCTGGCCGAGCGCATAATTAGGCGTTAAGGCT
>JACCEE010375731.1_pt1 | contig 16214 bp, 12 predicted proteins | sample 7449931 | NCBI WGS metagenome assembly JACCEE01 (sample SAMN15323457, study PRJNA562643) | freshwater metagenome | isolation source: river surface water | place: USA:Blue River Watershed | collected 2017-08-19 | reverse complement strand
TGGGTGGGGGTGTCCAGTTCTGCGGCATTGTTCCCGCTTGGCGCACGAGGAGTGTCGTGGAACGGCAAGCGGTTTGTATGCGTCGGTGCGGGCGGCGTGAATGCGATTGCGTATTCCAATGACGCCAAGACGTGGTATTCGTCGGTATCCGGCAGCGGCGTATCTACGTGGGTAGCCGTCGGAAATGGGAGTGTTGCGAAATTGGCGTACTCCAAAGACGGGAAAGCGTGGTCGGCGGTGTCGGGTTCAACCACGTTATTTGACGCCAGCGGCGCAAGTGCGGCGGCGTGGAATGGTTCCACCTGGGTAGCAATTGGCGGAACCAAAATCGCGGCGTCAAGCGACGGTGTGTCGTGGGCTCAAACCACCACGCCGTCCAATAATATGACTGCATTAAACGGCATCACGTCCATTGGCACGCGGTTTGTGTCCGTTGGAAACAGCGGCGGACTGGTGCCCGACCCCTCCAAATGCTCCATTATATACAGCGACAACAACGCGACCACGTGGTCCAATGCCAGCGACTCCACATTTGTATTCACAAAAGGCAACGCGGTGTTAAGTGGCAATTCCAAGTTGGTTGCTGGTGGCGCCGGAAATTATACCTTGGCGAATTCCAGCGACAATGGCGCAACATGGAGCGGCGTGTTTGGAAGTGTGTATTCCAACAGCAAGGCCGGGCTGTTGGATTCCTCCGGCATAAGCGTGATTTTCAATGACACCACCAAGGTTTGGATTGTGGGCGGCTTGGGCGCCAGTTATTCTCTCGCAACCTCCAATAATGGAACGGTGTGGAACCCCGTCACCAACTCCAAGTCGTCGTTGTTTAGCACGATGGTGTATGGTCTTGCCCACGACGATTATTACAACCGCGCGGTGGCGTGTGGGTTTGGAACGAACTTCGCTTTGGCCCAATCCAGCGATGCGTATAGCACAACCTGGACGGGGGTCGCCGGCAGCGCGTCGTTGTTTTCAGGCGGTGGCGCATATGACGTTGCGTGCGTGTATGGTTTGGGCGATTATAACTCATATTCAGATGTGTATTGGGTGGCTGGCGGAGAGGACAGCAGTGAAGGTGTGATTGTTTATACCACTGATAAAACGGGAACCACCGGATGGATAAAATCCACAACCGGCAATCTGTTATCGCGCGTGTATGGAATTGGATTTTCGCCCACCACGCAGGGGTGGTTAGCAGTTGGTTCAGGAACAAATGCCTGCGTGTTGTATTCCAATAACGGACAAAACTGGACGGACAGTTCTAATTCTAAATTAGTATTTACAACGGCGTATCACACATATTGGACGGGGTCGGCGTGGTTAGTTGTAGGCGAAGGCCCGCATTCCATCGGGTATTCCACCGCAGCAAATGGCGCAACGTGGGCGGGTGTTGCTGGAAGCACCAGCATACTTACAACTGCGCACGAAGCAATGACAAATGGCAGCCGGTGGATTGCGGTTGGTAGTGGGTCCTTATTTACAATGGCGACTACCACAGATATGACTGGCGTAACCGGATGGACGGGTATTGCCGGAACAAAAGTCGGGCTGTTTGACATTGCCGCAAATTCGGTTTATTGGAGCAGCACCGGCGGGCCGAGCGGAAGCGGGATGTGGGTGGTTTCGGGTGAATCCAGTAGCGCCGGTATCAGCATTGCGGTGTCGCTGGATGTGGCCGGCACCACTTGGATGGGCGTGAAAGCCAGCAATTCGCTGTTTTCTACGCAAGTGAATGCGCTTACATACAGCGGAACCAAGTGGTTTGCGGGTGGCGAAGGAACCAACGTGCTTGGTTATTCGGTGGACAACGGCGCAACATGGACAACCACATACCAGAAATTAGTGACGGTTGGCGACAGCAGTCTGGGATACAGCATTGCGTATTCGCAAGACAACGGAACTACGTGGACGGGTGCGACGGACGCCAGCGGGTTCAGCACGGCCTTAACCATATTCACCACTCGTGGAAATGCAGTTGCGTATAACGGCACGGTATATGTTGCGGTTGGCTGCGGTAAAAACACGCTGGCGTATTCTTACAATGGGAATGTATGGACGGGGCTGGGAACAAGCGTGTTTGCGCAAGAAGGGCGAACCGTGGAATGGAATGGCTCTTATTTCTTGGCAGGCGGCGGCGGCGGTTCTATCACTCTGGCGCGTTCTACGGACGGAATTACTTGGACACAAATATTATCCCGGAATTGTTGGACCGTGGCTGGCGGAACAAAAAGCACCGGTTCTAAAATAATGGCGTCGCCGGATGGCGTAACGCAGTGGACGGATGCCAGTTTCGTAAAAATGTTTTCAACGGGGTGCTACAATGTGAAGTGGAATGGCACGGCGTGGGTTGCCGTAGGGAGAGACGTGAGTAATTCAATCTTAGTGTCGCTGGACCCAACAGGGTTGACGGGGTGGAGGGCGCCAACCAGCGGCACAAGCATGTCCGTTGCTGGTAATTCGGTAGAATGGAACGGCACCGCCTGGGTGGCAGTGGGGGATGGCACTTCTACCTCCATTGTTTATACAACAGACCCTTCGGGCTTAACGGGATGGACTGCCGCAACCACGTCGCCCAATGTGCCTACGTCGTGCACGAGTGTGGTGTGGAATGGCGCGGCGTGGGTTGCTACCGGTTTAAATGGCGCAAACGGCGCCGTGTGGTACACCACCGTGGTGAATGGTTCAAGTGGTTGGACGCTTGGTTCAATTACAACCGTCGGCGCAGCAATCACCAGTATTGCTTGGAACGGCTCCGCCTGGGTAATTGGCGTGGATGGAACAAACACGCGCATGTATTACAACACCAGCGCCGTTCCAACGACATCCACCACCTGGATTCCAATTTCATCCGTTTTCACTACCAGTTGTTACTCCGTGTCGTGGAATGGGCACGCCTGGGTCGCACTTGGCAACGGCTTGTATAAAATAATGTATAACACGACCCCCGTTCCGTCTAGTGGATGGGTTGCCGCAACGGGGGCGGGGATTGGGTCTTATTTGGCCGCACCTTGCGGCGTGTCGTGGAATGGATATGCTTGGGTTGCGTGTGGCGCCGACACTGCCGTTGCTTACACCACCGTATTGAATGGGTCGTCGGGCTGGACGGCAGTTTCAACGGCGGCGGGGTCTTCTATACTTTCAACGGGGTATGGCGTTGGAAGCGCCGGCGTCGCAGCGCCCAATCCATTGAATTACTATGTCAATGGATTAACTTGGAATGGTTCTGCGAATCGGTGGTTGGTGCTTGGATGCGGTGATTATGACCTTGGCGGAGCGTGGCAAAGCGCGGTGTATTTGGGCGATGCGAGTGGCGCAACCTTTAATGGCGGAGGAGGCCAAGGATTAATGCCCGTCACGATAACGGGCATTCGGGCGTGGGATGCGGTAGGAATGTCGGCCAGCGGGCAATACCAAACCGCGGTTGTAAATGGCGGACAATTATACACATCCAGCAACTACGGTCAGTCGTGGACACCCCGAACCGTGTATGGAAATTTGATACAAAATGTAGCGGTATCCGGGGATGGCTCCAAACAAACGGTCATTATTCAAGGAGGCCAAATATATGTGTCGCAAGACTACGGCGCAAGTTGGACGCCTCAAAACAGCAATCGTGCGTGGAGCGGCGTGGCGTCTGCAACCAGCGACGGCACAAGACAAACCGCCGTAGTAAATGGCGGTCAAATATACGTGTCCAGCGACAGCGGAATCAACTGGACTGTGACCGGAACGGCAAGAGCGTGGTCGGCGATTGCGATGTCTTCCACTGGCGCGCGACAATTGGCTGCGGTAAATGGCGGGCAATTATACGTATCCTACAATTATTGGACGGATTCTAGTGCGGCGGGGGTGTCTGGCGCGTGGAGTTGCGTGGCAGTGGCGGCGGATGGAAGCCGGTATTTGGCGGCAATGAATGGTGGCCAGATATATTATTCGCCAGATCCGTCGGGATTGTCTTGGACGGCGTCCAATAGCCCGGTGGCAAATTGGCAATCGCTGGCAATGAATTCGGCGGGAACCAAACAATACGCCGCCGCAAATGGAGGGTATATTTATATGTCATCCGATTCCGGCGCAACGTGGGCGCCGCTGTTAAATGCGGGTGTGAAAAATTGGAATGGAGTGGCTGTATCAAGCGACGGCAGCGTATTCACCGCCGTGACAAACAATTTGGCAAGCAACAACGACGGCTACATTTATATATCAAGCGGGCTGGGTACATCGTTGTTTTCTGGCAGTTCGGGCGTTGCCGGCAGCGCCGGAAATAAAGCGTCGTGGAATTCAACAAAATATGTTGCGTGCGGCGAAGGCGGCATGTGGGTGGGCGGTTCAAATGACGGCAGCGGAAACGCGACGCTGAGTTGGTCTAATAACGGTATTACCTGGACGCCCCAAGGCAATTATGTATTCACGGGCGGAATGACGGGAGTGGTGTATGGCGTAGGAACCGGCACGTGGGTGGCCGTAGGCAAAGGAAATAACACCATTGCGACCTCCACGGATGGTAAGATGTGGTACGGCCAAGGCGGTGCCAGCGTTGCGTCCAACGGCGTTTCCTACGCCAAAAATAGTCGCCTGTTTTTGGTTGCGAAAAACAATGGGTCTGTGCTGTATTCTAGTAGTGGGGCCAAATCGTCGTGGTCATCGGGCGGAACGCCTTTTACTACCACCGCGAATTATGTCGCACAAGGCTACGACGCAAGTGGGTTAATTATATATGTTGCCGCTGGAAGCACGGGCGGCGGCGACGGAAATTTGAAATATTCTTATGACTTGGCGACTTGGTCTATATGTAACAGTTCGGACATAAATTATCCAGACAGCACATTTATAAATTACGGAAAAGCGGTGGCATACGGTAAAGACGGGTCCGGCAATGCCTTGTGGGTTGCCGTAGGCAATAGCAACAGCGGGCCGTCTATACGATACTCCTATTCCGGTAAAATTGGATGGACTGAAACCAGCACCACCGTTTTTACGACATATGGCGCGGATGTTGTGTTTGCGAACGGCGTGTGGGTTGCGGCTGGCGCAGGAAACAGTGTGTTTGCGTGGTCCAATGATGGCCGGGTATGGTATTCAGGAATGCCCGCACCCAGCGGTGTCGTCGGTTTCAGTGTTGCCTGGAATGGCTACTATTTCCTGGGTTCTCTCAGCAACGGCGTGGTGTATCGTTCGTTTGACGGAAAAGTGTGGGGCGCGGTTTCTACTGCGCTGGGAACAACCGCCGGCGTGGTGCTGGGGTCCGGCGGTATAATCAATGCGACCAACACGATTTCCAGCGCCAACGGCAGCGATTTATACGCTTGGACGGGTGAAACCAGTCAATCTGGTGAAATGTTTGTTGGCGTCGGCAGCGGAACACTGCCAATTATTTGGTCAATGGACGGCAAAGCGTGGACGGGCATTTCCGGCGTTTTTACGGTGGCCGGCAATGGCGTTGCGTATGGCTTGGACGAAAACAAAGCGGGATTATGGGTTGCGGCGGGTCAAGGAACAAACACGCTGGCATGGTCAGCAAACGGAAAGTCTTGGACGCCGGCCTCCTCCCCCTTTACGACTGCTGGAAACGGGGTTGCGTATAACGGGACCACAATGTGGGTGAGCGTCGGTGAAGGAACCAACACCATCGCAACGTCTACGACCGGGAAATCGTGGTCGGGCATTGGCACAACCATTTTCACGGTTGCGGGAACGGGGGTGGCATACGGACGAGACGCATCCGGTCTGGGTCTGTGGGTAGCCACCGGCCAAGGAACAAATTCGCTGGCTTTTTCATACACCGGCATCACGTGGACGGGCGTGGTTTCTGGAAGTGCGAGTTTTTCAATCAAAGGAAATGCGGCGGCGTTTGGAAAGGACGGCAGCGGCAATGATATGTGGGTGGCCGTGGGACAAGGCACAAACAGTATTGCGTGGTCTTATGACGGCAAGACTTGGACGGGTATTCCGCTGGGCACGACCACCTTTACAAATTATGGCTCGGGGGTTGCGTATGCCAATGGATTGTGGGTTGCTACCGGCTCCGGCACAAATTCACTGGCGTGGTCCATTGACGGCAAGACGTGGACCGGCGTTGCGAGCGACAATGTCACCAACTTCTCCGGATATGGGTCGGCGGTTACATACGCAAATGGAATGTGGGTGGCAGACGGGAGCGGCGGAAATATGACGGCGTGGTCGTTGGACGGCAAAACGTGGACGGGCATAGTGGGCGGAGGAGCCAGTTTATTCAGCGGGCGCGGCATTGCGGCATATTTTGGAAATTACGCAACCTCCATCACATTCCCGGAGAGATGCAGCGACGCGGTGTATTCGTTGAATTTGGCGACATATGTTGCGGTGGGAACCAGCAACACAAACACGATTGCGACATCCGGAAATGGGTCTGCGTGGACGGGGCAAGGCAAATTAATTATGGCACAAGGCAATTCCGTGTATTACAGCAGCATAACCAACCTATTTTATGCGGGTGGCGCGCCCACTACCGGACAAACTTCCACACTGTATTACAGTACAACCGGGTTGGTATGGTATCCGTATGCGTCGTTGTCTACCAATGCTATCAATGTTGCGGTGTATGGCCGCTTGGCGCTGTCATCCACGTCCATTGGGTCGCAAGTGTTTTTACAGCGGGTGAATGGCGTGGCGTGGAACGGCACCCGGTTTGTTGCGGTGGGACAAGGGCAAGGCATGATTGCGTATTCCAGCGACGGATTGACGTGGACCGCTGTCGCCAACCAAACCAGTTTTTTTACGGATGCCTCGGGCGGTGGGTCCAGCGTGTATTATAACGGAACGCAATTTGTAGCAACCGGCTACGGCCCTCATCCCATTATTTATTCGGCGGACGGCATTACCTGGACCTCGGCGACATATAATGCGGGTTCTACGCTGGGATTATTTACCAGCGGCGCAAAGGCGTCGGCGTATGGCGCGTCCAATATTTTTACAGGCAGCGGGAACGGCGTTGCGTGGAATTCGCGCCGTTGGTTGGCAGTCGGCGAAGGGTCCAATACCCTTGCGTTATCCGATGACGGCGTTTCGTGGTCTGCTGTGCCCAATACCACAAACAATTTACCCATAGTTGCGGGATATGCGGTTGCTGGAAATCCGCGCGTAGGCATACCCGTGGTGGACAGCCAGATTGTGTTGATGAACGACGGCAACTACTATGGCAACAATTCGTTACAAGTGGATTTGGTGTCGGATGTGGCATTCAATCGCGGATTTGATAATGTGACGGTGTCGTTCGTAGTTTAGGGGGAGGGGTCCCCCTTACCCCCTCATTCTAGGGATGGTTGTGATAGAGAGATGGTGGTTAGAATGAAGAGAGATGGTGGTTAGAATGGTTAGAATGGTTAGAATGGTTGTGAGAGAAAGATGGATTGGAATGGAGATAGATAGTGGTTAGAATGGAGAGAGATGGTGATTAGAAAGAGAGATAAATAAAAATACTATGATTCACATAATTCATAGCATTTTTTATAAAAAAAATCAATTATTTTTCTTCATCTTCTTCAAAGTTATAATCATAGTCGTGGACCGTTTGTGGTGGTATCGCATCACCCCCGATTTTATTTCTCATAAACACAAAATAATAAGCAATACACGCGATGCCGGCAATCACTGCAACCATCCAAAACCGGAGATTTGTAATATATGCGGCGAGAGAAACTGCCAATAAAAATAAAATAATATTGGCTACCGGTATTCCCGCAATCCGATAAAGCCCGTCTTTTGGTTTTATATTTTGCATGTCTATGTGTCTGTGTTATATAATTAGTGCGATATTTTTAGTCCCGAACACCCGCCGCCTTCCATATTTTTCCTCGCACCCGTTTATAAATTACATCCAATTCTAAATTCCCGCCCATTATTTTCTCCGTATTTTTATTATACATTGAAGTAAAGTCTTCCGTCAAGTAATTTGTTTCAGGAATAATGTCGTCAGTTTCATCGGGTATGTGTGAATCGCCCTGTGCCGGTGGTTGATTCCGATATTTGATTGCTTTGTTCATAATGGATTGCGCGGCCTTCTTTTTCTGGTGGGCCTGTTTTTGAATAGACCACTGCGTATCCTGCCACACTTTGAATGCCCGCATAAATTTTTTGTGGATGTTAGACATAAAGTCGCCGAATTCCGGTTCTTCCAAGGTTCGCCATAACGGGGTTTGGCCTTGTTCTTCTGTCTCACTTTTATATGTTTCGTCGGTCGTATTCACTTTATCCGTTTCCACTTTATCCGTTCCCGTCTCCACTTTATCCCCGTCGCTCGCATATGAAATAACCTTATACGGCAGTTCAAATATGTGAAATATGCCGGCTTTGCCTTCATACGACCGAAGCGGTATGACATCAAGGGATGCGGTTTTGATGACCTCAATCACCACATGCGCCATTGCCGTCGCCAAATCGCTAGAAAACAAAACTTCTAAATCTTTTTGCGACACTTCAATGCCGGTGTACCAGCGAACAAATGTATTGGATGCTTCCAGGCGCGCATTTTCATTTAGCCATTCTTCTGTGTTTTGTTTCTTGTATTTGGAAATCGTGAATGGCACAGACACGCCGTTTTGATTGACGGTGCCGGCTCGTTTGGCCCACTTCTTCAATTCTTCCATTTCATCGTGTAGTTTGGCGTGTTTCAGGGTTAATTCTTGTAGCAGCATAAACAATTCTCTCTGGGTGGGTAATAGGGTGTCGTCTTCTACGGTTTGGATAACGGCCGCGCCGGTGGTTTTGGTTCGCATCGCAGACAAGGTTCCGCAATACAGTTGGTGTTTGGTGCACAGGGTTTTGGTCTTAAAAACGGACTTGCACGTGGAACAGGCGTAGGTTGTGGCGGCGCTTCCTGCGGAGTGTGAGTGCGTTGATATAACGGACGGATTAAGACTGATTTTATAATTTATTTTTGGTTCTTCACTATCACTTGAACTCATAGTTTCTTTTTCTTGGTTTCTTTGGTAAGATGTAAATTATGTATATGTGGTATATTTAATTCAATTTTTGTATCATTTTATATCTCTATTCAACATATACAACAAACAACAACAACAAATCAAAAAAACACACACATTACACATTTATATACATACATTATGCCGATTATTGATAGTTGTGCGACTGGTTATTATGGAGTGGCGACGAGCGGATACCGAAAAACGGCGTGTGGAACATGCACGAATTTAACAAATGAAGCAGCAAAGGCGACGCAACAGAAAATATGGAACACGGTTAGGGTGCCTGCGTCGGAGTATGTAATGAACCGTGCTGCCTTGCACGTATATACGCCCGCATTGAAAACCGGGGGGTATTTGGGCGTGAATTGGAATCAAGGCAGCGACCGTGCCGTGGCGGGAGAGGTACAGAGCGTGGTTCCCACTCACGGCAATTCTACCCGGCAAAGCATTACCCGGTGCAGACCCGGGGCGTGTTCTGCTGGTGGAAAGGGCGTGGATGTGAAACACGGTTCGTATGAACGCTATTTAGCCCGACTGAAAGGACGGGCGCCATTGCGTAACCAATTACCGGCGTCTGCCGCCCCGGTTGCGTTACAAGGCAATAAGACTTTGAAATACGGCATTGTGCAAGATAGTAAATGCACGTGTTAGGGGGAAGGGTCCCCCATGCCCCCTCTGCTTCGCACCGTGGTTTGAACTGCCGGCTATTGCCGGCTTAGTTGAGGGGGTAGGTGGTTGAAAGGGAGCGGGTGGGGTCGGGGGAAGAAAAGTTAGATATTTGATTATTGATTATTGATTATTGATTATTGATTATGACTATACGAAAATATATTCATAATATAAGAAATTCATAAATACATAATATAATAGGAATGAATAAAAAAACACGAAAACGAACACGGCCTCTAAAAAACACCACGCAAAGAAGAGGAGGCGCGTTTCGTTCATTCGGTACATTCAGTACATTCGGTAAACGAATCCTTGAAGAAGCAGTTGGACCTGATGCGAACCCCGTAAAAATTGTGGATTCATTTAAAAATATTAAAACAAAAATAGACGAAGCGTATGAAAAAGGAATGAATGAAGCCAAACGAAAGGAAATTGCGACACGACGCCGAGTACCAAACCCCAAATTCAAACCAATTGGCGATTATTCTGACGAAGACCGGTTGATTATACATAGCAGCGACGATGAAGACGACCGGGCAACTCCGCTCATTCCAAAAATAAAATTAACGCCGTTGCCTCCCATTACAATCAAACCGCCGCCTCCGCAGCCACCGTCGTCATCAAAATCAAAACCACGACTAATATTAACGCCTCCTCAAACCCCTCACGCCCTTGAAATAGAGGATTTAGACGACGAATTACAACAACTGTATCTCTCTGAACCCGAATATGAAAGTCCCAAAACTCCTGAAACACAGAAACAAACCAGACCTTCGCGACCCGTATTTATTAGCCCTCGTAAAACCCCGGTGGGCATGTTTTATACGCCGTCGCCTTCCAAACTCCCATCTAGACGCCTGGGCATAATGAAAACACCGAAAAAGACGCCCAAAAAGACACCCAAAAAGACGCCGGACTCGGGAAAACGAAAAACACGAAAGTCGCCATAACCAATCCTACAAGTATCCACCGTCGCATAAAAAGACCCCTTATAAGATACTACAACCATTTTTACACGAACACCAATTCTCGCGATTATTTGCGACGTAATATTCATATTCAACCACCGACGGCGTCTTATTTTCAAACAACACATAATCGCACCCGTGCTTCACATTTTGGGGGGTTTGAAAACAAGTCCGGGGTTCCACTTCTTTTTCCGTATGATTTGTGTCGGCTGGGTCTGTTTCCGGCGTAGGCATCACGTTATATTCCACACGTATTCCATTACATAAACGAAGTGATGACACGTAGTCCCGATTTATTTCCCGATTTCCGCACAACACTTGATTCAAATGTACTTCAATCACGGTGCGAATGTAATACTGAAACGCCTCTGAAACATCACTGTCGCATTCAAAAAACATTAGGCCATTATTCAGGGCAAATGTGGCGCCTTGTTCGTATGAAACCACCCGGCGCTTGTGTGGATGATTTCGCACATTTGCCAATAAAAGAATGGGATGCGCCCGACAATTGGCCGAGACACATTTAGATGACCGCCGAACATAATCCAGCCAACGCGGCAACATCGCAAATGATTCTGCATTTAATACGTCATACACCAAAATTGCGCCGCAATAATCTTTCATAAACGACGATATTACCACGCGATGACACGGTTTGCCGGAAGTGTCCCAGAAATGTAGTTTTATGTCCAACTTATCTGCGACGCCGGATTCGGTACTGCAATTATAGTCGGACAGTGTAATGCGTTTATGAATAAAATCAATGCCGACGGTTGGCTCGGTTGCCGGCGGCTGCGTAGTTGATGGCGTAGTTGATGGCGTAGTTGATGGCGTAGTTGATGAGGCAGAGAATCCCTTATTCATATAAAATTTTCGGAGAATTGTGGTTTTACCGACTTCGCTTTCACCCAACACCACGAATTTCAGTATGATTCCGATTTTACCAATTGTGGTGGAATACTTGTTAAATAAATTTGTTCCGGTCATTTGTTTTGTGGTGGCGGAAGGGGGTATGACGCCGCTACTAGACGGCGGCGGCAATTCAAGGTATGGTGGTATTTGTGAAGGCGAATTTTCGCTGAATGAACGGGGGGATTTGAATGGATTAATTCCGCGAGGCGTTTGAGACATTTTTTTTGGACAGAGAGAGATGCGAAGAAAGAATTGATGACTACACCCTTGGTTAAAAATGATGTATGTGGTTTGATGTATAATAGTTAGAAAAATCTATCCACAACTTCCACATTTTCTTGGTTTCATTGTAAATACACTGGATACCGAAAAACGAGACCATGAAGTTGTTGGGGCTGTTCTGGTTGCGGTTGCTGTTCTGGTTGCGGTTATTATTGGTGTTGTTTTTGAACGAAACATTATGGGAATGGACATCGGCATATGCCCCTGAGTTCCATTTGATGATGACATATAGTTTATAATAATAAATAATTTATAATTTACAATTTATTTACTAACTTTTCAAAATATAAACATCTAAATTTATATGACCATCCAACAGCACAACCCTTCTCACCTCCCTTCACAATCATCCACACCCATCCTCTCACAACCATCCAACCATCCAACCATCCAATCCTTCCCATCTCCCCTCACAACCAAAATCCCTCACAATCATCCCATTATAACCATCCACAACCATCCTCTCAACCCTTCCCCTCCCATAATCCTTCACCCACAACCCGCGCAGATGAGGGGGTATGGGGGACCCTTCCCCCTAATAAATCGCTTCAAACGCCAGCGCCAACGACCAATCCATATTATTCATATTCACTATCCGCCCATATTCGTCATACAGCGTTATGCGCAATTTCTGAATATCCACCGGTCCAAAATATTCACGGCTTCTGTTTAATTGGGTATAGTTTCCGTCTTCCGGCAATACTGTCGTGGTTGACGCCGCTGTGGCAGAAGTTGGTGCCGTGGTTATCCTCGCAATAATATTTGGCGCATTGATTGAATTGGGAAACGCCGATATAAAGTAATTGTTTGTGTTATTGTTGTAATCATCAATGGACACAAAAATATAACGAGGGCCGGACACCATGCACAGCCCCTCCGAAGTTATCACTTGTGCCGCCGCGCCTTCATACGCCGATTTCCGAAAACCCAGCATCCACCCCAGCGTCATTTGCGGCGACAGCGACTCGGCGATTTGCCCCGTTTTCAAATAATTGAATTCCACCTTGTATGCCAACGCCGTGTTATAAAAATAAAAGCGCCCCGTTTGTGCGTTTATTCCGCATTTAAGATGAAGCACCCCCGACAAGTCATTAATAAAGAGGGCGCCATTAAATGCGGCAACCAATTCGGCGTTGGTGTAGTTTCCATCGGGCAATACAACGACCGCGCTGGCGTCATACGCCGGGCCAGATGTCTTCCACGACACTTTTATGACATTGTTGGCATAAGCGTCGCTTACGGCGTATATGGAATTGTGCGGGATTTCAATGGACGACAGCCGCATATTGATTATCTTTTCAAACCGGACCGGCAGAGAAATGGAGAGGTCGCTGCTTTTGGTTGCGGCGTAATTGGTGCGGAAACGGCTGTCAATGTTCAGCGCGCGTTTTATGGTGCGGTATTTCAGCGGATTAATGACGCCCGCGGGCGCGCCTTGTATGCGAGGGTTCAAGCCTTTTTCTTCCTCTTCTTTTCGGGTTTTGTGTGGTTCAAGTAAGATGTGGCCGTTTTCGTCGTGGGACACATTGTTTACGGGGTGCGGCTTCAACGTGGTGGATGGTGGCACGCGATAACTGTTTATTGGCTCTACGTGGGCGGAGAGGATGTCGGCGGCTTTTTCCAGAAATTGAAGAATGTTGGAACGGGCATTTATTTCTAAATCGTGGTCGTTTAAAAGGCCGGTTTTCAAAGCAGTGTGTCGTGATTGAACCTCCTGCTTGTCATAGTTTTTATCCTTTAATGAAAATATAAATTCTAGGTCGTTGATTGAATAATTATTTAAATCCAAGTTTAATATTTCCATTTTGTAGAATGGTTATGTTTGATAAGGGCGAGACGACGACTTATATTATCTATACAAAAGTTTATAGATAATATACCGATAACCGATATAAGACAATACAAAAATTAAAATATAATAAAATTAATCAGGTGTTTCCATTGAAGATTCAGATTCTACAATTTCGGTTAATTTCCACGCAATACTAACACGAAGACTTTTACAGTATCGGTTATATGCCATACCTTTGTGTAGATAATTTGATGGAAAAAATACAGCACGATTGTAGTGTGATTCAATAGAAATGATGTTATCCATATTATTTTCTTCTGTTAATTTGAATACAATGTCTCCTCCCATATGCTCCGCAGTTTCTTCGGTAACAAGTGGATTTGTATATAAACAAAATGTATATATATGCGGGCTATTTGAATCATTATCTTTATGGTAAGTTCCATCTTGACCAAATGTTTGCCCATTCGCATAGACACGATCAATTTTAAATTTTTTATTTGTTATTTTTTCTATTTTTTGTTTTAACGTTTCTGTAAAAAACTTGTCATCTTCTAAATTTGAATACCAGAATGTAGTTGATATAGGATTAGTTTTTTTTGAACTAGCGTTAAAATGCCAATTAGCTTCATTTATTTTTAATGTGCATTGGTGCATTTCAATATCCATTAGAACATTGTCAAAAATAATTATATTATTCATAATACAGTATAATTAATATAATTAATATAATGTGTTGTATTTAAATTATAATACTTGAAAAATCCATGTATTAATACTATACCGTTTTTTTATTCCTATACCTAAACCTGAACACGAATGCGGATGTGTCCAATAAGGTGGAAAAATTAATGCTTCACCTTTTTGAAGTTTTAATGATAAATCTTGTTGAGGAAAATCAAATATTCCTCCTTCATAATCATCATTTAAATTTATTATAATTGTTAAACATCTTATTTTATTATTTGTTTTATTATCATACCCATCTATATGTAGTTCAGTGTTAGAATAATGTTCTCGCAATGTATATCCATCATCTACTGTACCATTAAAACATGGATTTTTTTGTTTTATTAATGAAATTAATATTGATATTTTTTTATATATAATATCGTCTATTTTTTCAGCATATTGGTCTTTTTGTTGTTTTAACATATCCATATTTATAAATTTACAATGTACATTATTATGATTATCCTTTGAAACTTCTCTATGTAATAAATTTTTATTATTATACTGAATGTATTTTACAAGTAAATTACAAATATCATCTTTAAATAAATTTACAGTATATATAGAATCTGCTCTTTTTATAAGACTATAATTTTCTAATTCATTTTCGTTTTCGTTAGTTGAAGTTGATAGTTTTTCAAATATTTTTTCAAAAGACATGGTATCCAAATTATTCAAATTATTCAAATTATTCAAATTATTCAAATTATTCAATTTACTTAAATAATTTTCATATATAAAAACACAATCATTTGTTATAATCATAATAATGTATAAACAATTTTAATAGTTTTAAATCATTTATACCATTCACAATGAATATGTTATTTCAAATATAATTTATTTGTAATTTCATTTTGAATATTTATTGAAGCATTATATAACAAATTTATATTATTTATTAAACCTTTTATACCAGAATGAAGTATTGTATTAATTGAGTCTATATTTAATAAATGAAAATCATTTATTTCTTCACCAAATAAAAAATATTTTTTATTGTTTTCAAGTAATTCTTTTATTTTTATAGTTTTTTCATCTATTATTTCTATAATTGTTACATAAAAACAAATATAATCACTATTAAATACTTTTATTTTATTACAATTTTGATTATTTATTATTTTCTTTATATTAATATTGTTAAGTATTGTAAATAAATAATTATTATATATTGCGAATGAGTTTATGTTTGGAATATAATCTGTACAGATTGAAACACATTCTGGTAATTCTTTTTTTATTTCTTGTGCGATAAACCCATACTTAACTTTAAATTTAGACTCATCGTCGTCGTGGATATATTCATATTTTTTAGGAATTATATTTCTAATTACATTTAAAGAACTGGTTGAATCTAAATTTTCAATTTTTTTTTTAATTCTTTTATCGGAAATATATGGATTATATTTAGATGGAGATGATTTTGCTTTTATATAAAAATTAACTGTAATATATGGTTGCATATTATTATGTGGTATTGTATCTCCAAACGAAACAATTCCTAGACTATTTTGGATAACAACATTACCACTAGGTGTAAATGTATGTGAATGCGAGCCATTTGAATTTACATTAATTTGAACTGAACTATTTTCACCACTTGTTGCGTCAAGTTGGTTATATGAAACTATCCATATATTACCATTTTTATTATTATTATTTCCATTTGCACCATTTATACCTGTAATCCATCCCTGTGTGCCATGGTAATGTCCTGAATCAGTAACTGAATGAGTATGATATCCATCTGTACTTGAAGTGGTTGCGTTTCCTTGAAATTGAGCAGCGACATTTCCACTAAATGCATGATTATGACTAGGTATTTGGTCTAAGGTAAGAGTAACAAACTTTTCACCGCCGGTAGAACCAAGAGCATTAAAAGAAGCATCCGCT
>JACCEE012527836.1_pt1 | contig 16221 bp, 10 predicted proteins | sample 7449931 | NCBI WGS metagenome assembly JACCEE01 (sample SAMN15323457, study PRJNA562643) | freshwater metagenome | isolation source: river surface water | place: USA:Blue River Watershed | collected 2017-08-19 | reverse complement strand
GTTTTTCTGTACGATGTGTCAAGAATTAATCAATTAGCCAAATGAAGTTTGAATAAAATCTCATTCGATTAAATACTTGATTTTAAATAAAACTTCAATGTATAAATCAACCTGTTCCAGCCGTTTTAGTTGAACAAACCTAAATCCAAACGGAATACTTACTAATGATTCAACAATAAATCGACTATTATCGTAAACTTTCCATTCGATACTGAATAATTTAAATATTTTGTAGATAATAAAGTACAAAATGTTATTTTTGTACCATGTTGAAACAGTTAATCTTAATTGGTTTAATTACAATTTCTTCTTCCTTGTTCGCTCAAGCAGGCTTTGATGACGACGTTCAGGACGTGGCCGTACCCGTTGATGGCGGAATTACCCTGGTTGTTGCAGGCGCGATCGCCTACGGCATCCGTAGAAACAAGCAAAAAAACAGCGGTATTTAATTGTTCCCAGTGGGCGCGCAATTGCCCAACTTAACCTACTTCTTTTTCAATTAAATTCTGAGAAATTAAAGTATAAAGTCTCAACGCTAACTTAGAATGATTAGCGTTAATTGTACTCCTAAGTTTACACTTTTTACTTTGTCAACAAACACAAGAAATGGCCCACTTCTTGCGTTCTACCTTTGTACAAGTTTAACGTACCTGAATTTTGTACCCATTAAAAAATAATAAGATGAAAAAGTTTTTAATTGCATTGGCCATAATTGTAGTAGCCTCTTCCTGTGGCTCCCAAAAAAAAGCTTGCTCCCCTGCTCGGAAAAGCTACTATCATAAAACCTTCTTGAATTTCTAAAACCCAATCATGGAATATAGAAGAATGGGGAAAACAGGCTTGCCGATGAGCGAGCTGAGTTTCGGATCATGGATAACATTCGGCAATCAAATCGATTATAAATTATCGGAATTACTCATGGATATAGCCTACGATGCCGGAGTGAATTTTTTCGACAATGCCGAAGTCTATGCCGCCGGAGAAAGCGAACGAGTAATGGGCGATATCTTATCCAAAAGAACATGGTCCCGCGATTCCTACATTCTCAGTTCCAAAGTGTTTTTTGGTGCAGGTGCCAAAGTTCCAACCCAAAAAGGATTGCATAGAAAGCACGTTGTGGAAGCGTGTAATCAAGCATTAATACGATTAAAAACCGATTATTTGGATCTATACTTTTGCCACAGACCGGATAAAGAAACACCCATCGAAGAAACTGTTTGGACCATGCACCAGTTGATTCTTCAAGGTAAAATACTATACTGGGGCACCTCCGAATGGAGCGCTCAGGAAATCATGGAAGCCCATGCAGTTGCTCAACGATACAACCTCATCGGACCTGTGGTTGAACAACCCCAATACAACATGTTGGTCAGGGAAAAAGTAGAAGTAGAATATAACCAAATCTATAAGACAACCGGCTTAGGCACCACCATCTGGAGTCCACTTGCTAGTGGCTTTTTAACAGGAAAATACAAAAACAATACGGATCCCAATGCCCGATTGAATCGCGGGGAATTAGGTTGGTTAGCCGATCGATTATTGCAAGAACAAAACCATATTATCGTAGATAATCTCTCCTCCCTTGCCGCAGATCTTGGAACTACGTTACCGAAATTGGGAGTGGCATGGTGCTTAAAAAACCCCAATGTCTCAACTGTAATACTGGGAGCCACCAAACCACAGCAATTACAAGAAACTTTGCAATCAACCGAAGTAGTTCCGTTACTTACTGCCGATGTTATGGAACAAATTGAAACCCTATTGAATAACAGACCACAACACCCGCCCTATTAAATTCATTTCCCCCTTCCCCTATAAATAGAAACCTTTATTTTTGTCGATCTTTTGAAGCAGCTGTCAAAACACAATCCCGTTCAAGTAACTAAAATCAACGTATTACTCGTTGATTGGTCTTTGGTGATTGGTAATTTCATCGAACAGGCCTTTGCAAACAGAAACAAAACCCAGCGATTAAACCGCACAATTGCCGGTTTATTCTTACTGATTTTCTCCCTGTTTACTATACCTATTCTACAAGCCGACCCTATCAAAAAGGCACTAAAAGCTATAAAGAACAATCAAAAAGAAGTAGCGCTGCAAAAATTATTATTAAGACAGCTTACCAAAGATAGCATTAATCCCGTTTTTTGGCATGCAATAGCCCTTTGCTTAGACAACGAAATAAGTAAACCCACTGCTTATGAAACCTATTTGTATAGCGTGCGATGCTGGGGTGTAGTAAAAGATCCCGATCGTATAAAAAAAATCGAAAAAAAATATAAAATTACCGCACTTAACACAGACTCGCTTTTGCAAATTGCCACCGTAGATTGGATTGCTCATCAACCCAATTTCGACCTAAACTCTGCCAGAGCTCTGCTGAAAATCCTAGAAGAAAACACCTCTTTATTAGTGGAGTTTCAAAAATTAATCATCGGCCCCATCGAAAATTGGAGTTCGGTATCGGTAAAAACACATTTAAAACTGTTGGATGTTCAAGAAGAGTATATCGATAAACTTGAATTTGATTCCATTCTCAACTCCAGAAACATCAACGCCCTGAAGAACAGAAGAGATCAGCTCGCAAATCTTCCAACTTATGCCATTACAGACAAAACCAAAGCCTTACTTAAGATGGCCCAGGATACACTCATGCAATGGGAATTTGAAGAAATGCAGGCCGAAGAAACGCTGGAAGCATTCGCCCGATTTTTAAAGAATTACCCCAATGCATCGGAGTTTCAAAAGACCTGGATAGCCCAAAAATCCGAATCCATCCGTTTCAATACCGCGCAACAATTAAATACCGTAGAATCCTACGATAATTTCCTTCAACTTTACCCCAAAAGTCAATACCGCGATAGAGCATTATTGTTAAAGCGCGCTCTTACGGTGATTCCTGTACCTGCGAAAAAAGCAAATGGAAAATTTGGCTTTGTTGATTCAGCCAATTTACAACCTTGGTTGGAGTACGAATATAAATTAGCCTACCCATTACATCGATTTAATAATCCCAATAAAATTCAAGAAAATGGAGCCACACTCATCCCAGGCTGCGCCTTAGTGATGATGGAAGATACCTTCGGACTTATTGAATTCACCTACATTACAAAAGATGGTAAACCTTTCACCAAAAACAACTACGAACTAATCCATCAATTTTCTCCCAACCTTGCATTTGTTCAGCGCGGTGGCCGATGGGGAATTCTCAATGCCCAAGGCAAAGAACTCATTCCCTGCAAATTTGAAAATCTTAGGTTTGATACTGCCCAAAAGCGAGGAGCACTCCAAATGGGTAAAACTTGGGCCTTATTTAACGAATTCGGAAAGTTAATTACAGCACCCAAATACTCCCATTTTGGATTTCAATCATCGGAAAATAACCCCAATGAATCAAACCCAAATCTCTGGGTTAAGGGAAAATGTGCAGCGGCAGTAAATGGACAGTGGGGACTAATCGATACTGCAGGAAACGCATTAACTCCGTTTGCCTACGAATCCATGAGCACTTTGCCGCATGGCAGATTTCTTGGTAAAATTAATGCCGGTTATTGCGTTTGGAGAGATAGCGCCAATTGTACAACGGAATACTCAGAAACCGTGGATTTCGGAAAACCCTATACCTTAATTCAACAAAATAATCTATGGGGAATCATTGATACCATTGGTAAAGTGATTTTGCCACCCATCTATGAAAAAGCGTTGTTAGTGGATGCTACTATTGCCTTGCTAAAAAATAAAAAGTGGACATTCTATTACTCCAAAGGGGAATTTACTTTGCCAATCAAAGGAAACATAGACGACTTTCGATTACACGGAGATGGTATCGTGTTTGCTAAACAAAAGAAAACGTGGTTAATGTATCACGCAGGTACGAGGACAATCCGCAAAATTTCAACTCCCAAACATAAGCAGTTAACCGACACCTTGCTCTTCGAATATTTCGGAAACAATGGATTTATAACCCATATCAACGGAAGGCCGTTAATCAAAGATACTTTGTCCAACATCTCGCCATTGAATAATCACGAATGGTTAGCCACCAAATCCACTGGAACAGGACTTTTGTGTATTCCCTCTATGGAATGGAGCTTACCGCCGTTGTATCAAGACGTAATTAATAGCGAATATCCCAATTTATATATCGTTCAGAAAAACAATAAATGGGGCGTAGTGAATACCTTCAACAACGAAATAATCCCCATTCAATACGATGCAATTAGCGATGGAGAGTTCCCCGGTTATTGGTTTGCACTAAAAGGCGAAACTACCCTCTGGATTGATGCAGCTGGTAGAGAAATATTGTATCCTTAAATTTCCGTTCGTAATATTGTTGGGTTATGAACAAAAAAATCATCGTTAGAACCCTATTGTCTGGCATTGTAGTATTTGTCTGGCAATTTATCAGTTGGGCAGTTTCCCCCCTGCACCAATCCTCACAAAGTCACACCCCCAAACAAGACAGCGTCATGCAATTTTTAAACAGCATGAACCTGGAAGAAGGTGGCTATTTTATGCCGATGCCAAAACCCGGCAGTTCCCCCGAAGAGTACGAAAAATTTGCTAACGAAAACGAAGGAAAACCTTGGGCACAATTAATTTATCACAAAAACAATCGCAACGATATGTCGTTGAATATGATTCGCGGCCTGTTAGTGGATCTATTACTTGTGTTTTTATTGTTCGGTTTATTGGATTTAATTCCAGCAATTTCTATCCTTCAAGGTGCTTTATACGCCTGTACCATCGGAATTATTGGATTCATATACGAGCCCTACACCCATTACATTTGGTATCAGCAACCCGGTATTTGGTCTTACTTGTTAGACGCCTTAGTACCCTATGCTATAATCGGTGCATTATACGCCAAATTCTGGCGTAAGTAATCGAATATTACCGCCGAGGACCTATCTTTGCAGGCCTTTGGCGATGGTCCCGTAGTAGAATGGATACTACGAAAGTCTCCGGAACTTTAGATCCGCGTTCGATTCGCGGCGGGACCACCAAATTATATATTTATTGTGTTCAAGGATAAATAAACTGGCTACCCTGTTCATTATATCATATAATTTAAAAAAAGGTGGATTGCATATCAATCCAACCCATAAATATCATACACCTCCGTTGAATCGATTTTGGGATAATTGAGATTGATTTTTGAACCAAATGCCTCTTTAGATATCACGATAAATTTCAATCCCAACCTTCGCAGAGAATCTGTATACTCCGTCCGTTGTATCTTTTCATTCCAATCCGACCAACCCTTTCTGTGCGCAAAATACAGCAGGGTAGGAACCTCGTTCGAATTCACAAAAATCAAATCGGTTCGTTTTGCAAATTTATCTAAATCTTTTTCTAAGTTTTCAAATTTTGCATATTTCGGTTTAATTCGAAAATCATGCTGCCAATTTAAAATATTCTCCATCACCACCACCGTTAATATTAGATACATCCATTTCGGTTCAAATCTACTTGCAGCATAGCCAGCCACAAAGCACATCACCGGAGCAAAAGGCACTATATAGTAACTATGAATCGCAAACGTCTCGCCCGATTTTAACATCAGCAAGAAAAAAACCGAAAGACAAAGTAGCAAAACATAGATAACCAAGGGTTGCGATCTTCTGTTTTTGCAGGCAACGATGCATCCCCCAAGGAAGAGAATAAAACCCGTTATATGAAGGGAATCCAAATAGTATTTCTCTAAAACAAGTTGAAGGTTCTCCCATATTTCTACAACCCCAATGCCTATCGATTTCCCCATGAAAAAATGCTTGAGTCCATAAAAATTGGTTAAATAGGGTACCCACTTAAAATAATACCAACCCACAACAGTGATGGTTATTACATTCACCGAAATAAAGATTGTTTTAATCTTTGAGGATACGTTATTTGAGAATATAGGCACAGCGAATGCCATGAGTAGGTAGCCCATGGGTAATTTAGATAAAATGCCCAACGTGGTGAAGACAAAGTACACAAACAAGTAAACCCCATTCTGCTTTTTAATTAAATACATCAGTCCATAATACATGCCGATAAAAACCAAAGAAACCGCAAACGTATCGGGCATTATTTTTCTAGAATACGCAAACCAAATCGACCCTAATAACAACATTGCACTGCTAAATGCATGGTTGAGCGAAAAATACGTTTTAATGATTTTAAAGAAATACCAAATTCCGATGGTAGAAACAACCAAATTGATGATCCTACCGTACCAATGTTGATAACCAAAAATCTTAGCCAACAAAAAAATTAAATAATTGAGGATTGGAAACTCCATCCCTGTAATTCCTGTTTTTTCTCCACCTACATCAATCCTTGGGTATAAAAAACGATCATCGATTTCAAGATAATTTCTTGCAACCATGGTTACCGTAGTTTGCCGCCAATTGTGTGCCGCATCCAACGGGGGATTTGTAATTCCATACAAACGAATTAGGAAAAAGAAAATCAACCAAAAACGAATGTCTGTTACGTATTTATTCAATGTATGCATCACATCGCCTGTGTCTTCATAATTTAGACAAGCCCTCCAAAGAAACAAAAAATCCGCTAATTTTGAGTAGGATTAAACCCGTTTCTGAAGATATAATTTCTTTGTTTGAACCAACCAAACCACTACATAAAAGTTAAAGAAACCACTAGATGTCAACCCCGCACGAAAAAACAGCCATCAAAGCCACCTATTTTAGTATTGCGGGCAATACAATCTTAGCAATAATTAAAGGTTTGACAGGATTTTTTGGAAACTCGTATGCCTTAATTGCTGATGCTATCGAATCAACCACCGATATTTTTTCCTCTTTTTTGGTATTATTCGGACTAAAATATGCTAATCGTCCTGCAGATAAAAACCATCCTTATGGTCATGGAAGAGCAGAACCATTGATTACATTTATCGTCGTTGGCTTTCTAATTACCTCCGCATTGGTTATTGCTCATGAAAGCATTATCAATATTCAAACACCCCACGAATTACCGAAAAAATGGACCCTATGGGTCTTGATTCCTCTCATTCTTTGGAAAGAAATTTCCTTCCAATTGGTGATGAAAAAAGCCAAAGAAACCAACAGTTCATCCCTAAAAGCAGACGCATGGCATCATCGAAGTGACGCAATTACCTCCATAGCTGCCTTAATCGGGATATCTATTGCCCTATTTTTGGGAGAAGGATACGAAACGGCCGATGATTGGTCCGCTCTCTTTGCTTCTGGATTCATCCTATATAATAGCTACAAAATATTCCGTCCGGCTTTAGGTGAAATCATGGATGAACATTTATTTGATGATTTGATCATCGACATAAAAAACGTCTCTTTAACAGTGGATGGAATTATCGAAACCGAAAAGTGTTTTATTCGAAAAGCCGGCATGAAGTACCATGTAGATCTTCACGCCATTGTTAATGCAGATATTTCAGTAAAGCAAGGGCACGACATCGCCCACAACTTAAAAGATACATTAAAAAATCAAATACCTCAATTAGGACATATTTTAATTCATGTAGAACCTCATGAATAAATCGTAAGAAGATTTAACTAGTCCCTGTATGTTTTACTTTAAGTAACCCATTGGTTTACTGACGATAAATTGACTATCCACTGCATTTGGTTTAATAATTAATCAACTATGTTTGTTACCAATATAAAATTACCTATGAAAAAAATCACACTTACTTTTGTTATATTCATTGCCGTTTTTAATAGCATTAACGGACAACATTTTTATACAAATATTTCCTCAGGGATACAATGGCCTACTAGTAAATCAAATTCTGGAATGTTTGGTTCTGGAAATGTAAACATCGATATTGAAAATAATTACACCTACACAACCCGCCCTATTTCTTTCGCACAGGGCAAATTACTTACATTCTCTGCTGGGTACAAAATGAAAAAACCATTGGGATTTGAAATACAATATGGTATATACAACAGTGATAAATTTACCGTTAGTTGGATAACCCCATCATCAACTTCGAACAGCACAATTTTTTCAAAAACCTGGAATATCAACCCATCCATTGTCTTTTTCGCCAATCAAAATCAATCGTCAAGCATCCTAAAAAATATGTATGGTAAAGTTGGAGCTTGTTTTGGATCTGGTACTATTTTCCGAGAAAATTCATACATCAATAAAGACGATGATATTACCAACCATTGGAATCATGAAATCCTTGTAAAGCAGCAGCTGGGAATAACCGCTGCAATAGGATATATTTATCCAATAATCAAAAATTTATCGATTAACACAGAAATTGCAATTACCTCGGCAACATTAGCAACCCGTTCATTAGTAACAACTTCATTTACTTCAAACGGAGTTGATGTTTTGAATTCTTTAGTAATGAACGAACGTGAAGTTATTTATTCTGACGATTTCACCATGAATCACAATAAAGTTGACCCGAACCAACCCTCCATGTCAAGTAAAAGTTACTATAGTTTCAATGGCATTGCTTTAAAAATTGGTTTGCAATATGCCTTTTGATGGCTTCCAACTTTATTAAAAACAATCTGCCAAAATCCGTTTCATCGAAAATACCCAAATTAAGGTATTTTCCATTACCAGTTCTTTTTCGTATTTCGTATATAATTCGTCATCGAAAAAAAGAACCTAAACCCTAAGTCAACTTCCAATTACCTCTTATTTGAATTGGAAGATAGAAAATAGTCCTTGCCTCTATGTAAGGACTATTTCAATTTTCATCGTTCCGGATTCTCTAAACTTAATTTCTAGTAAAATAAATTATAAATCATTTGCAAGATGGAGCATCTTTGTGTAATTCATTCATGCGCTTTGATGCTCTTACAGGAATCCGGGCAATAGCCGCCACCTTGGTTTTTATTTACCATAATCGAAAATACTGGCGAGCTCAATTACACCCCGAAATACTACGATTAGTAAACGAATTCCATATAGGTGTATCTTTATTTTTTGTATTAAGTGGTTTTCTAATTGCCTACACGTACTCCGCTAAACCAACCGAAAATGCCAAAAGTTACGCGAAGTACTTAGCGCTCCGTTGTGCAAGAATATTTCCGCTATATTGGTTAATAATCCTCGCACTTTATTTAGACCCCAAGTTCGCACAATTAAAACATCCGGCGTTAACAGCAAGTTTATTGCATGGATTTTCAAACCGTCTCAATTTAAATGGCCTTGCACAAGCTTGGTCGTTAAATGTTGAAATGACCTTCTACCTACTAGCTCCGTTTTTATGTTTAATGCAAAGCAAATCAATACGTTATCTGTTGTTAACTCTGGCAGGCTTATTAGTGCTGACCGTTGGTATTGGTCAACTCTTAATTCTATATAACGGTAATCCTTTGCAATTTTTCACACCCTTAAAGTTTGTATTGGGAAGTACCTTTCCGGGCAGATTTACCGAGTTCTTTGCCGGAATGATTCTAGCATCGGCCATAAAACAAAACCATTCTTGGACATTAAAAACTAACAAAACCTTGATTGGATTCATTGGCATTTTGCTTATCACCTATTCAATTGGACTCTTCCAACCCGATATTTTCCATCATGGCACAGATCATCCTATCGGATGGGCATTACACACGTTTGTTTTACCCATATTCGTAGCCCTGTTATTAGCTGGACTCATCAACGAACAAACAAAACTTCAGTCCATCCTAAAAAGTAAATTATTCATTTTGTTGGGGAATGCCTCGTTCGCCTTTTACCTAATTCACATTAGTTATGTCAATATTAGACTCAGATGGTTCTATCTAGGCCCGGATAGAAACTTCTTTTTATTGTGGTTAATTAGCATACTATTGTATTTAATTGTAGAAAAAAATCTATACAATTTATGTAAAAAGTCAATAAGCAGCAGGCAAATAGACTAATTAAAACTAATAATACCTCATATTTTGCCGATCATTGATTGTTCAACAAGGAATGAACTTAATTTTACATAATCCATTTTAGGAGCAATGCTTTTCAACCAACACGCTGCACGGAAAAATCGAAGTAAAACAAATTTTTTAATACTATTTTTTTGTTTTGTTGGATCGTTATTATCACAACAGCATACAATTACAAGATTCAGTCCCAAAACGGCTCTAAAAGGACAAACAGTTACTATAACCGGTACTCAATTTTCAAATATTACAGGTGTTAATTTCGGCGGAACAGCTGCTACTTCCTACACCGTAGTTAATGCAACTACGATTTCAGCGGTAGTAGGTAGTGGCAGTTCTGGAAGTATATCCATAAGCAAATCAGGGTTTTCCGATGCTTCCGCAACTGGATTCGTTCATATTGATTCGGTTGTGCAGATGTGGTCAGACTACAGTTCCTATTGGACAAGTACCGCAGGGAATAATAATGCAGTATTTCCAGATAACAATCACAACTTACTTGCCTTTAAAACAAACGGTACTGTTTACTCTACCGGAGTGAATGACGCTACATTAACATCCAATGCAGTAACTTATACAGCAAGTGACTGGAAAGCATTGCCTGTAAACAACTTAGGAGGAAGCAACACGAAGGCCGTAATTGTTTATGCCACCTATGCCGATGGAAGTGTTTCGTGCCTTAATCCAAATAAAACGATCATTGATGTACTCATTGATGGTACTAAAGGTTTAAATCTTGGTACCGGTGTTGCAAATTTCGACGCCCAAATGGAGTTCACCGTGAGCTCCATTAACTCGAACAAAATATCCGATAATATTCCTGATATTTTAATTACCCAAGTTGCCGAACCCACAAGTGCGTTATCTGATCGTTATTGGTTTACAAATTCTTCTGGCAACATAATTGGCGATACCGTTGTTGCTATTGTACAAAGCTTGCCTCAATTAGGCACTTATCGATTGGATGTCCATCAACTCACCAACTCTTCTTCTACAAATAACGATGCTATTACCAATGGTTGTTCCACAGGAACCAACACCAACAGTACAAGACCGTTGAGATTAATGGCATTGAAATTATCTGATTTTAATATTACCAGCAGCAATTATGCTAATGTAGCATTTTTAAAAATTTCACCATCAGGAATTGCCGATTATGCATTTGTTGCTTACAATGGTGAATCTTTTACAATTCCAGCTCCCACTGTTACAGCACAACCATCATCTCAAATTATTTGTACAAGTTCCTCCAATAATGTTACTTTTTCAGTAACTGCGAGTTCATCTACTACACCCACCTATCAGTGGAAGAAAAACGGAACCAATATCAATGGTGCAACCTCAAGCAGCTACACAATTACCGGTGTAACCGCTTCTGATGCTGGTGCCTATGTGTGTGAAATTTCAAATTCGGCAGGAACTATTTTGTCCGATCCGGCATACTTAAATACCTATATTTCTGTACAACCAGAAACCAAAACGGTTTGTCAAAATGCCTCTACAACCCTTTCTATTACAGCAGAAGGCAACAACCCTAAGTACCAATGGTATTCAAATTCCACCAATACCAATTCGGGAGGAACTGCCATATCAGGGGCAACCAATTCTACGTATACACCAACAACATCTACAGCGGGGAATTTCTATTATTATTGTATTGTTGAACCTAGTTCCTCAACCCCATCGTGTTCAACAGCTATAACTTCCGAGGTGGTTGTTTTAACGGTTTCGCCAACTACCGTAGGAGGAACCCTAACGGGATCCGCTGATGTATGTATTCCAACAAATTCAACTACGTTAAGTCTTTCTGGACATGTTGGATCCATACAACGGTGGGAACGATCCAGCGCTATAGCCTTTTCTAGTCCATCTACAATATCCGGTGCTAGTAGTTCTAATTTCACTGCAACTAACATCACAACAAATACCTATTACCGTGTTTTAATAAAAAGTGGTGCCTGTAATGCCGAATATTCAACGGTAGCATCTATTACACCCATTACTACATACACATGGGCGGGTACAACATCGGATGCATTTAATGTGGGATCAAATTGGGTTTTAGGTTGTGTACCTCCATCGGGTTCTAATATTTCCTTTACAGCAAATCCTTCGAATATCTGCAAAATGGTAGCCAGTTATACGTTGGGGAATATTACAATAAGTGGTTCAACTGCGAATCATATATTGGATTTAAACGGTTTTCAACTAAGTGTTCAAGGCAATTTGACATTTTCAGGGGGTAAATTAAATGTCCAAAATGCAAACTCCGTGTTATCGATGATTGGTAGTTCAACCCAAACTATACCCTCCGGTGGTTTGGTTGAAAACACCGTTTCAAATCTCACTATCAATAATAACAGTGGCGTGACTTTAGGTGGTCCTACCATTTTAACCAGGGTGCTAACTATGACTTTAGGAACCCTGAATACCAATGATCAATTAACCTTCAGATCCAACGCAACAAATACTGCAGTAATAAGTTCCGTTAACTATTCAAATGCCATCAATGGAAAGGTAATTGTTGAAAAATTCACTTCGGCCAAACGATCCTACCGATTAATCTCTCCTAGTGTAACAACAACTACTACTATCAAAGACAATTGGCAAGAAGGAGTTAACAACACCGATACTACTAATTTCAATGTAAATAACCGTAATCCAAATCCTGGTTATGGTACACACATTGCCGGCGACAAAAATGGAAATAATGGATTTGATGCAACTCAAACCGGTAACCCATCATTATTTACTTTCAGCAACGCCAACGGGACATGGTCGGCTATCAATAACACCAACATTAATACACTCTCTGCTGGCACACCTTATAGATTAATGATCCGCGGTGACCGCTCATTAAACATACATCAACCAGATAATTTCCCTACACCCACCAACACAACAATACGGGCTACCGGAACCCTGTCCACCGGTACAATAAGCATCAACGGTCTTAACAGCACTGCCTCTGCTTCCAACTTTGTTGGAAACCCCTATCAATGCATGGTTGATATGTCTTCTGTATTGAATAATTCTACGAATTTGAATAAGAATTATTACTATGCATGGGATCCCGATTTGAATTACCGTGGCGGTTATGTAACAATCAACCTTTCCAATAACTCAAATAGTCAAGGTTCCTCGGCAAACAAATATCTTCAACCGCAGCAAGCCTTCTTTGTTTCCACCTCTTCCAATCCCACAGGAACTCCTACTTTGTCGTTTTTAGAGAGTTACAAGTACACAGGAAGTACATCCACCGATAATTTTAAACAATTAAACTTAGATACCAATTTTATAGCAATCAAACTATTTGATGTAAACCGGAATGTATATACAGATGCTACAATACTGTATTTCGATCCCAATCATACGAACAATTACGACGATTACGATGCAATTAAATTGGTAAATCAAGATGAAATGATTGCTAGTAAAATTGATGGCCGAAATTTCTCCGTACAATACAGAAATATACCATCCATCATTACCGAAGAAATAGAGTTATTCATTTCTAAATATCGAGGTACGAATTATCTACTTGAAATGGAAAAAAGTGGAATGTCAAATATTGATATTGCATTGATCGATAAAATATTAAATAAATCAACAACCATCCAAGGCACAACCAAATATAATTTCTCTTGTTCTCCAGGAACATCTACTGCTGACACAAACAGATTCCTAATTCGTGTGAAATCCACTGATTTAAATAATGTCAAGAACCAAGATATAAATCTAATAAATCATCTAATATATCCTAATCCTTCGGATGGAACCCTAAATTTCTCAAAGAATGTACATACAGACGAATTAAAAGAGATCACCATATTCAATAATTTGGGCGCTGTAATTCATCACCAATTTAACCCTAAAAATACGTTTTCAATTGATTGTTCTTCTTGGTCTGCAGGCCTTTATATAATTTCTGCTCGACATGCAAACAACAACATTATGAACCAAGTTTTCATGGTGAAATAGTAGGATTTTTGTCAAGAAATTGCAAGAAATGGACAAATTCAATATCTTTTATGTCGTTTTTCTAACCTGAGACAACTATCAATCAACATTTTGTGTCTATTTTCACAACAAAATTGATGTATCTCAATTTAAAACAACAAAACCAACCATGAAAAACTCAACCCTAGGATTTCTATTTGCAGCGCTTTTTGGAATTTTTCAAAGTGCTACTGCGCAAAATACACCTCGTTTTTCAACGTCTGTAAATAACAACTGTTTAAAAACCACAGCAGAAGCATTTGGTACACTAACCAAAGATTCCTGTGCTACCGTAACTTGGTATAGCAACACTCCTGGAACAACAAGCTACACCAATATTGGCTCTGGGAATAGATTGGTTTATTCGTGGTCGAAAGCCGGCACCTATAATTTATGCGCCAAATTGGTAAATCTTTGCACCAAATTCGATACGGTAATTTGTAAAACGATTACCGTAGTTGCCTGTGATTGCAAATTAGAAGCAGACTTCACAGCCATTGGCGATTGCAAAAAAATAAGCTTCTCCAGCAAAATCAATGTTTCTGGAGCAACAATTAAATGGTTTTTTGGTGATAAAACCTACGGTTCTGGGGCTACTACTACGAAATCCTACGTAAAAGAAGGAATATACAAAGTATGCATGGTAGTGACTATTAAAGATTCTACCGGGAAAATTTGCAGCACGGAAGTATGCAAAGAAATTAAAGTATCATGCGGCAAGCCCTGCGAATTAAAGGGCGACTTTAAATTTGGAAGCGGAAGAAATGGTGAGGTTAGATTTAACGCATCCAGCAATTCAGGGTATTATTATTCGTGGGATTTTGGTGATGGCACTAAAGGAAAAGGCAAAGATCCCCTACATCGATATACAAAAGCAGGCGTTTATACCGTTTGTGTTACTATCGTAGATAAATTGGAGAAATGTAAAATCAAGATTTGTAAAAAAGTTGAAGTTGGAAACCCATGTAAATTGGTTGGGAACTTTAGCTTTAAACAAGTAAACGACTCTACGTTTAAGTTTTTAGCTTCTTCATCCTCCACCGCAACTTATTACTGGAATTGGGGAGATGGAACCACATCAACGGGAAAAGACCCTCAAAAAATCTACAAAAAGCCTGGTATTTATACAGTTTGTGTTAAAATTTACTCCACCACAAGCAAATGCTTTATTTACGTTTGCAAGAAAATCGAAGTTAAAGCACCCGTAACTAAAAAACCATGCGTTTGGCCTTCAACTTTGGCTGTTGGATTTGCCAACAAATGCAACAATTACACATTCGAACTATCTAACCTGTCCAATATCGATAGTTGCTTTACCTATCAATTATCATTATACAATATTAAAACCGGAAAAGAAGAAATTTTAGCCTATGACCGTTTGGCATCAAGCACTATTGCCGATACCGGTAAATACGCCATTATTGGAAAATTCATCAATAAATGCACCGGTTGCGATACTCAGATTTACAAGATTTTCAATGTAGAATGTAAACCTACAACCACCAAATGCAATTGGTCTAACGCTGGTTTTGGATACAGCAATAAGTGCAACAGTTACACGTTTGAAGCCAATAATCTAGGATCCGCACCTTGTTGGAAATACCAATTTAAAATTGGCAATAATGCAGGAACTTCTACGTTGTTAACCCCAGGCAGATTGGCCACTTATGAATTTAAGGAAAAAGGCTATTACAACGTATGTGCGAAGTTCTATGATTCCTGCAACAAATGCGATACTTGGGTTTGCAAAACGGTTTATGTAGACTGTGTGCCTTGCGTTGCGCAAGCAGCATTCACGGTTGACTCCGTTTCAACTACCGGCAGAATGTATGTTACAAACAAGAGTACAGGCGCTAAATCCTATTATTGGTCGTTTGGTGATTCCACCTTCAGCAAAGACAAAACTCCGGGTAAAACCTATTCTACTTCAGGCACCTACTATGTATGCTTAGTTGCCTATGACTCTTTGAGCAAATGCTCAACAGTGTACTGCACAACAGCAAAAGTGGTTAAGGGTAGAAGTCAGGCTTCCGTTTCTGAACTAGCTAATAATAATATTACCACTTACCCCAACCCTACCGATAATGGCTTCTGGATTGAGTCCAAAAACACAGATATTCAATACAGAATCATAAACGTTAATGGCAGCGTAATACAGACAGGTAAACTCAATCAGCCAAAACTTTGGATATCATCCAACCATTGGGCTAACGGACTCTACTTTATTCAACTGGAAGAAAAATCCGGATTGATTAATCAGCAAAGCATCGTTATACAGCACCCATAGGTTAAATTGCAATACCGTAACAAGTAATGCATTACTTTAAAAATTTAAAACTTC
>JACCEE010317098.1_pt1 | contig 16224 bp, 14 predicted proteins | sample 7449931 | NCBI WGS metagenome assembly JACCEE01 (sample SAMN15323457, study PRJNA562643) | freshwater metagenome | isolation source: river surface water | place: USA:Blue River Watershed | collected 2017-08-19 | reverse complement strand
TGCCCATGAACAGCATGCGCAGCCATTTGAACCTGTGCACCAGCACAAGTATCACTACCGATTCTATGGCGCAGCTGGCCAGCGTGAAGAAACGCACGTCCCCGATGGTGGCCGTGGCGTAACCCACGAATATGGCCACGCCGGAAAGCGCCTCGGAGCGGTACTTGAGCGAATGTACAAGCATGCCCGCCGCCACCGCGGCCAGCAGCAGCATATCGGCGCCTTCGCTCTGCAGCACCCTTGATTGCGGGAAGTGATGCAGCGCGAAAGTGGTGAAATAGCAGAGGGCCCAGGCGCCCCCGGTAAGGACATGTCCATAGTTGGCCATGCCTTCCTTCCGGCGCAGCTTCCAGCCGGTAAAGAAAAGCGCGGCGCTTACCAGGTAGCCCGTCAGGATCTTCCCCCACGGGCCGAAGTGCCCGAAATAGCGGGACGAGTAAGCGATAAGGAAGCCGACGCCGAGAACGAACACGCCGATGCCGATCTTGTTCAGCCAGTACTTGCCGATGTTCAGCTCTATACTGCTGCCGGCCTTTTCCGCACGCGGCGGTTCCGGGACGACGGGCTCTTCAACAGGCGCCGCTTCGGCAAAAGCCGCGGGCTGGACGCTCCCGGGCTCTTCCGCGGGCACGGGCGCTGGCTCCGGCTCGAACTCCGGCGCGGGCACCGGCTCGGGCTGGGCAGGTAACGGTACGGCCATGGCCGGCTCCACCGCCGGCGCGGGAGGAATTACCGGCGGTTCGGGAATGACCGTGGGCGCCGGAACGACAGGCGGCGCGGGAACGACCGGCGGTATGTTTTTCTCAGCTCCGGATATATAGTTTTCAGCGGCTTTTATCGGTTCTTCCTGCGCCGGCTTGCCGCGCTCCATCGCGCGCAGCTTTTGTTCCATGTGCTCCATGCGGTCGGAAAGACGCGCAATGGCCTGGCGCAGAAGTTTAATTTCGCTGTCGTTGGATTCGTTCATAGCCGCCCCTGGATATAATCCCGAATAACGGGTCACCGGACCGCAAGCTGGCGAGAACCGTAAATTTCCGGATTTTTCGTCTAACCCTTATAGTATTATGGCGTAAATAATGAGTTTTACGCAAGCAGACGCTAAGAGGACTTGCGGGCAGGGAAGCGGGACTTCAATTGCAGACCACAAAAGCGCTTTTCAGTTTTTTTATCACGTCCTCCTCGTAGCCCGATATTTTGGCTATCCCCAGTATCCCCCCGCTGGCCATGGCTATGGTCTCGACATGGGCGATGATCTCTTTTTTCAGGTGGCCTATCTCATCGTCGGTCATTTGCTTGCACAACCCTTTCACATAATGCCGCCAGGCGTCGTGCAGTTGCGCGTCCGGCTTATGCTCGAGCCACCTTTCAAGAAGTTTATAATCGAAATCGCTTTTGACCCGGCCCATACTTATGACCGAGTTAAGTATGGCAGCCTTCTCTTCCGGTTCGACGTCGCCATCGGCCCACGCGGTGAGCACAAGAGGCACGATCGATAAAGAAGCCGCTTCTTCGGGGCGGACGTTCAGCGCTATCAGTTTTTCAAGCACCACGTCATCAAGGATGCCGGAAGCTTTTGAAAGAGCCTCTTTCGTTTCTTTAAGTTCCTTCATTTTCCTGTATTGCTCCATGATCTCCATGTCGCGCCTGAAAAAGAACAGGTCTTCCAGTATGGACATATTAACACCTCGTTATAAATAGAAGGCTCCTGGTCGAACTGCTATGGCTCTCTGGAGTTGAAGCGCGTTCCCCGGCCTGGAGCCCCCATTACGCTCAACCGCCACACTGTAGCAAATACCGGTCTCATTTTTCCATGTTTCCATGTGGAAGATTTAGTAGAATCTGCGCTGGAGGGGCAAATGATAAAAGATCCGCACCTGAAACCGGCCGGCACGGTACTCTCGGAACTGGGCACCAGCGATGACGGTTTAAGCCCGGGAGAAGCGGCGCGCCGCCTGGCCGCGCACGGGCCCAACGCGCTCCCCGAGAAGGAAGGGATATCCCCCCTGATGATATTCCTGTCGCAGTTCGGCAGCCCGCTGAACTGGATACTGCTTTCCGCGGCGCTGCTGAGCGCGTTCATGAAGGAATTCTCCGACGCCGGCGTGATAGTCTTCATCGTGATGATAAACGCGGTCATCGGCTTTTACCAGGAATACAAGGCGGAGCAGTCTGTAAGGGCGCTGAAAAAGCTTGTGATCGCGGCCGCGCGGGTGATACGCGGCGGCGCCGAAAAACAGATCGAGGCGGCCGGCCTGGTGCCGGGGGACATCATACTGCTCGCCTCCGGCGACAAGGTGCCGGCCGACGCCAGGCTGCTGCAGGCCAATAACCTGCGCGTGGAGGAGGCCATGCTCACTGGCGAATCCGTGCCGGCCGGGAAGGACGCGGCCTTCCTGCCCGACGGGAAAGCGCAGATAGGCGACAGGCTTAACATGCTCTACATGGGCACGGCCGTGGCCGCGGGGCGCGCGCGCGCCGTGGTGACGGCCACCGGGACCGCCACGGAGATAGGCGCGATAGCCGGCCTCATGCAGGAGACCGGGGCCGCGGCCACCCCTCTGCAGGAGAAATTCGCGCGGTTCTCTAAAATGCTGGGCCTGGGACTGCTCGGCGTGGCCGTCGTAATACTGGCGCTGGGCATGGCCCGCGGCGAACCGTTGAAGGAAATGGTGATGACGGTGATAGCCGTGGTGGTGGCGGCCATACCGGAAGGCTTGCCCATAGTGGTGACCATCGCCATGGCCATAGGCGTGACGCGCATGGCGAAAAGGGGCGCCATAATACGTAAGCTGCCGGCCGTGGAGACTCTCGGCAGCACTACGGTGATCTGCTCGGACAAGACCGGCACGCTCACCCGCAACGAGATGACCGTGAAGGCTGTCTACGACGGCGAGACGCTCTACCAGGTGTCCGGCACGGGCTACGCCCCCGAAGGCGAGATCTTTTGCGGCAGGCCGGAATGCGACGCCGGGCCCAGGGAAAAGCTGCGGAAGGTACTGCTCGCCGGGCTGCTGTGCAACGAGTCCTCCGTTTACCGGGAGGACGGGGCCTGGAAAGTTACCGGCGACCCGACCGAGGCTGGTTTGATAGTAGCGGCCGCGAAAGGCGGCCTGGACGCCGCGGCGGAGAAGGCGCGGCTGCCGCAGGCCGCGATGCTGCCTTTCGAATCCGAGCACGGCTACATGGCCACGCTGCACCGTGACGCCGGCGGCTCGCTAGTGCTAGTAAAGGGCGCCCCGGAGTTCGTAATAGAGATGTGCGCCGCCGCCCCGGAGGAGCGCAGGAACGCCATGGCCGTGGCCGAGGAACTGGCGGGGGCTGGCATGCGGGTGCTTATGACCGCGCAGAAGCGGCTGCCCGCGGGAACGGGGCTAAAGCGTGAAGACCTTGCGGGCCTTGAGTTCACCGGGCTGCAGGGCATGATAGACCCGCCGCGCCCGGAGGCGGTGGAAGCCATAGCCAACTGCCGGGCCGCCGGGATACGCGCGGTAATGATAACCGGCGACCACGGCGTTACCGCCCGCGCCATCGGCCGCGAACTAGGCATAGGCGGCGCCGAGCCCGCGGTAATAACCGGGCGCCAGCTGGCCGCCATGGACGACGCCGCGCTCTTCGAGGCGGTAAAGGACACGTCCATCTACGCGCGCGTGGCCCCGGAGCACAAGCTGCGCATCGTAACACAGATCATGCGGCGCGGCGAGATAGCCGCCGTTACCGGCGACGGGGTTAACGACGCCCCGGCGCTCAAGGCCGCCCATATAGGCGCGGCCATGGGCATTACGGGCACGGACGTATCCAAGGAAGCCGCGGACATGATAGTCACGGACGACAACTTCGCGAGCATCTACAACGCGGTGCTCGAGGGCCGGGTGGTCTTCGATAATATCCGCAAAGCCGTGTTCTTCCTTATCCCCACGGGGCTTTCCGCCGTGCTTTCCATCTTCGTCACTATGTTCGCGGGGCTGCCGCTGCCCTACACGGCCATACAGCTGCTGTGGATAAACGTGGTCACTAACAGCCTGCAGGACCTGGCGCTGGCTTTCGAGCCGGCCGAGCCGGGCGTGCGCACGCGCCCGCCGAATGACCCCCGCGAAGGCATTCTTTCGCGCGTGCTGCTGCAGCGCACGTTAATAGTGGGGACGGTAATAGCGCTGGGCGTGCTTTACAACTTCAAATACGCGCTGGCCGCCGGGTTCACTATCGAGGAATGCCGCACCGTGGCGATGAGCACCATGGTGTTCTTCCAGTTCTTCCAGCTGTGGAATTCCCGCTCCGAAACCCGCTCGGTCTTCACCATCAACCCGCTGTCCAACCCGTTCCTGGCCTTCAGCATGCTGGGGGCGCTGGTAGCGCAGGTGCTGGTGATATACGAGCCCAATATGCAGAAGCTGTTCCATACCACCGCCCTGGGCGAAGCGGAATGGATAAGGATAGTACTGGTTTCGGCCTCCGTAGTGGCGGTAGTTGAGCTGGACAAGTTCCTGCGGGCCAGGCGAGGCAACTGAGCGGCCTCAGGCAAGCCCGGGTCCGTTGCGCGTTCAGCCCGCAGCGGGCAGGCACGCCCTGAGGCGGCCGGCGAAGCGCCCGACGTCCTTAATAAGGTCCGCGCGCGGGTTGCAGCGCAGCACCATGCCGTCCATGTACATCAGGCTCTTGATCACGGGGAACATGCCCTTCTCGAAGACCATGCCGTGGTCCACGCCCAGGCGGATGGTCTCCATCATCCGGCGTGTCAGGCTTATCTCGGAGACGGTACTGCCTTTGAAATCCCTGTAGAGGTCCAGCAGCGCCGGCCTGAAGCGGGCCATGGCCCTCCCGTCTATACCGCGCACGGCCATGGCGTTAAGGCGCTCGGCGCAGAGCGGGTAATCGTAGGCGCACAGCGCCTCGAAGAAACCGAACAGCCCGTCCTTTATGGGGCCCGTAGTGCGGCTCAGCGCGCCGGTGTCCACGAAATACAGTTCGCCGCCGCGGCCCAGTATCACGTTGCCGGGGTGCAGGTCGCCGTGGAAAACGCCGGCGCTGAAGATGAAGAAGCCGTGTATATTGAACAGTTCCAGCAGCGTCTCGTAGGGCAGCGCGCCGCGTTCCAGCAGCTCGTCGAAAGTTTCCCCTTCCACAAAGCCCGAGGTCATCACGTTCTCGCCGGTCAGCCGGTCGTATATCACCGGGAAGCGCAGGCGCGACAGGTCGTAGCGGCCGGCCTGCGCGCGCTGCACGGCGGCCAGCGTATCCAGGCCGGCCCGCTCGTTGCGCAGGTCCAGCTCCAGCAGGGTGTACTCCTCTATGTGCGCCAGCACGCCCAGCGGGTCGAACACGCGGTTGAGCTTGGGGTAGAACAGCAGCAGCAGGCGCATAAGGCGGCGCAGCGAGGCGAGGTCGGCGAGGAACGCGGCCTTGTTGTCGGCCTTTATCACTTTCACCACCACCGGCGAGCCGTCCTTAAGCCGCCCGCGGTGCACCTGCCCGATGGAGGCGGAGGCCAGCGGTTCTTCCTCTATGCTTTCGAACTCGGCGAGCCATTCCGGCCCAACGTGCCGGTTCAGCTGGGCGCGCAGGCCGGCCGGCGGCATGGGCAGGGTGGAACGGTACAGTTTCGAAAGGTGGCGGCAGACCTCCGGGTCGAGGAAGTCGACGCGCAGCGCGTAGTGCTGGGCTATCTTTACGGCCAGCAGGCCCTGCGCCTGTATCTCGCCCAGGTCCGGCGCTTTGTTGCCGTAGATGGCGCGCAGCAGGCGCAGGAAACCGAAGGCGTTCATTACCGCCCGTCCCGGTCCTGCCGCGCTATCAGTTCCGCCGAGATGCGGGCCGACTCGTAGATGGTGGGCAGGCCGCTGCCGGGGTGCGTGCCGCCGCCTACCAGCCAGCAGTTGCGGAACTCCTCGAAGCGGTTGTGCGGGCGCATAAAGAGCATCTGCCCCAGGTGGTGCGACAGGTTGAAGACGGCGCCCTTGTAGACGTCCATGTCGGCCTGCCAGTCGTCGGGCGTGATCACCCGTTCCTCTTCTATCGCCCCGCGCAGCCCGTCGAAGCCGCCGCGGGTCTCCATCAGTTCCAGCAGGCGCTCGCGGAAGGGGCCGGCTTCTTTCTTCCAGTCCAGGCCGGCCGAGTTGTTGGGCACCGGGGCCAGCACGTAAAGCGCGGATCTGCCCGCCGGCGCCAGCCCGGGGTCGGTCACGCAGGGGTTCTGCACGTAGAAGGACTGGTCGTGCGAAAGCCTGCCGCGGGAACTTATGTCCTCGACGTTGGCGCGGTAGTCGTCGGCGAAGATTATGTTATGGTGCGGGTGGCGCGGCCAGGCCCGGTTGACGCCGAGGTAGAGCATGAAGGTGGAGCAGCTGTAGCGCCGCCGCGCCAGGTCCTCGTCGGTATACTTGCGCCTGTGCTCCGGCGGCACCAGGGCGGTCATAGCGTGCGCGAAATCCGCGTTGAGCACCACGTGGTCTGCCGCCACCCGGGTGCCGTCCTCCAATTCCAGCCCCTTGGCGGCGCCACCCTCTATTATCAGCCGGCGCACGGGCGCGGAAGTGAAGATCTTTCCGCCGTCATCGGCGACGGCCTTGGCCATGGCCTTCGACAGCCGGTTGAGGCCGCCCTGCACGTGGAATATGCCGCCGCCGTGCTCTATGAAGCTGATGATGCTGAAGGTGCCGGGCGCCTCCCACGGGGACATGCCGATGTACTTGGCCTGGAAGGTGAACGCAATGCGCGTCTCCGGGTCCGGGAAATAGCGCGACAGCACGCCGTTTAGGCTCAGGTGTGCGTCGAGCCACGGCAGCGTGCCGACGAACCGCCACTTCAGCAGGTCGAGCACGCTTTCGTACGGCAGGGCCAGGCAGGGAATGAGCTTGTCGTATTTTACGCGCTCCTCCCTCAGGTAACGCCGGTAACCCTCCCAGGCGCCGGGGCAGAAAGCTTCCAACGAGGCTTTCATGCGCTCCGGGTCGCGCGAGAGCACCAGTTCCCGGTTGCCCTTGAAGCGCAGGCGGTACATGGTCTGCAGTTCGCGCAGGTCCACGCATTCGGAAAGTTTGCGGCCGGTGCGGGCGAAGATATCCTCCAGCACGTCCTTCATCAGGAAGAAGGTGGGGCCCAGGTCGAAAGAGTACCCGCCCAGTTTGAAACCGGAATTGCGCCCGCCCACTTCGGCGCGCTTTTCGTACACTTCAACGTCGTAACCCTGCGCGGTCAGAAGCATCGCGGCGGCCAGACCGCCCGGCCCCGCGCCAACTATGGCGACTTTCTTTCGTTTCATATAATCTCCGCGGCGGCGGGGCATGGTATGCCGGCTTAAAACGGCGAGATATAAGATGTCAGGACCCAACCCCGGAACGTCGCTAGGAGATGATACAAAATAACATAAGGCGCCGCACGCCAGGCGGACGCCGTTGCCGGGTTTAATTTGTTATTATTGCGTGAAGGTAAGGAGGTTATCTTGAAATTCATTCTGGCGGCCGCATGGCTGCTACTCGCTTCAGCCCCGGCCGGTTCGGAAGGAACGCCGGAGTGCGCCCTGACGATAAAGGCTTCGGGTTTCCGCTCCGCCAAAGGACAGGCGCTGGCAGCCCTGTTCAATTCCCACGACGGTTTCCCCTCCAAGGGCGAGAAAGCTTACCGCCGCGCCTCGGCGGAGATAAAGGACGGGGCCGCGGTCTTCGTTTTCTCCGGAGTACCCTACGGCGATTACGCGGCCAGCGTGCTGCACGACGAGAATTCCAACGGCAGGCTGGACTCCAACTGGTTAGGGATCCCCAAAGAAGGCGTCGGCTCGTCCAAAGACCCAGCCACCCGCCTTGGTCCGCCTTCCTTCAAGGATTCCGCCTTCAATATCAATTCGGAAGAACTTGAGATAAAAATCACGATACGATACAACCGTAAGAACTGACCACGGCGGCCTGTCGTACCGCGGATGTTGGTTCGGACTTATGCCTGTCAGTAACGAGGCATCTTTCTGTCAACCTGCTCGGACCAGGCGTCCAGGCCGCCGCGCAGCACCTTCACGCGATCGAAGCCGAGGGCGCGCAGGCGGCGGAAGGCCGCGGTGGACTTGCTCTGGCCCTTGCAGTAAAGCACTATCTCGTCGGAAGTTTTAAGCCCCCCGCCGTCCTTCATCAGGGCGTCGAAGTCCATCCACTCGTCGCCGGCTATGCGGGCCAGGGCGCGCTCCCAGTCGTAGCGCAGGTCCACCACCTTCGGCGGGGCCGGCGCGGCCAGCCTGGCCTTAAGCTCGGCCGGGGTGATGTATGGAGGTTCAACCGATTCGAGGAAGCGGCGCTCCGGTCCGGCGCCGCAGACGGGGCAGGCCGGGTCCTTCTTCATCTCGGCCACGCTCATCTGCATATGGCGGAGGTCCAGCAGGGCGAAACGCCCCTTCAGCGTGTCCATACCGAGTATCAGCTTGATAAGTTCCAGCGCCTGCATACTGGCCACGACGCCGGCCACCGGGCCTATTATGCCGGCCTCGGCGCAGCTCTGCCCCTCGGCTAAGGCCAGGCCGGGGCAGGCGCATTCCAGGCAGGGGCCGCGGCGCGGCTCGAACACGGCCAGCTGTCCCTCGAACTGCGACACCGCGCCGTAAACACAGACGCGGTCCAGTTCCAGGCAGGCGCGGTTTACCGCCGCTCGCGTGCCGAAATTGTCGGTGCAGTCGGCCACGTACTGGTACGGGGCCAGAGCCGCGGCCATATTGGCCGGCGTCAGCATGCCCTCGGCGGCGTTCACCTTTATATTGGGGTTCAGTTTTAGCAGGCGGCGCCGGGCGAGCTCGGTCTTGCGGCGTCCAACGTCCGAGGAATTGTAGAGGAGCTGGCGCTGCAGGTTGGAAAGTTCCACCCCGCCATAGTCGAACACGCCGAGTTCACCCACGCCGGCCGCGGCCAGGTAGCCCAGCACCGGCGTGCCAAGCCCGCCGGCGCCAACCACCGCGACCTTGGCGGCCTTGAGCTTGCGCTGGCCGGCTGAACCCACCTCCGGCAGCACGAGCTGGCGGGAATAACGCAACAGTTCTTCTTTTCCCAGTTCCATACGGACATTATAACCAAATAGCGGCCCCACGCACCCGCCGGAACTTTTGTATCATAAGCGCATGAACTGGTTCGACGAAAAGTTCGGCGAATTCGCCGGGCTCACCAAATGGCTGGCCTTCCTGTCGCTATTGCTGCCTTTCTCGCTATTAATGCTTGCGCTGGCGTCCGGCCTGATACGTACAGAAGCTTACTCCGAGGCCTCGGACCGCTGGTTCGTACTGCAGATAGGCATGATAACCGGCGGCTTCGGCGTGTGGACCGGTTCCTTAGGCACGCCGATACTGCTGAGCTTCCTGCGTTTCCCCTCCCGCGCGGCGCATTTCTTCGGGGCGCTCCTGGGCCGCACCTGGCCCACGTCGCTACTAGTGCTGGGCCTGGCCGGCTATTCTTTATGGGACCTGCGCGCTTCCGCCGGCACCCAGGACCTTTTCCGGCTGGCCCTCTGCGCCATGTTCATGCTGGCCGGCACCGGCCTTAGCCTTTGGCTGGAGATACGCGGCGCCATGAAGCGTTTCAATTTCGGGACGGCGGGGCTGGAGCCAGACGAGATCTTCTGCGAGCCCGGCGGCGAGGCGGTATGCGTGCTGACCACCGGGAAACAGGCTGTCTCCGTCACCGGACGTTTGGATTATTACGACGGGGAAGGCGAATGCCGCAGGGGCATAGAAGCCCGCGTAAGCGCCCCGGAATATACCGCCTCCGGCTGGCGCTACCGCATAACGGCCACGCTGCCGAAGGACGCCTCCGCTTCGGGCGGGAATTGGGAACTGGCCGTTCTGGCCACGGGCGCGCGCGGCGGCAACTACGAGGAAGCCGTGGCCGTCACTCCGAAGAAAGCCTGATCACTTCAGCTCTACCAGTTTGTATTTCCGCTTACCGAGGCCTATGCTCTCGGCGTATTCCAGCGCATGCTCGCCGGAGACGCCGTTCTGGTGCTTGAAGGCGTCGGGCAAACCGGCCTTCTTGTTCACCAGATCGAAGCTGGCCTGGTCTAGGGCCACCGGGTCATTGGAGGCCAGCACGCCCACGTCGCCCACGAAAGGCTTGGGCGCCGACGAGCTGCAGTCGCAGGCCTTGGAGATGTTCATCGCCAGGTTGATGTAAGTGACCTTCCTGCCGGCGGTGACGGCGCGCGCGTACTCGGCGAGCTTCTCCTGGAAGGCCTCGCCGGAACTGCGCGACGGGGCGGAGTCTATGGCCTCGTAGGGGCAGTAGGTGACGCATTTGCCGCAGCCAATGCACTTCTTGCGGTCTATATTGTAATTCTCGTCGATGGCGCCCACGGGGCAGACGCGGCGGCAGGTGCCGCAGCGCATGCATTTCTCGTGGCGTATGGTGGGCACCTGGCCGGAATGCTGCTCTTTCTTGCCGGCCGGAGAGCCGAAGCCCATGGCCAGGTTCTTTATGGCGCCGCCGAAGCCCGCCGTGCCGTGGCCTTTAAAATGGGAGATCACCAGGAAGGACCCGTACCTGGACATGCCTTTCCCGACGTAAACCTTGTCGAAATACTTCCCTTTGTACGGGATGGTGGTCTCGCCGTCGGCGTCCAGTATGTCCACGGGCGCGTAGCCCCAGCCGTGCTCGCGCGCCAGCGCGGCATGGCCCTTGGCGTCGGAGCGCGGCCCGCCGTAAAGGGTATTGGTCTCGACGAAGATGCCCTTAAGGCCGGTCACCAGGTCCTTCAAGAGCGCGGGCGGTATATAGTTCTCGTTGCCCTTCTCGCCGAAATGCACCTTAACGCCCAGCTTGCCCTCGGGCTTGAAGCCCAGCTTCGCGTAGGCGGCCTGTATCTTAGCCGCGGAGATCTCCTTGGAATAGTAGACCACCGGCACGTCGGCCTCGGCCTTTTTGGAAGCGGCGGCCATCATGCCGAGCGCGGCCGTCCAGCCCAGCGCCACGACGAGCAAAGGTATAAGAGTTTTCTTCATTTCCCCTCCATCCGGCAAAAGTCAGGAAGCATGCAGCGGGCGCGCTTCGCCGTATGGTAAAGCCCGGCCCAGGCCGCGGCGGCGCCTGTCCAGACATGCCACTTGAAAAGCATATGGCGCAGTTCGCGCTCCATGGGCGTGAGCAGCATGAAGCCGGTTACCACGCAGACGACGAAGGAAGCCAGAAGCAGCCAGTTCCAGCCCAGCCTGAGCCGGCGGCAGGCTGCCGGGACGCGCCGCTCCAGCACTTCGGAGGCGGCCGTGACCAAGGCCAGAACGACGGCCAGATGAACGATATAAAGCTCGACGAAACGCGAGGCCGGCGCGCCCGCCCCGTCGGCGGCCTGCGCGGCCGCCGGCAACAGCAGCGCGGCGAGTATAAGTGTTTTCTTCATGTGGTATGCCTATTGTATATATTTTGGAAACACCTGAGGCCGAATATCAGACTTCGCAGATGACCAGTTTGAGGGGCGGTTTGCCGTCGAAGGACGGGAAATCGCCGTCGGGCTCTATCGGGCGCAGGTCGCGGATGGGGCGGCCGGCCTTGGCGGCGCAGCGGCGCAGCACCTCGGTCCACCCGTCGTAATCCACAGAACCGACGTTGTTGGCGGCTATCACGCGGCCGCCCGGCTTGGCGGCCATGACGGCCGGCTTGAAAAGGCTGGGGTAGTCCCGCACCAGGTCCACCGAGGCCAGCGGCCCCTTGGCCCAGGCGGGCGGGTCCAGGAAGACCAAATCGAAGGAGCGCGGCTCGAAGCGCTGGTAGCGCCGCTTCTGGCCGTAACGCCCGCCGGAGCTCAGCCCGGCGAGCTGGCGCAGCACGGTCACGCAGTCCTCGTTGACCTGCCTGAACTTCCCGGCCGGTATGCCGTTGAGCGCGGCGTTGCGCTCTCCCACCTCCAGGCTGGAGGCGGCGAAATCCACATTCCAAACTTCGGAGGCCCCGCCGGCGGCGGCGCAGACGCCTACGCCGCAGGTGTAGGAGAAAAGGTTCAGCACGCTGAGGCCTTTGGCCGACGAGCGCACATAGCGCCGGCCGGCGCGAAGGTCCAGGAACAGCCAGGGGTCTATACCGCGGTGCCTCGCCCTGATGTAGTACTTCAATCCGCCTTCGCTGCAGACGAACTCGACCAGGGCCTCCGGCGAGGGGCGGTGCCATTTCTCGAAAGGCTCGGCGGCCTTCTTGCCGCGGTGGTTGTAGGCGAAGGCGAATGGCATGCCCAGCGCCGCGCGCAGGGCCGCCTCCAGCGCCTCGGTCTCCGCCGGGACCAGCGGCTCCCGGAAGGTCTGCGCCAGCACCAGGCCGCCGTAGCGGTCCACGGTCAGGCCGGGCAGTCCCTCGGTTATGCCGTGGAAGACCCGGTAGCAGTCAGTCCCCTCGGCGGCCAGCCTCGCTATCAGCGGCGTGCGCCTTTCCATGGCGGCCCGGAATAAAGGTTCAAAAGTGTTTTGCGCCATAAAGTCCAGCAACCTATTGTAGAGAATCTGCGGGCCGGCGGCAATAACGGGGCGGGCGCGCCCCCCTTTTTTGTAGAATAATGGGGCAGGACGGGGGACGCCGGGCAGAGGCGGGGACCCGACGACAAGAGAGACAAAATGGCTACCAGGATACTCGGCATTTCAGCTTTCTACCACGACTCGGCCGCGGCTATAACCGAGGACGGGCGGATAATCGCCGCCGCGCAGGAAGAGCGCTTCACCCGCAAGAAGCACGATCCGGGCTTCCCGCTGAAGGCGGTGGAGTTCTGCCTCAGGCAGAGCGGCCTCGCGCTGAAGGACCTGGACGCCGTGGTCTTCTACGACAAGCCGCTGCTCAAGTTCGAGCGGCTGCTCGAGACCTATTACGCCTTCGCTCCGCGCGGTTTCTCGTCGTTCGCCTCCGCCGCGCCGGTCTGGGTGAAGGAGAAGCTCTTCCTGCGCAGGATCATAAGCGAAAAGCTGGCTGAAGCCTCCGGCGACGCCGTCACGCAGCCGAAACTGCTGTTCACCAGCCACCATCTCTCCCACGCGGCCAGCGCTTTCTATCCTTCGCCTTTCGAAAAGGCCGCCATACTTACCATAGACGGCGTCGGCGAGTGGGCTACCGCCTCCATCTCGCTGGGCGAGGGCGCGTCGATAAAGATGCTCCGGGAGCTGAAATTCCCCCACTCCGTCGGCCTGCTCTATTCCGCTTTCACGTACTACCTCGGCTTCAAGGTCAACTCCGGCGAGTACAAGCTGATGGGCCTGGCGCCCTACGGCGCGCCGGGCTCCGCGCGGGTCAGGGAATACGAGGAACTGATAAAGAAGCACATCGTCTCCATAAAGGAAGACGGCTCGATATTCCTCAACCAGGACTATTTCGATTACGCGGCCGGGCTCAAGATGACCAACGACGCGGCCTGGGAGCGCCTGTTCGGCTTCCCGGCGCGCGGCGCCGAGGCCGAGCTGGAGCAGCGCCACTGCGACCTGGGCATGGCCATACAGAACGTCACCGAGGAGATAGTGCTGAAGATGGCCGCCGAGGCGCGCCGCCTTACCGGCGCCGAGAACCTCTGCCTCGCCGGCGGCGTGGCGCTGAACTGCGTGGCCAACGGCAAGCTGCTGCGCTCGAAGATATTCAAGGAGATATGGCTGCAGCCCGCGGCCGGCGACGCCGGCGGCGCGCTGGGCGCCGCGCTGGCCGCCGCCCATTCCTATTTCGGCGTGCCGCGCAAACCTGAGCAGGGAAAGGACTCGATGGCCGGCTCTTACCTCGGTCCGGAGTTCTCCGACCTGGACATCATGAACGCCGCCGCCCGCCACAAGGCCGTGTACCGCCGCTTCGGCGATCTCGGCGAGCTCTGCCGCGAGACGGCCGGCCTGCTGGCGAAGGGCAACGTTGTGGGCTGGTTCCAGGGCCGCATGGAATGGGGCCCTCGCGCGCTCGGCAACCGCACCATACTGGGCGACTCGCGCGACCGCGAGATGCAGAAGCGCCTTAACCTGAAGATAAAGTACCGCGAGGGCTTCAGGCCTTTCGCCCCGTCGGTGCTGTGGGAACGCACGAAGGAATATTTCGACATAGATTCCCCCTCGCCGTACATGCTGCTGATAGCCGACGTGACGGCCGCCCGGCGCAACCCGCTGCCCGAGGGCTACCACTCGCTCCCCCTCAAGGAGAAGCTCTATTTCGTCCGCTCCGACGTGCCGTCCATAACGCACCTGGACTATTCGGCCCGCCTGCAGACGGTGCACAAGGAGACCAACCCGCGCTACTGGGAGCTCATAGAGGCCTTCCGCCGCGAGACCGGCTACGGCCTGCTGGTGAACACCAGCTTCAACGTGCGCGGCGAGCCGATAGTCTGCACGCCCGAGGACGCCTACCGCTGCTTCATGCGCACCGAGATGGACTACCTGGTGATGGGCGACTTCCTCTTCGAGAAGAAGGCGCAGCCGGCGTGGAACGACAGGTCAAAATGGCGCGAGGAATACGCCCTTGATTAAGGATATCCTGAAGAACGCCGGCCTGCTGGCGGCGGGCTGCCTGGCGGCCCTGCTGCTGCTGGAACTTTTCCTGGCCGTCTACCCGCCGCTCAACTCCCGCGTGCGAGGGAAGAACGTCATACTGTTCCCGTACAAGCGCTACGTCGTGGAGAACGACCGCTTCCCTAAGCTGGAGAAACATATCGTCCGCTCCAACAACTCGCTGGGCTTCCGCGGCCAGGAGCCCCTGCCCGCCGGCACTACGGCGCTCACCGTGATAGCGGTAGGCGGCAGCACCACGGAATGTTTCTACCTCTCCGACGGGAAGTCCTGGCCGGAGAGGCTCCAGAAGAAGCTGGAGGCCTCGTTCGGCAAGGTGTGGGTCAACAACGCGGGCATGGACGGGCACTCCACCTTCGGCCACGACGCGCTGCTCTCGTCCTACGTTATAAAGCTGAAGCCCGGCGCGGTGGTGTTCCTCTCCGGCCTGAACGACATGGGGCTCTCCTCGGCCAGCCGCTTCGACAGGCTGCTCACCGAGAATTCCGAACGCCCGCTGCCGGCGCAGACCCTGGTCTGGGCCGCGGCCCGGAGCCGGGTGTTCGCCCTGCTGCAGAACCTGCTGATGTACTCGCGCGCCATAAAGGCCGGGCTGGTGCACGCCGAGCTGGACCTTAAGGCCGCCCCGTCGCAGCAGGTCTCCGCGCAGGAGAAGGCGGCCATACTGGCGCGGCATAAGCCCGGGGCCGAGGCCTACGGCAAGCGCCTGGCCGGGCTGGTGAAGCTTTGCCGCGGGAACGGTATAGAGCCGGTGCTGGCCACCCAGCCTATGCTCTGCGGCCAGGGCAGGGACCCGGAGACCGGCGCCGACCTGGAGACGCTGAAGGTGGGCGGCGAGTTCGGCAATTGCGCGACGCAATGGGCGGCGCTGGAACTTTACAACGACGAGACACGCCGGACGGCTGCGGCCATGAAGGTGCCCCTCGCCGACCTGGCCAGGGAGATGCCGAAAGATTCGTCTTATTATTACGACACGGTGCACTTCACGGAAGAAGGCGCGGACCTGGTGGCCCAGCGGGTATACCTGGACGCCTGCCGTTCTTTCGCGAAGCTGGCGCCGGGAGCGTACAGGGGCGGCTGCCCCGACGGAGGCAAGTGATGCGTTTTCTCAAGGACATAGCCGGGCTCATGCTGGCCCGCAAGAAATGGTGGCTGCTGCCGATCATACTGGCGCTGCTGTGCATAGGCGCGCTGATAGTGTTCACCAGCGGCTCGGCGGTGGCGCCGTTCATCTACACGCTATTCTGATATGAAAGAACAGGAAACCCTTAAGACGCTGTCCGTGCTGGCGCTCGCCGCGCTGGCATTCCACCTGATCACCGGGAAGGCCTGGCTGGTCTGGCTGTCGGCGCTGCTGCTGGCGGCGGGCCTGTTCCGGAATCCCGTCGGGCCGGCCATCGCCGGCGGCTGGATGAAGTTCGCCGACAAGCTGGGGCGCTTCAACACCCGGGTGATACTCTGGCTGGTGTTCTACCTCGTGCTCACGCCGGTGGCGGCGCTGTACAGGCTGTTCAACAAGGCCGCGGCGGACCATTTCCGCCGGGACCCGGGCGGCTCCATGTTCGTGCCGGTGGAGGGAGACCCCTGCTCGAAGGAGAGCTTCGAGAACCCCTGGTAGCCTCCCCCCAAAAAACAAGCGGCGCGGCGGTATTCCCGCCGCGCCGCTTTATTTTCCCCCGCCGTCAGTAGGACTTGGACATCAGCACGCGGGACTTGGAAGGCTTGCCGGTGAGTATGCACTTGCCCTCGCCGCCGGCCTCCGCGGG
>JACCEE010487567.1_pt1 | contig 16227 bp, 12 predicted proteins | sample 7449931 | NCBI WGS metagenome assembly JACCEE01 (sample SAMN15323457, study PRJNA562643) | freshwater metagenome | isolation source: river surface water | place: USA:Blue River Watershed | collected 2017-08-19 | reverse complement strand
GCTCCTTGAGCAGCTCGAGGATGCGCTCGACGCCCAGCGCCCAGCCGACCGCCGGCGCCGGCTTGCCGCCGATCTGCGCGATCAGGCCGTCGTAGCGGCCACCGGCGCAGACCGTGCCCTGCGAGCCGAGCGCGGTGGTGACGAACTCGAACACGCTCAGGTTGTAGTAGTCCATGCCGCGCACCAGGCGCGGGTTGATGCGGTAGCTGATTCCCTGCGCATCGAGCAGAGCGCGCAGTCCGTCGAAATGCGCCAGCGAGTCTTGCCCCAGATAGTCCATCAGCTTCGGCGCAGACTCGACCAGCGCCTGCATCGCCGGGTTCTTGGTGTCGAGGATGCGCAGCGGGTTGCTGTAGAGGCGGCGCTTGGCGTCCTCGTCGAGCTGGTCCTGGTGCTGCTCCAGGTACTGGATCAGCGCGGCGCGGTGCAGCTGGCGCTCGGCGGGCTGGCCCAGGCTGTTGATCTCGAGCACGATGTCCTTGAGGCCGAGCTCGGCCCACAGGTCGCAGGCCATCGCGATCTGCTCGGCATCGACGTCGGGACCGGCAAAGCCCAGCGCCTCGGCGCCGATCTGGTGGAACTGGCGGTAGCGGCCGCGCTGCGGGCGCTCATGGCGGAACATCGGCCCCAGGTAGTAGAGGCGCTTGGGGCCCTCGTAGAGCATGTTGCGCTCGACGACGGCGCGCACGACGCCAGCCGTGCCCTCGGGGCGCAGCGTGAGCTGCTCGCCGTTGAGACGGTCCTCGAAGGAGTACATCTCCTTCTCGACGATGTCGGTCACCTCGCCGAGACCGCGCACGAACAGCGCGGTCGGCTCGACGATGGGCGTGCGGATGTTGCGGTAGCCATAGCGGCCCATCAGCGCGCGCACCCGGGCTTCGAGCCATTCCCAATGCGCCGATTCGGGCGCGGCGATGTCGTTCATGCCTTTGACGGCACTGAGTTTTTCTGCCATGTAGTTCTTCTGTGCTTGCAGCTCGGGGCCGGATCAGACCGCAGCGCCGAACCTGTTCTCGATGTAGCGCTCGACGATCTGCTGGAACTCGGCGGCGATGCCCTCGCCGCGCAGCGTCATCGCCTTCTCGCCGTCGATGTAGACCGGCGCGGCCGGCGCCTCGCCGGTACCGGGCAGGCTGATGCCGATGTCGGCATGCTTGCTCTCGCCCGGGCCGTTGACGATGCAGCCCATGACCGCGACCTTGAGGCTCTCGACCCCGGGATAGCGCTCGCGCCAGGCCGGCATCGACGCGCGCAGGTAGTCGTCGATCTGCTTGGCGAGCTCCTGGAAGGTGGTGCTGGTGGTGCGACCACAGCCCGGACAGGCGGTGACGCTGGGAACGAAGCTGCGCAGTCCCAGCGCCTGCAGGATCTCCATCGCGACCACGACCTCCTGCGTGCGCGCCTCACCCGGCTGCGGCGTGAGCGAGACGCGGATGGTGTCGCCTATGCCCTGCTGCAGCAGCACCGACAGCGCAGCGGCGGACGCCACCGTGCCCTTGGTGCCCATGCCGGCCTCGGTCAGGCCCAGGTGCAAGGGATAGTCGCAGCGCTCGTGCAGCTGCCGATAGACGGCGATCAGGTCCTGCACGCCACTGACCTTGCACGACAGGATGATGTGTTCGGGCGCCAGGCCGAGCTCCTCGGCGCGCGCGGCCGATCCCAGCGCGGACGCGATCAACGCCTCGTACATCACCTGCTTGCCGTCCCAGGGCAGCGCGCGGCGCGCGTTCTCGTCCATCATCGACGCCAGCAGCTCCTGGTCCAGGCTGCCCCAGTTCACGCCGATGCGCACCGGCTTGTTCCAGCGCGCGGCGGTCTCGACCATCTGCGCGAACTGGCGATCCTTCTTGTCGCCCTTGCCGACGTTGCCCGGGTTGATGCGGTACTTGGACAAGGCCTGCGCCATCGCCGGAAAATCGCCCAGCAGCTTGTGGCCGTTGTAGTGGAAATCGCCGATCAGCGGCACATTGATTCCCATGCGGTCGAGCTGCTCGCGGATATGCGGCACGGCAGCCGCCGCCTCCTCGTTGTTGACCGTGATGCGCACCAGCTCCGAGCCGGCCTGCGCAAGCTCCTTGATCTGGATCGCGGTGCCGATGACGTCTGCGGTGTCGGTATTGGTCATCGACTGCACGCGCACCGGTGCGTCGCCACCGACGCTGACCACATGGTCGCCCCAGGCGACCAGGCCCTGGCGCGACTTGCGGCGGGGAATGGCGCTGGACAGGACTTCAGCCGGGGCGGCAGACGGGATTTGACTCATATCACTTGACTTCGAAACGCGCGACCCGGTTGGCCGGAAAGGACGAGATATCGAACGGCTGGCCGCGCACGATCACCTCGACGCCGCTGACGCGACCGAGCACGACCTGCACCGGCCCCTGGCCGTCATGTTCGAGAGTCTGGCCAGGCTGCAGCATCTTCTGCTGCAGCACCTTGCCAGCGGCGTCCTTGACCTGGACCCAGATCGCCTCGCTCGCACGCAGCCGCAGCAGGGGCGCGGGCTGGACGGATGCGGCAACGGCGGGGACCGGCGCAGCGGCTGCCGGCTGCGACGGCTGCGACGGCTGCGGCTCTGCGACGCTGGCGGGAGGCGCTGGCGGCGCTGGCGGCTCGGGAGCGGGCTGGGGGGGCGGCTCGGGCGCCACCGGGGCAGGTACCACCGGCTCGACGACCGCAGCCTGCGGCTCGGACTCGGCCGGGGACTGCAGTGCCGCGCCCGGTTCGTTCTGCGGCAGCCACCACCACAGCGCCACCGCCAGCAGCAGCAGCAGCGCAGCCCAGACGACAGGCGACCCGAGGCCGAACCAGGCACGGCGCTGCGGCATATCGACCATGGCACGAACTGGCTGATCGTTGCCCAGCCCGACATCGTGCAGCTGCGGCAGCGCCTGCAACACCGGTGCCGAATCGATCTTCAGCACGCGGCAGACGCTGGAGGCCAGCGCCCGGGCGAAGGTCAGGTTGGGCAAGTCCTGGTAGCGCCCCTCCTCGAGCGCGCGCAAGCGCTCGGCTGGCACCTTGAGCGTGGCCGCAAGAGCGGCCAGCTCCAGGCCGGCCGCTTCGCGTGCCTGACGCAGCTCGGAGTACGCGGGATGGCTATCGGGTGCAAGGCCCTGGCGGTTGGATTCTTCAGTCATCGAAACTGCCGCGCTCATAGGCTGCGGCCTCCTGGGATTCGGGATAGCGACGGCGCAACTGCTCACCGAGCTGGCGCACCGCCTCGCGGTTGCCGAGTCGCTGCTCGATGCGCGTGCCAAGCCAGAGCGACTCGGCATTCGCAAACTCGGAATTGTTCAGGCGTCGGATGTAGAACTGCGCGCGCGCATGATTCTTGCGCTGCCAGAGCAGCGACGCCAGGTTGTAGCTGGTGATCGGATTGCCGGCATCGAGCTCGAAGGCGCGAGCCAGGCTGCGCTCGGCGTCGGCTGGCTGGCCGGCACGGGCCTGGCAGATGCCCTGGCTCATCCAGGTCTTGGCTGCCGAAGCGTACTGGGGCGTCTGCAGCGCGCTGCCGAAGGCGGCCACGGCATCGGCGTAACGCCCGGCCTCGCAATGCAGCCAGCCCAGGTTGTGCCAGCTGTCGCCGTCGCGCGGCGCGAGCCGGATCGCCTGGCGAAAGCTCGATTCGGCCAGACCGGTTTCCTTGAGCCGCAGGTAGATCAGGCCGCGCAGGTTGTGCGCCGGCGCATACGACGGATCGGCGGCCAGTGCCTGCTTGACCTCGTCGAGCGCGACCGTGGTCTTGCCCTGCTCGAAATAGCCCGACGCCAGCTCGACGCGCAATCGCGCGCGGCGGCGTGTCTCGGGCTCGTCGGACTCGGTGAGCCATTCCTGTCCGGCTTCGGCGCTGACGCCGGTGGCAGGCACGGAAGCGCAAGCCATCAGCGCCGTGGACAGGGCCAGCACCAGCCAGACCAGCGCGGACCGCATCAGGAGCGCTCCCGGTTCAGCCACTGGATGGGCTCGACCTGGACGCGGCGCTGCGCCATGCGCTCGGCCGCGTTGGTGCGGTCGAGCACGTCGCCCGCGAGCTGGCCGCAGGCCGCGTCGATGTCGTCGCCGCGCGTCTTGCGCACCGTGGTCACGATGCCGGCGGCGTTGAGCTGGTCGGCGAAGGCCTTGACCACCGCGCGCCCCGAGCACCTGAGGCCCGAATCCGGGAAGGGATTGAACGGAATCAGGTTGAACTTGCACGGCACGCCATGCTCGCGCACCAGCGCGATCAGCTCGCGCGCGTGCTCTGCGCTGTCGTTGACGCCGTCGAGCATGCAGTACTCGAAGGTGATGAAATCGCGCGGCGCCGCCGGCAGGTAGCGCTTGCAGGCCGCCATCAGCTCGGCCAGCGGGTACTTGCGGTTGATCGGCACCAGGTGGTCGCGCAGCGCGTCGTTGGGCGCGTGCAGCGAGACCGCGAGTGCCACCGGACAGTCCTGCGCGAGGCGGTCCATCATCGGCACCACGCCCGAGGTCGAAACCGTCAGGCGCCGGCGCGACAGGCCGTAGCCGTGGTCGTCGAGCATGGTGCGCAGCGCGGGCACCAGCGCGGAGTAGTTCTGCAGCGGCTCGCCCATGCCCATCATCACCACGTTGGAGATGACGCGCTCGGTGGTGTTGAAGCGCTGACGCAGGAAATGCTCGGCCTGCCAGAGCTGGGCGATGATCTCGCCAGTGCCCAGATTGCGCGAAAAACCCTGGTGGCCGGTCGAGCAGAAACGGCAGCCGACCGCACAGCCCGCCTGCGATGAAACGCACAGCGTGCCGCGATCGTCTTCCGGAATGAATACGGATTCGACGGCGTTGCCGCCGCCGACGTCGAACAGCCACTTGATCGTGCCGTCCGATGAAATCTGTTGCGCCAGAACCGGCAGGCCGCGCACCTCGCACAAGCCCGGCAGCTTCTCGCGCAGGCTGCGTGCCAGGTCGGTCATGTCCTCGAAGCGGGCCACGCCTTTCTGGTGGATCCAGCGATAGAGCTGGACGGCCCGGAAACGCTTTTCCCCGAGCCGCTCACAGAAGGCGGCCAAGCCCTCGAGGTCGTAGTCGAGCAGATTGGCCGTCACTGCGATCAACGTGCGTAGACGTTCAGGGCCGGGAAGAAGTAGGCGATCTCGACGGCAGCGGTTTCCGGAGCGTCGGAGCCGTGCACGGCGTTGGCGTCGATCGATTCGGCGAAGTCGGCGCGGATGGTGCCCTTGTCAGCCTTCTTCGGGTCGGTGGCGCCCATCAGCTCGCGGTTCTTCAGGATGGCGTTCTCGCCTTCGAGGACCTGCACGAAGACCGGACCCGAGATCATGAAGTTGACCAGGTCGTTGAAGAAGGGACGGGCGCTGTGGACGGCGTAGAAGCCTTCGGCTTCGGCGCGCGACAGTTGCACCAGCTTGGCGGCGGCGATCTTCAGGCCGGCAGCCTCGAAGCGGCCGACGATCTGGCCGATCACGTTCTTGGCGACAGCGTCGGGCTTGATGATGGACAGGGTGCGTTCGATAGCCATTTTTTACCTTGTGGTTTGGGTTTGGAAAGTGCCTGATTCTACCTGCTAGTCATGACGCCGCCCGGGCCGGGGCGGCGCCCTGCCGATCAGCGGCGCGGGCCCTTGCGCGGACCGCCCTGACCACCCGGCGAGCCGGGCCGGCCGCTCTTGCCGCCGGCATAGAGGCCGGGGCCCTTGCGGCGCGGGTTGGCATCGGCGCCGATGTAGCCCTGCGGTTGCGCCGGCTCCTGGTACTCCTGCTCGTAGGCGCGCGGTGCGCGGATGGCGCGCCCGCTGGTGCTGGAGATCGCCGGTCCCTCGACCAGCTTGGGCGCGCTCGGGCGCGGACCGGTGCCCTTGTTGCGGCGCTGTGCCGGGTTGCGGGCGGCCTTGCGCGCCGAATCCTGCGCCTGCTCGTCGCTGCGACGCATGCCAGCGGCCATGGTCAGGCGCTCGATGTCGCGGTAGTCGAGCTCGGTCCAGACGCCACGGCGCAAGCCGCGCGGCAGCACGACCGCGCCGTAGCGGATGCGGATCAGACGGCTGACCGCGTGGCCAACCGCCTCGAACATGCGGCGCACCTCGCGGTTGCGGCCCTCGGCGATCGTCACGCGATACCAGCAGTTGGCGCCGTCGCCGCCGCCGTCCTCGATGCTCTGGAACTGCGCCATGCCATCGTCGAGGCGCACGCCGTCGAGCAGGCGGTCCTTCTCCTCGTTGCTCAGCGCGCCCAGCACGCGCACCGCGTACTCGCGCTGCAGGCCGAACCTCGGGTGCATGAGCTTGTTGGCGAGCTCGCCCGAATCGGTGAACAGCAGCAGGCCTTCGGTGTTGAGGTCGAGGCGACCCACCGACTGCCACTTGCCGCTGTAGAGGCGCGGCAGACGGCGGAACACGGTCGGGCGGTTCTGCGGGTCGTCGTGCGTGACGACCTCGCCGGCAGGCTTGTGGTAGGCCAGCACGCGCGGCGGCGGCGGCGCGATGCGCACCCGCACCGGGCGGCCGTCGATCCTGATCTGGTCGCCATGCTGGATGCGCTGCCCCAGATGCGCGGTCTCGCCGTTGACGGCGACGCGGCCGTCCTGGATCAGGCGCTCCATCTCAAGGCGCGAGCCCAGGCCGGCCTGCGCCAGCACCTTGTGCAGCTTGGGCGCGTCGGGCTGGGGCAGCAGCACGCGCTTGCCTTCTGCGGCGCTGTCGGCCTCCTGCTCGGCGTCGAATTCGCCCGAGACCAGGTCGGCGAACAGCTGCTCGTCCTGCACGGCCAGGTCGGCTGTCTGCGTGTCGGCGCCCCGGCCGGATCCGGCGTCAGTGTGATGTCTCTGCATGTTCATGTATCTCACCCTTGCGGGATTTCGTTTGGCTCTGCCTGCCCGGCATCGCTCTCGAGCGCCGCCAGCGCATCGCTGGGCAGGGCGGCTTCGATCTCGGGCAGCTGGTCGAGCGACGCCAGTCCGAGGTCATCGAGGAAGGCGCGCGTGGTCGCAAACAGCGCCGGTCGCCCCACCGTCTCGCGGTAACCGATGACCTCGATCCAGCCGCGGTCCTCGAGCTGCTTGATGATGGCCGAATTGATCGTCACGCCCCGGATCTCCTCCATGTCGCCGCGCGTGACCGGCTGGCGGTAGGCGATGATCGCCAGCGTCTCGAGCACGGCGCGACTGTAGCGCGGCGGCTTCTCGGGCCGCAAGCGCTCGAGGAAGGCACTGAGCTCGGGCCGGCTCTGGAAACGCCAGCCGCTGGCCACGCAGACCAGCTCGACGCCACGCCCTTCCCAGGCCCGCTGCAGCTCGGCCAGCAGCCGGCGCAGGGTGTCAGGTGACAGCGCACCCTCGAACAACGCCGAGAGCTCGCGCAGGCTCAAGGCCTCCTGCGAGCAGATCAGCGCGGCTTCGAGGATGCGGCGCGCATCCGCGGTGTTCATGGTGGTCCGAGGGTTCGGGAGTAAACGGGTAGGCCCGCTTCAGGCGGGACAGCAGGCCGGCGGTGCGGCGTCGGAGGTGGATCAGGTGGCCTGCACCCGCCAGAGTCGATCCAGATTGTAATGCAGTCCGGCGTTTTCGACCGCCTGCGCCAGATCGGGCGGCAAGGCGCAGTCGAACGCCAGCGGCTCGGCCGTGACCGGATGCAGCAGCGCGAGCCGGTGCGCGTGCAGCGCCTGGCGCTGCAGGCCCAGCTCAGGCCTGCCGCCGTAGGTCGCATCGCCCACCAGGGCGTGGCCCAGGCTGGCCATGTGGACGCGGATCTGGTGCGTGCGCCCGGTGTGAAGCTTGCAGCCGACCCAGCTGTAGCGGTCCGTGCCGTCGAGCCGCCTGATCGTGGTGCGCGCCTCGCGCGCGCCGCTGCCGGCGGCCAGCGCCGCCATGCGCAGCCGGTTGCGCGGGTCGCGCCCGATCCAGCGCTCGACATCGACCTCGTCTGCTCCCTGCCAGCGGCCATGCGCGAGCGCGACATAGATGCGGTGCACGCGGCGCTGCGCGATCGCAGCCACCAGCGCCGAGCAGGCCTGCAGCGTCTTGCCGACCAGCATCAGGCCGCTGGTGTCCTTGTCGAGCCGGTGCACGATGCCCGCACGCGGCAGCCGCGCGGCCGCCTCGTGGTGCGCCAGCAGGCCGTTGAGCAGCGTGCCGCTCCAGTTGCCGGCGGCAGGGTGCACCACCAGCCCGGCCGGCTTGTCGATGACGATCAAGTGCTCGTCCTCGTACACGATGCGCAACTCCATCGCCTCGGGCTGGAAGGCCATCGCCTGAGCCGTCGGCCGCAGCTCGACCTCGACCGCATCGCCCACCCTGACCTTGGCCGATGCCTTGGACAGCGGGCGGTCGCCGAGCCGCACGGCGCCATCCTGCAGCAGCTGCTGGAAATGGCTGCGCGAGAACTCCGGGCAGCGCTGCGCGAGCAACTTGTCGATTCTCAGCCCATGCTCGTCAGCCGTGACGGAGAAGGCGCGCCGCTCGGGCGCTTCGAACTCATCGACCTCTTCGGCCACACTCCAGCCTGGCGCGCCCGGCTGCTCGGGGGGGGTCGATATAATTTCTTCAGACAATCCGTTATTCCCGCTGCAAAGGTGTTCGATGTTCCTGTTCCGATTATCCGCTGTGTCGCCGCTGCGCCCCGGCCTGACCGCGCTGCTCGCAGTCGCCCTGCTGGGCGCTTGCGCCAGCCCGAAACCGATCGACGAGACCGCCGGCTGGAGTCCCGAGAAGATCTACGCCGAGGCGATGGATTTTCGCAATACCGGCATGCTCGACAAGTCGATCGCGCTGTTCGAGAAGCTCGAGGGCCGTGCCGCCGGCACGCCGCTGGCGCAGCAGGCGCAGCTCGAAAAGGCCTACGCGCACTACAAGAACGGTGAACAGGCACAGGCGGTCGTCACGCTCGACCGCTTCATGAAGCTGCACCCGGTCAGCCCGGCGCTCGACTACGCGCTCTACCTCAAGGGCATCGTCAACTTCAACGACAACCTCGGGTTTTTCGGCAGCCTGACGCAGCAGAACCTGTCCGAACGCGACCAGAAGGCGGCCAAGGTCTCCTACGAGTCGTTCCGCGAGCTGGTGCAGCGCTTCCCCGACTCCAAGTACGCGGAAGATGCGCGCTCGCGCATGACCTATGTCGTCAACTCGCTGGCCGAGTCCGAGGTCAACGTGGCGCGCTACTACTTCAAGCGCGGCGCCCATGTCGCCGCCATCAGCCGCGCTCAGCTGGCGGTGACCGACTACCAGGGCGTTCCGGCAGCCGAGGAGGCGCTCGCCATCATGGTCAAGTCCTACGAGGCGCTCGGCATGCAGGACCTGGCGCAGGACACGCGCCGCGTGCTCGAACAGAACTTCCCGGTCAGCCAGGCGCAGGCGCGCGAGCCGTCGCGCACCGATCCCTGGTGGAAGATCTTCTGAAACCTGGCTCCGGCGCCTGGGCGCCGGGGGCTTCAGCTCAGCGAGGTATCGACCTCGCGGTACTCCATGTCCAGGTATTCCTGCGACTGCATCTCGTTGAGACGCGAGACAGTACGCGGGAATTCGTGCGACAGCGGCCCTTCGGTGTAGAGTTGTTCAGCCGGCACCGCTGCCGACAGGATCAGCTTGACGCGGCGGTCGTACAGCACATCGACCAGCCAGGTGAAGCGGCGTGCCTGTGACGCCAGGCTGACCGGCATGTAGGGCACGTGGCTCAGCAGCACGGTGTGGAACTGGCTGGCGATCTCGAGGTAGTCGCTCTGCGAGCGCGGACCGCCGCACAGGTCCTTGAAGTCGAACCAGACCACACCACCGGCACGGCGCAGCGCGCGGATCTCGCGCGCCTCGATATGCAGCACCGGGTCCTCGTCATGCGCCTCGGCCAGCTCGTCGAAGGCCTGCTTCATCTCGGCGTCGGCTTGCGCGCCCAGCGGGCAGTGGTAGAGCCTGACATGCTCCAGCGTGCGGCGCCGGTAGTCGGTACCGTTGTCGACGTTGATGACCTCGTGGTCGGCTTTCAGCAGCTCGATCGCCGGCAGGATGCGGTCGCGGTGCAGCCCGTTCGGGTACAGCCCGTCGGGGTGGAAGTTGCTGGTCGTGACCATGCCGATGCCGTACTTGCGCATGGCTTCGAGCAGGCGGTACAGGATCATCGCATCGGTCACGTCGGCGACGTGGAACTCGTCGAAGCAGATCAGCCGGTAGCGCTTGGACATGCGCAGCCCGAGCGCATCGAGCGGGTTGACCGTGCCTTGCAGGTCGGCGAGCTCGCGGTGCACCTCGCGCATGAACTCGTGGAAATGCAGCCGCGTCTTGCGCCTCAGGGGGACCGCGTTGTAGAAGCAGTCCATGATGAAGCTCTTGCCGCGCCCGACCCCGCCGAACATGTACACGCCCTTCGGAATCGACAGGCGGTTGATGAACTTCTTGAGCGCGTTCGAGCGGCGCCGCTTGAAATGCGACCATTCGGCCGCGCAGCGCTCGAGTGCCTCGACCGCGCGCAGCTGCGCCGGGTCGCTCTGGTAGCCACGCGCCTTGAGCTCGGCCTCGTAGGCCAGGCGCACCGGGCCGAAGCCCGGAGATGCGTTCTTGTCGTTCATCAACCGCAAGCCGCTTAGAAGTTGAGGGTGCGCTTGTCCACCGCCAGCGCGGCTTCCTTGGTCGCTTCCGACAGCGAGGGGTGCGCGTGGCAGATACGCGCGATGTCCTCGGCGCTGGCACGGAACTCCATCGCCACCACGGCTTCGGCGATCAGCTCGGAAGCCATCGGGCCGACGATGTGCACGCCCAGGATCTCGTCGGTTGCGGCATCAGCCAGGAACTTGACCATGCCGGTGGTGTCGCCCAGCGCACGCGCGCGGCCGTTGGCCAGGAAGGGGAAGCTGCCAGCCTTGTACTTGACGCCGTCGGCTTTCAGCTGCTGCTCGGTGCGGCCGACCCAGGCGATCTCGGGGCTGGTGTAGATGACCCACGGAATGGTGTTGAAGTTGACATGACCGTGCTGGCCGGCGATGCGCTCGGCCACCGCCACGCCCTCTTCCTCGGCCTTGTGCGCCAGCATCGGGCCGCGCACCACGTCGCCGACCGCCCACACGCCCGGCAGGTTGGTCTTGCAGTCGCCGTTCACCGCGATCGCGCCGCGCTCGTCGAGCTGCAGGCCGACGGCTTCGGCATTGAGGCCGTCGGTGTTGGGCACGCGACCGATCGAGACGATCAGCTTGTCGGCGTCGAGCTTGACTTCCTCGCCCTTGGCGTTGGTGTAGGCGATCGAGACGCCCTTCTTGAGCGACTTGATCTCGCCGACCTTGACGCCGAGCTCGATCTTCAGGCCCTGCTTGTCGAAGGCCTTCTTCGCTTCCTTGGCGATCTGCTCATCGACCGCACCCAGGAAGGTCGGCAGACCTTCGAGGATGGTGACGTCGGCACCCAGGCGGCGCCAGACCGAACCCATCTCCAGGCCGATCACGCCCGAGCCGATCACGGCCAGCTTCTTGGGCACGGCGCCGACGCGCAGCGCGCCGTCGTTGGACAGCACGTTGACCTCGTCGAAGGGCACGTTCGGCAGCGCACGCGCGTTGGAGCCGGTGGCGACGATGATCTGCTTGCCCACCAGCGTCTCTTCGGCCTTGCCGGCGACCTTGATCTCGTAGCCGCCCTCGACCGCCTTGACGAAGGAGCCGCGGCCGTGGAAGAAGCTGACCTTGTTCTTCTTGAACAGGTACAGGATGCCGTCGTTGTTCTGCTTGACGACGTTGTCCTTGCGGGCGATCATCTTGGCGACGTCCATCTTGACGCTGCCGGTGCTGATGCCGTGCTCGGCGAAATGGTGGTTGGCGTGCTCGAAATGCTCGGACGACTGCAGCAGCGCCTTGGACGGGATGCAGCCGACGTTGGTGCAGGTGCCGCCCGGTGCGGGGCCGCCAGCGGCGTTGGACCAGGCGTCGATGCAGGCGACCTGCATGCCGAGTTGGGCGGCACGGATGGCCGCGATGTAGCCGCCGGGGCCGGCGCCGATGACGATGACGTCGAATTGCTTGCTCATGGGAATTCCTATGCGGGTTCAGATGGCCGAAAGCCCCAGGGCCGGGGCGCAGCCCCGAGCGGGGCTGGCGTCACGGCCTTGAGGCAGTCGAGTCGCGATCAGATGTTGAACAGCAGGCGGGCCGGATCTTCCAGCGCGTCCTTCATCGCGACCAGGCCCAGCACGGCTTCGCGGCCGTCGATGATGCGGTGGTCGTACGACATCGCGAGGTAGTTCATCGGACGGACCACGACCTGGCCGTTCTCGACCACGGCGCGGTCCTTGGTCGCGTGCACGCCCAGGATGGCCGACTGCGGCGGGTTGATGATCGGGGTGGACATCATCGAGCCGAAGGTGCCACCGTTGGAGATCGAGAAGGTGCCGCCGCTCATCTCTTCGATGCCCAGCTTGCCTTCAGCGGCCTTCTTGCCGAACTCGGCGATCTTCTTCTCGATGTCGGCGAAGCTCATCTGGTCGGCGTTGCGCAGGATCGGCACCACCAGGCCGCGCGGCGAACCGACGGCGATACCGATGTCGAAGTAGCCGTGATAGACGATGTCGTTGCCATCGACCGAGGCGTTGAGGACCGGGAACTTCTTGAGCGCATGCACCGCGGCCTTGACGAAGAAGCTCATGAAGCCGAGCTTGACACCATGCTCCTTGCTGAACTGGTCCTGGAACTTCTTGCGCATCTCCATGACCGGAGCCATGTTGACTTCGTTGAAGGTGGTCAGGATGGCGTTGGTGGACTGCGACTGCAGCAGGCGCTCGGCGACGCGCGCACGCAGGCGGCTCATCGGCACGCGCTGCTCGGGACGCTCGCCCAGCGCGACCGGAGCGACCACCGGTGCCGGCGCAGCCTTCGGGGCCGGCGCCGGAGCGGCGGCGGCAGCCAGCACGTCACCCTTGGTGACGCGGCCGTCCTTGCCGGTGCCGGCGACCGAACCGGCAGCCATGCCGGCGTCGGCCATCAGCTTGGCGGCAGCGGGCATCGCCACACCGGCCATCGAGGTCGATGCAGGAGCGGCGGCAGCCACCGGGGCGGCAGCGGGAGCGGGAGCTGCGGCCGGGGCAGCTGCGGCCTGAGCAGCGCCAGCCTTGCCTTCGGTGTCGATGCGGGCGATCAGCTGGTCGGACACGACGGTGCCGCCGTCGCCGACGACCAGCTCGGCCAGCACGCCAGCGGACGGCGCCGGCACTTCGAGCACGACCTTGTCGGTCTCGATCTCGATCAGGATCTCGTCGACGGCGACGGCCTCACCGGGCTTCTTCTTCCACTGCAGCATGGTGGCTTCGGCCACGGACTCGGACAGCTGGGGGACTTTGACTTCAACGATAGCCATTTTGTATTCCTCTGTAACTATATGGAGGGGCGCCCATCAGGCGCCCGCTGGATCACTTGCTCAGCACGAAACCCTTGAGCTTGGCGAAAGCGCCTTCAATCAGGGCCTTCTGCTGGTCCTGGTGCAGGTGCGAGTAGCCCACCGCCGGCGAAGCGGAGGCGGCGCGGCCGGAATAGCCCAGCTTCTGGCCGGACTTCATGTTCTCGTACACGTTGTGCTGCACGAAGAACCAGGCACCCTGGTTCTGCGGCTCGTCCTGGCACCAGACGATATCGGCCAGATTCGGGTACTTCTTGAGCTCGGCGGCGAAGGCCTTGTGCGGGAAGGGGTAGAGCTGCTCGACGCGGATGATCGCGACGTCCTCGGCACCCTTCTCGGCGCGCTTCTTGACCAGGTCGTAATAGACCTTGCCCGAGCAGGCGATCACGCGCTTGACCTTGGCGGCGTTGGCCAGCACGTCGGCGCTCTGCTCACCGATCACGGTCTGGAAACCGCCCTTGGTGAACTCGGACAGCGGCGAGGTCGCGTCCTTGTTGCGCAGCAGCGACTTCGGGGTGAACAGCACCAGCGGCTTGCGCAGGTCGCGCACCATCTGGCGGCGCAGCACGTGGAAGATCTGGCTGGCCGTGGTCGGCTGCACGATCTGCATGTTGGTGTCGGCGGCCAGCTGCATGAAGCGCTCCAGGCGCGCCGAGCTGTGCTCGGGGCCCTGGCCTTCGTAGCCGTGCGGCAGCATCATCACCAGACCGTTGGCGCGGCCCCACTTCACTTCGCCGGAAGCGATGAACTGGTCGATGACGACCTGCGCGCCGTTGGCGAAGTCGCCGAACTGGGCTTCCCAGATCGTCAGCGTGTTGGGCTCGGAGCCGGCATAGCCGTATTCGAAACCCAGCACCGCCTCTTCCGACAGGATCGAGTCGATGACAACGAACGGCGCCTGGTTGTCGGCGACGTTCTGCAGCGGCACGTAAGTGCCTTCGTCCCACTTCTCGCGCTTCTGGTCGTGGATGACGGCATGACGGTGGGTGAAGGTGCCACGGCCGCAGTCCTCGCCCGACAGGCGCACCGGGTAGCCGGAAGCGACCAGCGAGGCGAAAGCCATGTGCTCGCCCATGCCCCAGTCGACGTTGACCTCGCCGCGGCCCATGGCGGCGCGGTCGTCATAGACCTTCTTGACCAGCTGATGCGGGTTGACGCTGGCGGGAATGGTGGTCAGCTTCTCGGCCAGACGCTTCCACTCGGTCAACGGGATCGCGGTATCGGCCGCATCGGTCCACTTCTTGCCCAGGAACGGAGCCCAGTCAACCGCGTACTTGCTCTTGAAGTTGCTGATCACCGGGTTGACGGTGTGGCGGCCCTCGTCCATCGCGGCACGATAGGCCTTGACCATGTCGTCGCCCAGCGTCTCGCCCAGGCCCTGAGCGGACAGCTTGTCGGCGTACAGGCGGCGCGTGCCGGGGTGGGCCGCGATCTTCTTGTACATCAGCGGCTGGGTCAGAGCAGGCGTGTCCTGCTCGTTGTGGCCCAGCTTGCGGAAGCAGATGATGTCGATGACCACATCCTTGCGGAAGGTCAGGCGGTACTCGAGCGCGAGCTGCGAGGCCAGCACCACGGCTTCCGGATCGTCGCCGTTGACGTGCAGCACGGGCGCCTCGATCATCTTGACGATGTCGGTGCAGTACAGCGTCGAGCGCAGGTCGCGCGGGTCGGAGGTGGTGAAGCCGATCTGGTTGTTGATGATCAGGTGCACCGTGCCGCCGGTGGTGTAGCCACGGGTCTCGGACAGCGCCAGCGTCTCCTGGTTGACGCCCTGGCCGCCGAAGGCCGAGTCGCCGTGCACCAGCACCGGCAGCACCTGCGCGCCGGTCTTGTCGCCACGGCGGTCCATGCGCGCGCGCACCGAACCTTCGACCACCGGGTTGACGATCTCGAGGTGGGACGGGTTGAACGCCAGGCTCAGGTGCACCGGGCCGCCCTCGGTGGCGACGTCGGAGCTGAAGCCCTGGTGGTACTTGACGTCACCGGCCGGCAGGTCTTCCGGAGCGGTGTGGTCGAATTCGGCGAACAGGTCCTTGGGCATCTTGCCCAGGGTGTTGACGAGCACGTTGAGGCGGCCGCGGTGGGCCATGCCGATCACGATTTCCTGCACGCCCTTGGTGCCGGCCTGCTGGATGATCTCGTCCATCGCGGCGATGAAGCTCTCGCCACCTTCGAGCGAGAAGCGCTTCTGGCCGACATACTTGGTGTGCAGGTAGCGCTCCAGGCCTTCAGCCGCGGTCAGGCGGTCGAGGATATGCTTCTTCTTGTCGGCGTTGAAGGCCGGCTTGCTGCGGATGGCCTCGAGCTTCTGCTGCCACCAGCGCTTCTGCTCCTGGTTGGTCGTGTGCATGTACTCGACGCCCAGCGTGCCGCAATAGGTCTCGCGCAGCGCATTGAGCAGCTCGCGCAGCGACATCTTGTCCTTGCCGAAGAAGGTGTTGCTGACGTCGAAGACGGTTTCCTGGTCGGCACTGTTGAGGCCGTAGAAGGCCGGGTCCAGCTCGGGGATGTTGGGGCGCTCGGTGCGCTTGAGCGGATCGAGATCGGCGAAACGCTGACCGACGTTGCGGTAGGCGGCGATGAGCTGCTGGACCGAGGTGCGCTTGCGGCCCATTTCGGCGTCGGCGCTGGCGACCACGGTCTGGGTCACGCCGCTCTTGGCACGCTCGGCGAAGGCTTCGATGACCGGCATGTGGGGCACGTCACGCGCGTCGCTGCCATCAGCGGCCGGGACATGCTGCAGCGCGTCGAAGTATTCGCGCCAGTTCTCGGGCACGCTGGTCGGGTCGGCCAGGTAGTTTTCATACATCTCTTCCACGTACGGCGCGTTGCCGCCGAAGAGATACGAGTTGCCGCTGTAGGCGGCGTAGACGTTGTTCGTCTCGCTCATGGATTCGC
>JACCEE012111722.1_pt1 | contig 16234 bp, 13 predicted proteins | sample 7449931 | NCBI WGS metagenome assembly JACCEE01 (sample SAMN15323457, study PRJNA562643) | freshwater metagenome | isolation source: river surface water | place: USA:Blue River Watershed | collected 2017-08-19 | reverse complement strand
TAAAGATAATTTCACCCAAAAAGTGCTTCCTTCATTTAATTCAGAAATCACTCCAATTTGACCTTTCATTAAAGAAATAATCTTATGACAAATAAACAAACCAACCCCTGCTCCTGTATAATTACGACTACTCACATTATCTATTTGATTAAAATATTTAAATAACAGCAGTTGCTTTTCTTTTGAAATACCAATTCCTGTATCAATGATATTAATTTGAAAGGTAATATTTTCTTGATTATCTTCAACAATTTCAGTGTGAACAATGATTTCTCCTCGTTCAGTAAATTTAATAGCATTCACTAATAAATTGAGAATAACTTGCCGTAATCTTTGTGCATCACCAATTAAATATTGAGGTAATAATGGCGCAGTATGTAATTGAATTTTAATGTTTTTTTGTTGGGCTTTAGAATGTACCAAGTTCACACTATCACGCAATGTTTGGCGAATATCAAAAGGAAGATGCTCTAAAATAATGCTCCCCGCATCTAATTGCGCTACATCTAAAAGTTCCTCAATTAAAACTAATAGCGTATTTCCACAATCATTAATGATTTTTGCTTGCTGTTGAAGTTCCTCATCGGTTTCTAATTTTGAAATCACTTCTGACATGCCTAAAATACCATTTAACGGCGTGCGAAATTCGTGGCTTAAATTAGCAATAAAAGCATTTTTAATTCGATTTGATTCCTCAGCGGCTTGCCGAGCTTCTATTAAATCAATATTTGCTTTCTCTAAATCAAGCGTTCTCTCCTTAATTTTTATTTCAAGCGTTTCATTAGTATTTTCAATTTTATCTAATACTTCTCGTAAATGTTTTACCATATCATCAAATGAGGAATACAAATACCCAATTTCATCTTTAGAATGGGGCGGAATTTCTAACGATAAATTACCTGATTTTAAACGCTCTGCAATCGCTGATAATTTATAGATTGGTTTAACAATAAAATGGTTCATTGAAACGTATAATAAAATAAAAATCAAAAGCCCACTAATTAACGCAGTGATGAACAACATTTCTTTTAAGAAGACCCCGGCATCTAAGACTTCTGAATCGGGTAAATACCCCAACAAAAACAAATTTTCACTTAGCTTTAAACCTTCTAAATAAAAAGAATGCTCACCATTATTTGAAATGGGTTTTTCTAATACATTAAGTGATTTTTTAATTGCAGATAAGGGAGGAACTTTTTGATGTGGCAAATAAAAAATAATTTTACCTTCTTTGTCAGTTAAAAATAAATGTCCAGCTTTTCCAATCGTTTTTTTCTTTATATTATTAAATAGAAAGTTAGGCTGAATAATAAAATTTAAATACCCCCGCAAACTTGCAATTTCATTGTTTTCTTGGGCAACAGAATCTTTAATTAAGTACAATTTATAAGATAACAAAAAGAAACCTTCTTCTTCAAAAATAAATTGCTCAGTTAAAACATTAGTGTTACTTTTAATTGTTTCAAAATATGCAGGAATTTCATTAGTTTTTGAAAGAGAAAGTTGTTTTCCTTCCATTATATGAATATCAATAGTTCCATTATCTAATAACAAACTAACTTCTTTATAATCTGTATTATTGCGTTGATAACTTGAAAATAAGGTTGAAATATTATTTTTTAATGAAGAAGAATGCAATGATTTTTTAGTTAATAAATATTCTCTAAGCATTTCATTTGCAGCCAACACCCGCAATTGATCATGGGCAGAATGCAAGTGTGCTTGAATATTTTGCTTTGTTTGCTCTAAAGTATTGTGCATTTTTGCTAACACTTCTTGACGAAAAGTTGTTATCAAATGGTTATAAACAAAAGCGCCAAAAATTAATAACGATAGCATTGAGAGTGGTAATAAAATTAAAATAAGTTTTGCTTTCAATTTCATTTCTAGTGACCTGTATTTTGTTGATTAAGCATTTGCTCAGTGCGTGCTTTTAAAATTCTGAAATAACGTTCTAATTTAAAATACACAATTTTCCATAATGCTTGCGGAGTACTTTCAATGACTACCCGCCCAATTTCTCCCGCTTTGAAATGATGACTTTGCGCATGACTTAATCGCATTAAACCATTGAAACGCGGCTCAAGATATTCATATTGTGAACCCGTATCAACTTCATTTTTTTCATTAATTGATTTAGGACGAATATTGATTTCTCCACCTACCATTGCCGTTAAAGACGGGTGCATCACTTCTTTACTTCCAGCGGGATTTACTTTGTTTAAAATTGCTTCAACAGGTTGAAAGACTCTGCTATTTGAATAGAAATGCGCATTTTTATGTTCATGTGCTCGAAAATAATCAATATCTTGTTGATCAATTGAAAACCGTACTTCCATACGTTGAATATCACCAATGCTCAAAATTTCTTTACCTTTTGTTAAATAAGCTCCTTCCAATATTTTCAAATCTTCAGCAATCACATAACCACTAATTGGTGCTTTGATTATCAAATATTCAACTTCTTGCGCTACTTTGCGATATTTATGTTGTGTATCGGCGAGTTTTTCTTGTTCAACTTGCGCGGCAGTTAATAGACTTTCTTTTAACAAATATTGCTGACGTTTTTGCTGATGGATTTTAATTTGTAATTCAAGTTGCTTTAATTCAGCAGTCAATTCTTGATTTTCTAATTCTAATAAAATTGCACCCGCTTCTACAAAATCACCATTTTTAACTGCAATATGTTTTACAAATCCATTTGTTTGCGCATGAACAAAGCCATTATCGGCATATTCTAATACCGCTGGAGCATTCCAACGGGGCGACCAATTGATTTGTGTTAACATCAAAAAAAGCACCACCGTTGCTCCACTTAAAACTAAAAATAAATGTTTCACAATTGCACCAGCCTTTGGTTGTTTATGGAGCGTTTTTACGAAACGAATCAAGGGCATACCTAACCATGAAAATAAACCCATCGTCGCCATAATTACGCCAACACCGTGCATCATTAAATTGGCAGTCACTAAAATACCAATCATAATTAAAATACGCCACCATAATGCTAAAATTCCATAAGTTTTAATAATCCATTTTTGAGCAGTTATCCAAGGCGGTAAAGGTTCAAATTGTCCTTGCAAATAACGTTTGCTCAAATACTGGGTGTATTTCTGACCCGCCACATATAAATTAGGAATATTTAATACATCTGATAAAATAAAATAACCATCAAAACGCATTAAAGGATTGGCATTAAATAAAAGCGTTCCCAAACCAGCGGTTAAAATAACATTGTAAGCAAAGAAATTTAACGCGCCTTGCTCTGTATTTGCCCACACCCATGCAAAGATTCCCGCAATTAACAAATCAACAAACATTCCCGCGAGAGAAACATGAATGCGTTGCCATTTGTTTGGAAAACGCCACACCGAACTTGCATTGACATATCCCCCAATCGGCGCTAAAAGAACTTAGAAAACGCCCGCTTCGTGAATATGTCCGCCGTATTTCTTACAAACCAAGCCGTGAAATATTTCGTGAATGATTTTTGTAATCGCCCAAATAATAATCAAATATAACGCATTATGAATCGATAATAAACCACTTGCAGCACTCATTAAACGCTCAGAATCAGCAGCTAATAAATACAAGCCAGAACTAATAATTGGCAACCACACGATCCAAAAGAACTTCCAACCCAACATCCACTGCGTTTTCTTTAAAAGTTTTCTCAACCATTCATTGGGGCTAACTAAATTAATTTTAATAAAAAGTGGATTCCACCATTGAGTTTTATGTTGAGGGTTTTCTGGGAGATTAAATAATTGCCATTTCTTTTGTTCTGGCATTTGAAAATAAGCCAATTGCGAGTGCATTAACCAATAGGCTAAGGTTTTGATTTCTTGCTCGGTTAATAAAGGGGCTTGTTCGGGATAAACGTGATTTAAACGTTCTAAGGCTTCGGGCAATTGAATTGTTCCATCTAATTGGCGAATTAATTCGTGTTCTAACCAACCGATTCTGAAATACTGTTCATTAACGGGGTCTTCAATTAAATAACAGGGTTCTTCTCCCTCGTTTTGAAAAGAAAACAACAAATCACGCCGCAATTTTAAAGCGGGGGGTTCTTCTGTGGGTAAAGGTTGCTCGGTTTCCATTGGCTTATTATATGCGCATTTGTTGAAATTCGGCTAAAATGGGGGTCATTTTAAATAAAAGGCGTGGGCAATGGCAGAAATTCGCATCGAACACCAACCTTCACCTGTTAAATTAGAGGTGATAGGCGTTTTTGAATGGGCAATCTGGCGTAAAGAAATTTCAACGTTTTCATGGCATTATGATAAACCAGAAACCTGTTATATTTTGGAAGGCGAATGCGTGGTGACTCCCGAAAATGGCGAGCCAGTGGTTTGCAAACGGGGTGATTTGGTGCATTTTCCAGCGGGTTTGGCGTGTCAGTGGGACGTTCGCCAAGCAATTAAAAAACATTATACTTTTGAATAGGTTAGCTATGGCAGAACGCGATCTTAAAACAGTGCGCAACGATATTGATACCGTCGATGCACAAATTCAGGCGTTGATGACGCACCGCGCAAATTTGGCGCTCGAAGTGGCTCGTGCAAAATATGCCGTTGAATCTAATCCGATTTTTTATCGTCCCGAACGCGAAGCCGAAGTGTTGAGAAATGTCGAATTGCGAAATTTGGGACCGCTTTCAAATGAAACCTTAACGCGCTTGTTTCGTGAAATCATGTCGGCGTGTTTAGGATTACAAAAACCTTTGCAAGTCAGCTATTTAGGACCTGAAGGAACGTATTCTCAAGCCGCGTTGTTCAAATATTTTGGTCACGCCGTGCAAGGTTTGCCAACTCAAAGTATCGAGGACGTTTTTCGTGATGTGATCGCTGACCGTGCGCACTATGGCATTGTTCCGATTGAGAATTCTACCGAAGGCAGCATCAAACCCACGCTTGAAATGTTGTTAAATAGTCCCTTGCAAATTTGTGGCGAAGTTGAATTAGCGATTCATCATTGTTTAATGTCTTCACAACCCCTTGATTTTAAAGATATTAAAAAAATATATTTACACCCACAAAGTTTCGGACAATGCCGCCAATGGTTAGCGAAAAACCTTCCGAACGCTGAGTGTTTAGCGATTGCGAGCAGTAATGCGGATGCCGCCCGTCGTGCTGCCGAAGAAACGGATTCTGCCGCCGTCGCGGGTCAAAACGCCGCAGAACTCTATCAATTACAAATACTTGCGTCACAAATCGAAGATGAATTAGATAACACCACTCGTTTTGTGATTTTGGGCAAACACGCGGTTGCATCAACGGGACGCGATAAAACATCGATGATTTTATCGGCGGCAAATCGTCCGGGGGCGTTGTACGATGTGTTGCAGCCTTTTAAAGATAACGCCTTGAATTTAACGAGAATTGAGTCGCGCCCTTCTCAACAAGGCACTTGGGAATATATGTTTTTCGTGGATGTCGAAGGTCACATCAACGATTCTCCGTTGGCGGAAGCAAGCCAATTAATTCAATCACATAGCAAGTTTTTCAAACTATTAGGATCATATCCTCGTGCAAATTAAATGTTTTATTATTTTTTTAACCCTTTGTTTTTCTTTAAAAAATGCGTATGCGGGCACAGAGGGAGAATGGTTAAGAGTTTCTCACGGTGAAATCCCTGAGCGCGCTTTTTTCCTTGAAAATCAACATCATATTTGTCGCGCACCTCAAAGCAAAGGCACTTACCCGGGGTACATGGCGAACGGGGCGTGTATTTTGAATGTTGCAGGTCGAGCGGTAAAAGCCATTTATTATGAGGTGTTATTGGGTGATACTTATCAATGGCAAGTCTTTTCAAGAGGTTACGTTGAAAAAATTCCCGACAATGCCATTTTAGGTGGCACAGAAGACCCTCAATATGATCGGGTATTGTATATTTGTCGCGCAAAATCTCAACAAAAAGAATGGGTTATCGGAAAATTAAGCAATCCTTTACGCGGCTGTCAAATCAATCATAACAACCGCGAACAAAGTAGCCTCGATTTTGAAATCCTTGTTTCAACCTCAGTAAAACAAAATAATTAAATAAAAATAAAAGAAAGCAATTCATAATTTGATTGCTTTTTTCTTCTCATGAAGATGCCTTTTTCTCTATTTCTAATACCTTTAACTCTTTTCATATCTTTATAGGAAATTAACTCTATTTAATGCTAGGATATAGCGCTTAAATTAAAGGATACTTTATCAATGTCACGACTTTGGTTTTTTTGTAAGCAACATGGGTTACGATTTTTAGTAAGTATTTTAATTGTCTTGGTTTTTTTAACCCACGCATTAGGAATTCGTCATTGGGAATTATTGGATTATTTGGAGCGACAGGCTTATGACACGCGCTTAAATCTTTCATTACCAAATACCACTGATCCTCGAATTATAATAGTTGATATTGATGAAAAGAGTTTAAATAAATTAGGACGCTGGCCCTGGAAACGCAGCATTTTAGCGGATATTCTTGATCAATTATTTGATCATTACAAAATCAATTTATTAGGCTTTGATATTGTATTTCCTGAAGCCGATCAAAGTTCGGGTTTGAATGTCTTAGAAAACCTCGCCCAAGATAAACTCAAAGATCAAAGCGTTTTTTTAGAGAAACTTGCTCAATTACGCGCTGAATTGAATTACGATCAACAATTTGCTGATAGCATTAAAAATCGCCGCGTAGTATTGGGTTTCGCCATGATTAGTAATAAAGAATGCCAACAAGGTAATTGTTCTTCTAGTGGTGAATTACCTAGCCCTGTTTTAAAACTCAGTGATTTACAGAACATTACAACCCCTATTCAAGCACAAGGCTTTGCAAGTAATTTAGCGCTTTTTAATCAACTCGCGATTGGGGGAGGAAATTTTAGCCAACTCCCTGATAATGATGGAATTGTTCGTCGTATTCCAATGTTATATGCGTATAACAACCAGTTATATGAATCCCTTGCATTAGCAATGACGCGAGTAGCATTAAGTGAGCCTTTTATTGAACCCATTATTGTGAGAAACGGAAATTATCAAGCCATTGAAGCCTTAAAGCTAGGTGAGCGTTTTATTCCCGTCAATGAACAATTAGAAGCCTTAATTCCTTATCGAGGAAATCGCGGAAGTTTTGAATATGTTTCTGCTATTGATATTTTAGAGAAAAAAGTCCCTTTAAATAAGTTACAAAATGCAATCGTTCTTATGGGAACAACTGCGCAAGGTTTATTTGATTTACGCTCTACGCCTGTTGATGAAAGCTACCCCGGAGTTGAAATCCACGCTAATATGATTAGTGGTTTGTTGGATAATCGTTTATTAGCGAGTCCCGTATTTGTACGCGGTGCAGAAGTTCTTTTAATGGCGGTTAGCATTGTGATTATGATTTTCTTAGTTTTTTGGGTTAATCCGTTGTGGTCAATTATGATTGCAATTGTTATGAGCGGAGCAATCATTTGGATTAATTTGTGGTTCTGGTCGCAATTGCAATTAGTAATTCCTCTCGCTTCAACATTAGCAATGATTTGGACGTTGTTTATCTTTAATATGGGATTAGGGTATTTCTTAGAAAACCGTCACAAACGCCAATTAACCAGTTTATTTGGTCAATATGTTCCTTCACAATTAGTCGATGAAATGAGTAAAAATCCCAGTGCAAATTTTTCATTAGAAGGGGATAGTCGAGAAATGACAGTATTGTTTTCTGATGTGCGAGGATTTACGTCGATTTCTGAAGGTTTAAGCCCGCAGGAACTTTCTCAATTAATGAATACTTTTCTTACCCCAATGACCTATTCTATTCATCATCATCGCGGCACAATCGACAAATACATGGGCGATGCAATTATGGCTTTCTGGGGCGCGCCCTTAGCCGATCCTCAACACGCGAGAAACGCATTGCTTGCAGCATTAGATATGATTAAGAAACTCGACGAATTACAACCCATTTTTAAAGCAAAAGGTTGGCCCGAAATTCATATCGGGGTGGGTTTAAATACGGGCGTAATGAATGTAGGAAATATGGGATCAGAATTTCGTATGGCTTATACAGTTCTCGGTGATGCCGTGAATTTGGGTTCAAGATTGGAAGGTTTAACTAAACAATATGGAGTTTCAATTATTGTCAGTGAAACCGTTAAAATGGAAGTTTCTGATTATATGTTTCGTGAATTAGATCGCGTCAAAGTGAAAGGAAAAGACAAACCCGTTGCAATCTTTGAACCCTTAGGAAAATATGCAGTTCAAGATAGTGCAACTCGTCAAGAATTTGAAACTTATCACCAAGCATTACAACTCTATCGACAACAATGCTGGAATGATGCAGAAACTATTTTGAAAACTTTATATCTAAAAAATCCTAACCGATTAATTTATAAGATATATTTAGAACGCATCACTTATTTCAGAGAACACCCGCCAGAACCTAATTGGGACGGCGTAACAACTTTTACCACCAAATAAGGATATTTGAGCATGAAAGCAATTCGTAAAGCAGTTTTTCCCGTTGCTGGTTTAGGAACACGTTTCTTACCAGCCACTAAAGCAAGTCCCAAAGAAATGCTCCCTATTGTCGACAAACCATTAATTCAATATGGCGTAGAAGAAGCTATTGCCGCAGGAATTCGTCAAATGATATTTGTCACAAGCAGTAGCAAACGGGCAATTGAAGACCATTTTGATCGCAATGCAGAATTAGAGCATGAATTAGAGCAACGTGGAAAACAAGAACTATTAAAAATGGTACATTCAATTGTGCCGCCAGAGATTTCTTGTATTTATATTCGTCAACCAGAAGCATTAGGATTAGGTCATGCGGTTTTATGTGCAAAACCCGTGATTGGAGATGAACCTTTTGCAGTGATTTTAGCAGATGATTTGATTGATGGAGATGATGTTCCTTGTTTATCTCAAATGGTGAAATTGTTTTCGCGTGAGCAAAGCAGCATTGTTGGGGTTGAAAGAATTCCTCAAGAAGAATCTTATAAATACGGTATTGTCGAACCGAGCAACTTATATGAACGAGTATTTGATGTTAAGAGCATTGTTGAGAAACCCCAACCCGAAGTTGCGCCTTCTAATTTAGCCGTGGTTGGACGCTATTTATTAAGTGCAGAAATCTTTGAGCATTTAGAGAAAATTCCTCGAGGAACAGGGGGAGAAATTCAATTAACCGACGCTATCGCTGCTTTATTGAAAGATCGTCGAGTTTTGGCGTATGAATTTCAAGGACGGCGTTATGATTGTGGGAGCAAATTAGGTTATTTACAAGCCACAGTTGATTATGCGTTGAAACATCCAGAGGTTGCCACTTCCTTTCGGGATTTCTTAAAACAAACTACGCTTTAAACAGAGGAAATCAAAACAATGATAGCGCCTATTCAAAGCCATTCAAATACGGTTTCTCCCCCTTTACCAATTCAAACAATATTCTTTTCAAATCATCGTAAAGCACAAACAGTGCAAATTACTGAAGAAATGAAAGAGGTTTCTCGGGTATTTGAAAGTTTGCATCTTTCTTCTTCTAACGCATTGATTAATATAGCGGGTTCGCAATGTTTAGAGGGAGAAACAAATGGGCGAATGGCGCAATTATTTAGTCGTGGCATTGCGGCGGTCGCGGCGGATTTGGGTGCGGCGCTACTTGATAATGGAATTTCTAATGAAATCAATTGTTTATTAGGTCAAGGGATCGCGGATCGGAGCTATAAATCCCCTTTGATTGGTGTGTGTGAAGCGGCATTTGCAAATCAAGAAGATAAGCTCGAGCCAAATCACAGTCATTTTATCTTTGTTGATAATAACGCCTTGAATTATAACGATGTTTTTAATGAAATTATCGAACATTTTTCAGGTTATGCACCCGTTTTGACCATTCTAGTGGGAGGTGATGAAACGGCTTGTGAGCAAGTTTTGCATAGTGTTCGTCAGGGTTATCCTGTGATTATTATGAATAAAACCAGCTACTTAGCAGATGAATTAGCCGCTTTGAAACAAAATCCTCCCGCATTTATTAGTAATCCCATGCACGCAGAAATTGTTGCAGATGGGAAACTTTATTTATTTGAAAATGACGGTACTTTAGATAAAAAAATCGGGGAATTACAAAGACTTATTAGACGTTTATTGCGTGGAGATACTACTTTACGACAAGCATGGGAACGTTTTGCAGTGTATGATGCAAATGCAAGCCGTCATCAAAAGAACTTTCGACATATTCAATTAGCAATTTTATTTCTCACAGTGATAGGAACGGGGCTAGCTTTATTACAAAATTCTTTAGATCGACATTTAGATCGCTCTGACATTTATAAGAAAGAAATAGAAATCCATACGCAAGAGCAAAGTCAAAACAACGCGGCAAAAGATTCTCCTGAAAAAACTCAAACAACCATGACAATAAAAGATAAAGATACCGAAAAACAGAAATCTAAAAATAAAGTAGAAATGAGCTTTAAACTGACCTTAAAAAACTGGTTTATTTGGGCAGAAAGTTTCTTTCAATATGTAAGTGAAATTTTGCGCAGTTTGATTATTTTTATCCCGATTATGATTACTGCATTGTTAGCAGCAGCCAATCGTTTTAATACGGGTGCAAAATGGTTATTATTGAGAGGAAGTGCGCAATCTGTGATGCGTGAAATCTTTAAATATCGGGCGCGGTCGGATCATTATTTTTCTAATGAAAAAGGACAAGTCAGCCGTGAAGAACGTTTAGCAGATAGGTTGAAAGATATTAATAGTGCATTATTGCAAACAGATATTAATACATCTGCTTTAAAATCTTATAAAAATGCGCTTCCTCCTGCAAATTGTATTGCGAGCAATGATGATGGAATTAGCCGTTTATCGCCCGAGCAATATTTGAGCTATCGTTTAGAAGATCAGTATAATTATTATGTAAAGAAAACGTCGCACTTAGAAGCAAAATTTAAGCAATTACAATGGGCTATTTATGTGGTGGGGGGGATTGGAACATTATTAGCGGCGTTTGGAATGGAAGTGTGGATTGCATTAACAAGTTCTTTAGTGGCGGCGTTTGGAACGTATTTAGAATATCAACAAACTGAGAAAACATTAATTAAATACAATCGGGCGGCACTTGAATTAAATAATGTGAAAACTTGGTGGATTGCATTGCCAGCTTCTGCTCAAGAAGATCAAGCCAATATTGATAGTTTAGTGATGCGCACCGAACAGATTTTAAATAGTGAATTTAGTGATTGGATGCAAGAAATGCAAAATGCGCTTTCTTCGTTGAAAGAAAAACAGCAAAAAATGCTCAAGAAAAATACTGAAGAAAAAATAGATAAGCCAGAGGTAAAGCAAGAGAAAGAACTCGTTAAATCATAACATAATGTTGTGATAAAATTGGCGATAAAAAAAGGAATACAAAAACTGAGTTTGCATTCCTTTATTTTCAACGGTGGATTAATATCTGGGGCGACGTGCGGGTTTAGCATCGCGGGGACGCGCTTGATTGACTTTAAGATTTCTGCCTTTGAGAGGGTTTTCATTTAAAGCTTTAATCGCGGCTTCGGCTTCGGCTTGTTTTGGCATTTCAATGAAAGCAAAACCTTTTGATTGTCCGGTATATTTATCAATCATCAAATTGACTTCACTTACTGCCCCATGTGCCTCAAATAATCCTTTCAAATCATCAGTATTGACGTTATAAGACAAATTGCCTACATATATATTCATGTTCGCTCTCTTGTAAATGTGTTGCTTAAAAACACCATCGAATAACCAACACAGAAATTAGGCGATAGCGATTCGGTTCAAACGAATGCTGGGTGGCAAGAATTTATGCCGAGTATAAACAAACTCTTGATTTTCCTTGTTTTTTCGCCTCGTACATCGCTTGATCGGCATGATGTAATAATGCGTCGGGATCGCCATCGTCTTGAGGAAAAAGCGTCACGCCAATACTAGCAGAAATCGTTACTTTCGTATCTTTTATTTTTAAGGGTTGGGAAATGTCTTCTAAAATCTGATCTAAAATTTTGCTATGATCTTCAATGTGTTGCAAATCTCCCAATAAAATAATAAATTCATCGCCTCCTAATCGTGCAATCGTATCTTGATGACGAATTGCTTTAAGAAAACGCCGCGCTGTTTCTTGCAATAATTCATCACCCGCCACATGACCTAATTGATCATTCACCGCTTTGAAACCATCTAAATCAATATAACAAATTGCTAACATCGTTTGGGTACGTTCAGCGTGTGCAATTGCCATTTTCAAACGATCATGTAATAACGACCGATTAGGTAATCCTGTCAGCATATCATGATGCGCCATTTTCTCTAAGGATTGTTGCTTATTAATTAAGTAAGAAACGTTTGAGAAAATTGCAACGTAATTTGTAATTATTCCTTGATCATTTTTTACCGCAGAAAGAGTTAGCCATTCTATTTCAACTTTACCTTTTTTAGGGTAACTATGGATAACACCACTCCAATGTCCGCTTTTATTTAAACTCTCCCAAAAAATATCAATTTCTTTTTGTTCAAGCAATCCTGATTTCAACAAACATAAATTTTTGCCCATTACATCTTCTTCATATAAATCAGTGACTTGATAAAAAGAAGGGTTCGCTTCAATTACTTGAAATTCGTGATCGGTAATGCAAATAGCATCTAAAGTATTATTAAAAACATTGGCAGTTAAACGTAGTTTTTCTTCAGCTTTTTGGCGTTCAGTGACTTCGCGAACTAATTGTAGGGTTCGAGTGGAAAGGCTATCGTACATTGTTAAGATAATATCAATTAATGTTTTAATTGATCCACTCATTTCAAGTTCGGCTTCTTGCTTCGCGAGTTCTAAGGATAAATTAGCGTTTTTTATTGCTAAAACTACTTTGGACATTCGTTTGTCGCTATCAACGATATGAAAGGCTAACCAATGGGTTAGAAAAGAAAGGAGGTCTTCTACTATATCATTAAAGGTTTTTTGATTTTCTTCTTCTTTGAGTTTTAATACTTCGGTAATAAAAGAATTGTGTTCTTTTTGGTGTTGAAGTTCCCACTCATCATCTTTTCCAAAATATTGCTGCCAAATTTTCCCCTCACTTTTGAAATGATAAATTGTGTATTCGGCTAATTCTTTGAAAATATTATCTAAAACAAGCATATCGGATTGATACGCTAAATGACTTGCCAATAAATTAAGCAGATTAATCAATCGCTTATGTTGTTCATCGATTTGTGGAATCCCTGTTTCAAAGCTATTATTCCACGGGAAAACTTCAAATGTTGTGTTCACTTTTGTGGATAGACCTAACTTGCTCAATTTTAGATTTATTTTAACATTTTTTAGGCACTCAAAAAGGACATAAAAAAAGAGCAGTGACAGAATCACTACTCTTCTTTGTGCTTATTCAAATGATTAAGCAATTATTTTGCGGGTGCAGCAGGAGGCGCGGGAGGCGCTGGTGGTGCATACGCTGGGGGAGGAGGTGGTGGTGGATAACCATATCCATAAGGTGCGCCATAACCGCCGTAAGGTGCGCCATAACCACGACCATAACCATCGCCATAACCGTAGCCATTACCATAACCACGACCGTTACCACGACCAGAACCGCGACCGCTTGCGCCGAAGCTGAAATCCATGTCGCCCATTCCCCAACCGTCGCCGTCCCAATCGCTGCCGCCGTAACCACGACTGTTGTTATTGCCGCCCCAAGGACCGCCACCCCAACCGCCTGGACCGCCGCCCCAAGGACCCCAGCCCCATGCTTGTACGGAGGTCGTTGCAAATGCAGCAGAACCTACTGCCGCCGCTAATGCGAGTGCTTTTGCAAATTTCATGTAATACTCCTTAAATTTAGTGTTTAGTTTCTCAAAACTCTCTTGAGGTGTCACTCAAGCTTCGAAGCCAGTGTACTACATGCGTCGTATATTAGCAAGTTCTAATTTACTATTTTTTTAATATTTCGCTATAAATAAATAAAATCTCTTAAAAATCAATCATTTAGCCTAAATATATTTTTATTTACATGGCTATTGAACGTCCCGCGACTCATAATTAAAGGCAACAAAAACCCTCCGATAAAAATACTTTATCGTAGATTTGCACTTATTTATAACCGAAGGAAAATCAGAATAATTTTAGGAAGGATTTTAGAAATACTTTGAGATAAGAAATCAAACACAACTCTCTATTAGTTCAAATAAAAACAGATAAACACTTTATTTGAAGCATTTACCTGTTTTAAATAAAAATCATTTTTTCGCATTTTCAGCTAAAAATTGCACTAATTTTTCGGCGGGCACATAACCGGGTAATAATTCACCGTTTGACATTAATAACGCGGGCGTTCCAGAAACCCCTAATTTACGACCCAATTCAAAGTGTTTTGAAACGGGATTAGTGCATTCTTTTTGAGGAACGGGTTTTGCGTTCTTTGCATCATTCATGGCGAGATGTTTATCTTCTGCGCACCACACAGAAACCATTGTTTTATATGCCGCAGAACTCACGCCACCGCGAGGAAATGCAATATAACGTACCTCAATGCCTTGATCGTTGTATTTGCTCATATCTTTATGTAATTTTACGCAATAAAAACAATCTACATCAGTGAATACATTTACCACATATTTAGTTTCTTTGGGTTTGAAAATGATCATCTCATCTTCTTTGAGTTCTTTCATTGCAGAAACCCGAATCCCATTCCGACGTTCTTCGGTAATATTTTTACCTTTTTCTTTCAAATCTAAAATATCACCGCCGCGAATCAAATAACGTCCGTCTTCAGACATATAAAAAACATTTCCTTCTAAAACAACCTCTTGCAAGCCTTTTAAAGCGGAAGGTTGAATTTGAATCTCACTCGCCGCTTCTTCCCCAATTAAACTCTTCAATGCAGATTTCGCATCGGTTGGGGTTTCTTTCGCAACTTCTTTTGGGGTTTCTTTCACGGGTTCATTGTTTTGAACGGGTGGATTTGCAACCACTGGCGGTTCAGCAGCAAATACCGCACTGCTCAATAAACTTACTAATAACACTTTGCGCATCTTACTGTCTCCTAAATGATATTTCAATAAATAAAAATGTTGTTAAAATTTATCTTTATAGATTATTTAATATCTCTAATTAATAGAGTTAAATCTTTACTAGTGTCAAATAAATAGTTAAATCCGCTACTTAATATTATTTGGATTTTGTTATCTATAATTAAGTATCTATCATGAGAGTTTTTTAGATGAAAAGTTTTAGTATCTTTTATTGTTTTCCATTGAGAGCACATAGATTTTAATTCTGATATGCGATTTTGACTTAACTGTGTTTGAAAATAAATAATAGTTAAATTTTTCATTGGAAGTAATTTAAAAAATTTGTTTGTTTCAATCCATCTCTGTTCCAGATATTTATCATAAATTAAAATATCTTTAGCATCTAAACACAAAGCTTTAATTATTTCATGTGCTTTGATCCTTGGGTCATTAGGTTTAAATGTTAAGCTAAAATTTTTCTCAATTACATCACCATTTATATTGACATAAGGATAACTTGAATTTTGAGTATTCAAGATTATTTTATAGAATGTTTCTTTTGCTAGCTCTTCTAATGATTGCGACACATAACCCTGATTTGCTAATGCAGAAGTTAATACGTTGTCTTCATAAGAAATTTTTTTTAATTGGCTCACTGAAGTAAGATAATTTGGGTGGTAATAACTTAACAATTTTGTTAACAAATCGGAATCAGTTGCTCTCCCGTTTTTAAAATCAAGGAATAATTTTAATAAATCATCGCTAAGCACTAATGAATTTCGGCTCATCCTATCATCCTATTTCTAATAATTCATCTAATGTCGAATCAAAAAAACCAGAAGGAAATTGAATTTTCTCTCTATTTTCATTTATAAAATGACCTTTTTCATTAATATTAATATTAATGAAATTTTCTTTAATAGACTTTTTGTAATAAATGGTTACATTATTACTGTTAAGTATTTTTTTATACACTTGGTATCTAATCTTATTAATTAGATGTTCGCTATGAGTTTCAACGATAACCTGAACTCCATTTTGTGCTAGCCACGCAAAAAACTCACCCAACCTAGATTGGGCTTTTGGGTGTAAATGTATTTCTGGGTTTTCAATTAAAAGCATATTTCCTTTATTGCACAATAAACCAATAATAAGTATTTTAGCTAAGTAGCTGTTGCCTGCTCCTACGTTAAAGGGGTTAATGCCTTCATTACCATCTACGTTAAATGTTACTTTGACCGTAGCAGCAT
>JACCEE010657995.1_pt1 | contig 16235 bp, 10 predicted proteins | sample 7449931 | NCBI WGS metagenome assembly JACCEE01 (sample SAMN15323457, study PRJNA562643) | freshwater metagenome | isolation source: river surface water | place: USA:Blue River Watershed | collected 2017-08-19 | reverse complement strand
GGTGAGCGCCCGGAACTCCGCCGGAACGGGCATGGGAACGCTGACGATGCAGTTCTCGAAGAAGGAATTGAGCGTGAGCGGGTTGTCCGCGGCGTCGAAGGAGTACGACGGGACGACGCTGGCGACGGTGACGGGGACGCCGGTGCTGGTGGGCGTGGTGGGCACCGACGCGGTGACCCTGGGGGGGCGTACCGTCGGTCAGTTCGCTGACGCCTCGGCTGGTGCCGGCAAGACGGTGATCGTCTCCGGTTACTCGCTCACTGGTCCCAAGGCGGACCACTATTCGCTGCCGACGAGCCTGTCACTGACCGCCGACATCCTCGCCCGGCCGGTCTCCCTGTCGGCCGTCGCGGCCGTCTCCAAGGATTACGACGGCACCCCTCTGGCCCAGCTCTCCGGTCTGGATTCCTGGGTCAATCGGATCGCCGGCGATTCTCTCGTCGCCGACGTGGTCTCGGCGAGCTTCTCCCAGAGCGCAGTCGGAACGGGCCTCGCGGTGAGCGCCAGCCTCCAGTTGTCCGGGGTCTCCTCCGCCAACTACCGGCTGATTCAGCCGACCGGACTTCGCGCGGATATCCGCCCTGCTCCGGTGGTCATCCTGTTGGCCGGCACCCTCAGGACTTACACCGGGTCCGGACAGCCGGTCCTTGGCGTGACGATCCCCGATGGCGTGCCGGTCTCGCTGACCTACGACGGCAAGACCAACCTGCCGGTGGCGGCCGGGACGTACGCCGTGACGGCCCGCGCCTCGAGCGAGAACTACCTGGGGGTCCTTTCGGGAACGCTGGAGATCCAACCCAAGACCGTGACCGGTGTGGTGACAGTCCAAGACAAGGCCTTCGACGGATCGGCCCTGGCCGTCGTCGCCTCGCGACGGTTGGAAGGAGTCGTTCCGGGTGACACGCTGGCGCTGCAACTCACCGAGGCCCGATTCGCCGATCCGTTGATGGGCACCAACAAGACGGTGATTCCCATAGGGTCTTCCCTCACGGGTTCTTCGAGCGCCAATTACCGGCTGGGCGGTGTCTCGGTGGTCCCTGCGGCCATCCTCAACAACCCGCCGGTCTTCGAGCCGTTCCCCCGCATGGTCGCCGTCGAGGCCAAGACCCTGCAGCAGCTCCTCACCGCCACCGACAATGACCTGCCCCAGCAGACCCTGACCTATCGCCTGCTCCAAGCCCCCAACGGGGTGACCCTGACGGTGGGAGGGTTGATCCAGTGGACTCCCAAGCGGACGGATCTGGTCGGCGAATACCCCATCTTGGTGGAGGTGGGTGACGGAGTGACGACGGTGCAAAAGGCCGGGGTCATCACGGTGGCCAGCTCCGGAGCCGACCCGATCGTTCTTCCGATCGCCGATCTCTCCATTCCCGAGAGCGCCCAGGCCAGTGGCCAGTTGGTCACGCCCGACCCGGACTTGAAGGGAAGCCTGGGCTGGACCCTCATCCAAGGTCCCTCGGGCTTTTCGGTGACTCCTTCCGGCCAGTGGACCTGGCTGCCCGGTGAACGCTTCGGTGGCACCCGCTGGACCCTCATCGCCGAGGCGACCGACGGGCGCCTGACCAGCCGGGTGGCTTTCAAGATCCAGGTGAACGAGGTCAATCAGCCCCCGGTCTGGGGACAGAACTCTCCGCCGCCGGTGCTCGAGGGGGCCCCCCTGGTCTGGCAGTTGGCCGCCAGCGACAGTGACGACCCGATCCAGAATCTGGACTTCCAGTTGGTGGAGGGACCGACCGGTCTGACCGTCGGCGCCAATGGCGTGGTGCGTTGGGTTCCGACCGAAGCCCAAGGCCCCAGCACCAACCGACTGCGGGTCGCCGTGGGTGACGGACTCGTTTCGGTCACCAACCTCTTCGAGATCCGTGTGCTGGAGGTCAATCAGTCTCCGGTCTGGACGGGGGATTCGAACCTGACCCTGAACGAAGGCGAAGCCTTCGAGCGGCCACTGGGTGCCACCGATCCCGACCTCCCCGCCCAGTCGTTGACCTACAGCCTCGTCAGCGGTCCGACCGGACTGAGTGTCAGCCGTGCCGGATTGCTGCAGTGGCGTCCGACCGAGGCCCAGGGGCCTTCGACCTACCTGGTGCGCATCGCGGTGAGCGATGGGGCCGATACGGTCACCCGCGATCTCACGCTGGCGGTCCGTGAAGTCAACCAGTCCCCGGTCTGGGGATCGGAGCCGGTGCGGATCATTCCCGAGAGCGCCCCGTACGAGTTCCGCCTGACCGCCAGCGACTCGGACCTTCCGGCCCAGACGCTGGTCTATCGCCTTCTCTCCGGCCCCACGGGGTTGACGGTCGGCTCCGAGGGGCGGGTGCAATGGACGCCGACGGAGGCCCAGGGGCCCTCCATCAACGACATCGAGATCGTCGTGGGCGACGGGATCGCTTCGGTCACCAATCGGGTGCGCATCCAGGTCCAGGAGATCAACGCCGCCCCGGCTTGGGTCGGCCAGACCCTCCTGAGCACCACTGAAGGACAGACCCTGTCGGTGTCGCTCCCGGTGAACGATCCCGACCGGCCGGCGCAGGCCTTGAGGTTCACCCTCGAATCCGGCCCCGACGGGCTTCTGGTGAGCACCAACGGCCTGTTGGTCTGGACACCCACCGAAGCCCAGGGCCCGTCCACCAACCAGATCCGCGTGCGGGTGAGCGACAGCCTCGCTACCGTGTCGATCGACTTTTTGGTCGCCGTGGCCGAGACCAACTCCGCCCCGGTGTGGACGGCCAATCCGGGCACCCGCCGGGTCAACGAGGGCAACCTCTTGAGCTTCAGTGTCCAAGCCACCGACTCCGACCTGCCGGCCCAACCGCTGACCTACCGACTCGTCAGCGGGCCCTGGGGGTTGACCCTCAGCACCAACGGGCTGCTGTCATGGCGACCGACCGAGGTCCAGGGGCCGAGCACCAACCGGGTGCGGCTCGGTGTGAGCGACGGCGTCGTGTCCACCGTGCAGGAGTTCGACATCATCGTCCGGGACGCCATCACCGGATCGCCCGGACCGAGCCTCGGCTTGTCGGTCCGCCAGGATGGTTCGTTCGGGCTGCGCCTGAGCGGCATCGCCGGAGGCCGCTATCAGGTCGAGCAACTCACGGTGCTTGGCGGGACATGGGTTCCGGTGCCGGGCCTTCCCGAGGTGGTCACGCAGGGCACCAACGCCCCGTCATCGATCCAGCTGCCGGCCAATGCCGCGCCGGGCCTGTTCATCCGATTACGCAAACTGTAGTCGGGCCCCGCTTCGCGGGCTGGCCTTCACTCGGAGTAGACCAGCAGTGGCGACGACAGCGCCTGCAGGCGGTGGTGATTGAGGATGGACTCGATGTGGGCCTCGGTGAGGACCTGCCCCTCGGGCACCAGCAGCATTCCGGCATGGGTCCGGACGCCGGAGGCCAGGGTCATGCCGGGCTGCAGCTCGGTGGGGGCCGCCTCCCGCTCCTGTCGTGGGATCGACGCCTGCGGCAGAGCCCTGAGCAGCAATTGGACGGCCTCGGGATCGAAGCGCCAGCCGCTGCCCAGCGTGAGGCTTTCGACCGCCGAGGCGTGGGGTGCCTTGCGCTCGGCATAGGCCACGGCCACGGCCAGCACGCGGGAGAGCCAGGGGATTTCTTTGCCCGCGAGGCGGTCGGGATAGCCCCGTCCATCGAATTGCTCGTGGTGACCCCGGATGACCCGACCCACCTGTTGGAGGTTGGCTACGAAATCGATCAGCTCTTCTCCGAGGATCGGGTGCTGCTCGAGTTGCGCCTGCTCGGTCGGAGTCAGAGTGTCCGGGTGGAGTTGCCATTTCCGGATGAGGGCTCTGGGGGTTCCCACCAATCCGATGTCATGGAGCCATGCGGCCAGTTCGAGGGTCTGACGGTCCGCCTCCGAGAGCTTCAGCAGATCGGCCATGGCCCGGCAGAGCCCGAAGACCCTCCGGGCCTGGGTGCCCAGGGTCGGGTAGAACGACTGGAGGACCTTCAGGCAGAGCTGCACCGAATGGTGCAGATTGAGTTGGAGTGCCTGGTTCATCTCGGAGAGCCGCTGCCGGTGTTCGGCTTCGGCGGCGACCCGGGACTGCAGCGCCCGATTGAGCGAAGCCAACTCCTCGTTCATCGCCAGCGTGGTCGCCTGCAGCAGCGTGTTGCGCACGATGAGGTCGTGCCGTTGCACGGCATTGCGCACCGTGGCCAGGAGTTCCTCCCGGATCCAGGGCTTCACCACGAAGCGGTAGATCTCCCCCTTGTTGATGGCCTCGATCACCGTGTCGAGGCTGAGCACCGCGGTGATGAGGATCCGCGTCGCGTCGGGTTGGAGTTGCTTGGCCTGGGCCAGGAAATCGAGGCCGGTCATCCCCGGCATCTGGTAATCGGAGATGATCACCGCGAAGGCCTCCTTCTGGAGCACCTTGAGGCCCTCTTCGGGCGAGGCGCAGGCGGTGACCCCGTAGTGCTCGCGCCGCAGCGTCTCGCGGAGGGCGATGCGGACGATCTCCTCGTCGTCCACGATGAGGATTCGCTTGAGCGAGGGCTCGAAGGGGGCGTCAGGTGCGTTCATCGGCTGGTGTGGGTGTCGAACAGGTCGTCGATCTGACGCTGGAACTCCGTTTCCTGCAGGTCGGAGGGGAGGGTCAACGTGGCATCCTTGAGCCACGCACTGTGCACTTCGTCTTCGTTCCGGCCGATGATCTGGAGGATGGACTTCACGGGTGGTCGGCGTTGGCGCACCTCGCGAAGCAGTTGACCGATGCGGTCGGGGGTGTCGGCCGCCACCTGCACCAGCACCGCATCGAACTCGTAGTCGAGCGAATCGAGCATCTCGAGGGCCTGATCGTCCCGGCTCTCGGCGACGACGAAGAACCCGCCCCGCCGCAGCGAATCGACCGTGGTGTCCAGGGAACGGCCCGCCGCCCCCACCACCAGGAGGGTGCGTCGCCGCCGGTCTTCGCCCTCCTGCACGCGCTCCTGTTCGGTGAAGTCGGCCTCGGGCAGCCACAGTCGGAAAGTCGTGCCCTGGCCTTCGACCGATTCCACGGAGATGGCTCCGTGATGTTTCTCGACGAAGAGACGGGCGTTGTACAGGCCCAGTCCGGAGCCCTTGTTCACCGGTTTGGTGGTGAAGAACGGATCGAAGATGGTACTCAGATGGCGCTCGGGGATGCCGATGCCGTTGTCCTGGATGCACACGCACACGGCCGGCAGGCGGGGGAAGTTGCCCTGCACGTGGGCCAGGGGTTCGACCTCGGTGATCCGATGGGTCGAGCAGTGGAGGCGACCGTTGTGGGGCATGGCGTCCGCCGCGTTCATGACCAGATTCAGGAACACCTGCCGCAGTTCCACGCTGTCGACGTAGATCGGCAAGGGCAGGGCGACCAGCTCGGAGTCGTAGCGGATGCGTCGGGGCAGGATTTTGCGGACCAGCTCGGACAGGTCGTTCACCTGTTCGTTCAAGTCGGAGTAGCCGTAGTCGCCGATGCGCCCCTGATGCAGGCTCAGGACCCGCCGCACCAGGGCGCTGGCCTGCATGGCGTTGCGTTTGATCAGGTCGAGACTCTCGCGCAGGGGTTCGTCGGAGCCCTCCACCGGCTCGAGTGTCTCGGCCAGGGCATGGATGCCGGCGAGGATGTTCCCGAAATCATGGGCCATGCCCATGGTGAGGGTGGCCAGGGTGTCGCGCCAGGCGGCCGAACTGAGCCGCCGTTCGGCGATGGTCTGTCGGGACACATCGAGCCAGGTGCCCTCGAATCCGAGGAGCAACCCGCTCTCGGTCCGCAAGGCCTGTCGGCGTTCGAGGATGTAGGCGACCCTCCCCGTCCGTGCGTGGCGGATGCGGAAATGGGTGCTGACGCCCGTTTCGCTGCGGATCGCCCGTCGGATGTGGCTCTGGACCTCCTGCACATCCGCCTCATGGATCACGTTCCAGAAAACGTCGGAGCGGTGCAGGAACTCCGGGAGAGCGATCCCGGTGAGCTCCTCCAGACGGGGGCTGGCGTAGTGCAACGACATGTCGCTGCGCTGGTTGAAGATGACTCCCGGCCAGCGTCGCATCAGGTTGTCCACCTGGGCTTCGGCCTGCAGCAGTCGCAGCCGCAGGCGTTGATTGGCCTCGCCCCCCCGGCCCGCCGTCGGCCACGACTCCTCCTCCAGTCGGGGGCGCGGAGGCACCGTCGACTCGATGTGAGCGAAGAACCCCCCGGGTCCGCGCCCGCCCGTCAGGCGGATCCATCCGTCGGGTTGGTCGGGGTGTCCGGGCAGGTCTGTGGTCCGGAACTGCGACTCCGATTCGATCCAGGCCCGGACTCCGGACTCCCAATCCGGGCATTTGTGGGCCAGTACGGCCAGCCATTCCCGCCCGGTCAGCGTCTCGGGTGTTTCATCGAGCCAACTGGCCAAGGGTTCATTGACCGAGACCACCCGACCTTCCGCATCCAACACGGCCAACCCCCCGGTCAACCAGCCGGAGCCGGGGCGGAAAGCGGGTGTTTCATGGGGAGTCGGGTCCATCTGGAAGGCCATCGGCACGAGCTCCTTTTAGATTAAGGCGGTCTTTGCCGATTGTCAGTCATCCAAGTGCCGACGTGTCATCAGGGGCCTCGGGGAATCTCCCAACGCAACTTTCCGGAGCGCGCGGTTTTGACCTGAACACAACCATCCATGTAGTCTCCGCTGAACCAAGACTGGCTGGACGAGGTGGCCCGACGGGATTTGACCCCCGAAGAGGCCTCCCGATGGCGTCGGGAGTTGTCGGAGCGTCCTTCCGAGGCCCGCCGTCTCGACGAAGAACTGGCCTTGAACCGGGTGCTCGATTCGTTGCCCCAGCCCTCGGTCTCTTCCAATTTCACCGCCCGGGTGATGTCGGCGCTTCAGGAATCCCCCGAGCAGCAATCCGGGATTTCCCGAGCTTGGGAACACGGGATTTCCCGATTCAGGACTCTAAAATGGACTTTGACGTCGGTCATGGCGTCGGTCACGGGGGCATTCCGGTCTCTTGGGGCTCACGCGATTCCGCTCACCGTCGCCTTGGTGTGTGTGGCCATTCCGCTGAACTGGGGGTGGCAGCGAGTCCAGGTGCACCGTCACGGTGCCATGGCCCGCACCGCAGCCGAGCTCTCGGTGGCGGCCGAAATGCCGGGAGTGGCCGTCCTTCAGGATTTCGAGGCGGTGCAATGGCTCGAGACCCGTTCGGCCCCCGACGATGTCGCGCTCATGCAGGCGCTTCGCGAGGATGCCCCATGAACTCACGCCTTGCCTCCCGGTGTTTGGGTTGGGTTTCCCGGTCCCTGAATGCGGCGTTCGTCTCGAGGCCCTCGGACCTCGAAACACCCACGTTCCTGTGTCCGATTTCGGGTCGTTCCGAGTGGGGCCGGTGGCTCTGGCTGGGCAAGCTGGGGGGCGGGGTGTGGATTGCCGGCGTTTCGGTCCTGCTGGGTCAGGTTCCTGCTCCTCCATCCAACCCTCCATCCAGCCCTCCATCCAACCCTCCATCCAACCCTCCATCCGGCGGTCTAGCATCGGTTCGATCGGGTCCGCCGTTGCCCCAGCAAGCGACTCTGCCGCCGGTGCCCCGAGTGCGGACGCCTACCGACCGTTTCCGTGAACTCCTGGCCGCCAACGCCGAGCAACGCGAGGTGCTGTTGTCCCGGAAGCCTCCGGCGGCCCGTGCGTTGATCGAGGCCAAGCTCCGGGAGTTCGGGGGCCTCCGACCCGACGAGCGGGAGATCCGACTGCGCTTGGCACAGTTCCAGGATTCGTTGCGCACCCTCTTGCCGCTGAGCCCTTCGGAGCGCGGCCCGCTCATGGCGTCGGTGCCCGAAGAAGACCTTCCCTGGATCGAGGAGCGCTTGGCCGCTTGGGATCAGTTGCCCGAGTCCGAGCGACGCGATGTCCTCGAGAGTGAGCGCCGGTTGTCGTGGTTCGTGCGTCAAGCCGGGGCGGAACCCGATCGCAGGAGCGCCGAGGCCTACGTGGCCACCTTGCCGCCGGCCGCCCAGCAGACGGCCCGCGAGCAGATGGAGCGCTGGTTGGCCCTGCCATCGGCCGAGCGGGCCCGCAAGGCCGCCGCATTCTCTCGGTTCTTCGACCTCAAGGCTTCGGAGCGCGAGGCCGCTCTGGGCACCCTGTCGCAGACGGAGCGCCAGCAGATGGAACGGGCCTTGAGCGATTTCGCGGCACTGACGCCCGAGGCCCGGGAGCGTTGTGTGCGGGGCTTCCAGAAATTCGAGGCGCTGAGCCCGGCCGAGCGCGAGCAATTCCTGCGGCGGGCCGAGCGCTGGAAGGCCATGAGCCCCAATGACCGCGCGGCTTGGCGCCGGTTGGTGCAGAAAGCCCTCACCCCTTCGCGCAAGCCTCCGTTTCCCGCCGAGGAAACGATGCTCGCCGCCCCGCCCCGGTGACCGATTCCCCCTGGGGTGGCCTCGCTAGCGGGGCTTTTTGGTGAGTGCGGATGACCGGTGTGGTGATCCTGTTCCGCCATTGGGTCAACAGGGTCTGAACGGTTTGAACCGTCTGAACCGGCGAAAGCAATTGGATTGCGGTTTTGACGCCACTGGAGTCGGGTTGGGTCTCATGGACGATGCCCCTCCATCCTCCGATCCGAAGCCCCCGGTTCTACCGGGTTCGACCGGCCTGTCCGGCAATGACCGTCCTCCGGTGATGACGACGCCCGTGCCTCCAAAGAAGAAAGGGTTCTGGGGTCCCATCGCCCTCGGGGTGGCCGCGGTGCTCAAGTTCGGCTCGAAGCTGTTGGTGCTGATGCCGTTCCTGAAGTTCCTGCCCGCTTTTCTCAAGACCGGCGGCACCATGCTCCTGAGCGTGGGCGCCTACGCGCTGCTGTGGGGCTGGAAGTTCGCGCTGGGATTCGTGGTGCTCATCTTCGTCCATGAATTGGGGCATCTGGTGGCCGCCCGCAGTCTGGGTCTCCGGGTCGGGGCTCCGGTGTTCATTCCGTTCATGGGCGCGGTCATTGCTCTCAAAGAGGCTCCCCGGAATGCCTGGATCGAGGCCGTGGTGGGCATCGGCGGGCCCATTTTCGGGACCGTCGGCGCGGCTGTCTGCTTCTTGATCCACGTGGCCACGGGCGATCCGTTCTGGTCGGCCCTGGCCTACTCGGGCTTCATGCTCAACCTCTTCAATCTGGCCCCGGTGGGTTTCCTGGATGGCGGCCGCATTGTCACCGCCTTGTCGCCCTGGCTGTGGGTGGCGGGCTACGGCGTCATGATCGCCTACCTGGTCCACGAGGCGATGACCCGGGGTTGGATCAGCCCCCTGCTGATCATGATCCTCATCATGGGTCTGCCGCGGTTGTTCTCACTCTTCCGGGCACGGGATGAGGAGTCGCGTCGGTTCTTCGAGATCGAGCCCCGGCAACGTTGGACGGTGGGCATCGCCTACTTCGGATTGATCGCCTTGCTGGCCTTGGGAATGACTCTGAGCCATGTCCGATCCTGATTCCTCTCCCGGGGAGCGCTCGTGGGAAACCCTTCCGGTCACCCGGGGGTGCTTCGTGTGCGGCATCGACAATCCCACCGGGCTGCGACTGGCCTTGCAAAGCGATGGTCGCACCGTGGAGGTGCCGGTGCGGTTCCGGGCCGAGCAGTGCGGCTTCAGCGGCGTGGTGCATGGCGGGCTGCTTTCCACCGTGTTGGACGAAGTGATGGCCTGGGTGATCGGCGTGAACACCCGATCCTTCGCCTTCGCGGCCGAACTCAACGTGCGGTTCCTGCGGTCGGTGGCCCCGGGGATTCCGATGCGGGTCCGGGCCGAACTCACGGCCAATCGTCGGGGGCGGCTGTTCCTGACCCGCGGCGAGGTGGTGGGTCCCGACGGGGTCGTCCATACCGAGGCCACCGGCAAGTTCCTGCCCATTCCCGCCGCGCAGCAGGCCGCCCTGCTGGCCGACTTCGCGGTGGACCCCACCCCCTGGATCCACACGCCCGTGTGAGCGGGAACGCGGGGCTGGGCGATCGGGCAACCCGACTCAGCTCCGGCACCGGGCGATGAGGGCGGGCAACAGCCGCTCCACCCGGGACACTTCGTCTTCGGTGGAGTCGCGGCCGAGCGAAAAGCGCACCAGGGCCTTGGCGCGGGACTCCGGCACCCCCATCGCCCGCAGCACATGGCTCGGTTCGACCGAACCGGCCGTGCAGGCCGAACCGCTCGACGCGCAGACGCCCTCCAGATCCAGGTTGGCCAGGAGCGAGATGCTGTCGGTGCCCTCGACGGAGAAGGCCAGGGTGTTGGGCAAGCGGTTGTCCGGGCATCCGTGGCACTCGACGCCGGGAATGGCGGCCACGCTCGAGGCCAGTCGTCGGGTCCAGGCCCGCAATCGGTCGGCGGGAAAGACCGGTTGAGGCACGAAGCACTCGAAGGCGGTCACCAGACCGGCCACTGCCGCCAGGGGCTCGGTGCCGCCCCGCCGTTCGTTCTCCTGGGCTCCTCCATGCTGGATCGGATGCGGGAGCAGGGGGGAGCGGATGAACAGAGCCCCCGCCCCCTTGGGTCCGTGGAACTTGTGGGCGCACACGGAGACCAGATCGGCCTCGAACTGGTCGATGCGCTCGAAGGGCAGCTTCCCGAAGGCCTGGACGGCGTCGGTGTGGAAGGGAACGCCCCGTTCCCGGCACAGCCGACCGATCTCGGCCACCGGTTGCACCGTGCCGGTCTCGTTGTTGGCCGCCATCACCGAGACCAAGGCCGTGTCGGGGCGGAGCGCCTCGGCCACCGCCTCGGCGCAGACCCGCCCGTGATGATCCACCGGGAGCAGTGTGAGTTGGAATCCTTCGTGGGCCTCCAGGTACTTCAGCGCGTGCAGCACGGCGTGGTGCTCCACCGGGGAAGCCACCAGATGGGCCCGGCCGCGTGATCGGGCCAATCGCGCCGTTCCCAGCACGGCCAGGTTGTTGGATTCGGTGCCGCCCCCGGTGAAGACCACTTCGCTGGGGCGGCAGCGCCACGCCGTGGCCAGGCGGTAGCGGAAATCATCCAGAGCGGCCCGAGCCCGTCGCCCGGTGGCATGGACACTCGAGGGGTTGCCCCAGACCTCGGAGACGAACGGCTCCATCGCCTGCCGGACCCGGGAGTCCGGCGGCGTGGTGGCGTTGTAGTCCCAATAGATGGGATTCACTCGGGCGGGAAGGGGCTTTCGACGGGCCTTGCGACGGAGACCGGACCCGGGGTTTCAGAAGGTGCGGATCTTGATGTTGCGGAACCACACGTCGTCGCCGTGGTCCTGCAGGCAGATGTGGCCGGAGGCATTCTTGGCGAAGCCGGGCATGCCCTTGAACTTCGATTCGGAGATGAGCCTCTGGGTCTCGGAGCCACCCCATGTGTACTCGACGACCTTCTTCTTGTTGAGCCAGTGCTCGGCCTTGTTGCCCTTGATCACGATGCGGGCCTTGTTCCACTCGCCCACCGGGTTGAGGGCCTTGTCGGCGTTGCAGGCGATCAGGGCATAGAGGGCGGCCGCGCTGGTCTTGGGATTCTTGCCGTCGCCGTGCTTGGAGTCGTCGAGCACCTGATACTCGGGCCCGGTTTCGTAGGAGGCGTTGTGGTCTTCGGTGACCCGATAGATCACGCCGCTGTTGGCCCCCGGGGCGACCTTCCAGTCGAAGCGCAGCTCGAAATCCGCGAACTTGTCCACGCTGATCAGATCTCCGCCGCCCTCACCGGCCACGTGGCGCAGGGTGCCGTTCTCCACGCGCCACCCCTTGGCCGGAAATGCGGTGGCCTTGTAGCCGCGCCATTTCGAGGTGTCCTTGCCATCGAAGAGGGGCTGCCAGGATGCCTTGTCCGAGTTGTCGGACTTCTTGGCCTTTTTGTCGGCGGCCAGGGCGGGAGTGGTGAGGAGCGCCGTCGCCACAGCGGCCGACAGCATGGAGAGAAGCACGCGGTTCATGGTAGGATGGACTTGAACGGTGCGTCCCCGGCGCTCCGGCGGCAAGCGCCGTTCCGGGCCTGGTCGGATGATCGGACAAATCCTGCCGTCGGGAGGGCAAGATCGGGGCAGTCGGCCGTCGGAGCCATTCGCACAGTGCCGGTGCCGTGCCCACATTGGATCTGGTCGATACCGAGACAACCACCCGCTCCGGGGAAACCGCTTCCCCGCGGTCGTCGGCGTGTTCGCACTGCAGGCTGCCGTGCGGAGAGAGTCCCCTGCGAGGGTCCGGGAAGCAGTTCTGCTGTGCGGGGTGTCAGGCGGTCTTCGAGCTGCTCAGCGAAGGGGGGCTGGACGAGTTCTATCGGCTGGGCGGGGCCCAGGGGGTGCGTGGCGGAGGGGCCGACGCACGGGATCGATTCGCATTCCTCGACACACCGGAAGTGCGTTCGGCCCTGGTCGATTACTCGGATGACCATCGCACCAAGGTCACGTTCCGGGTGCCGGCCATCCATTGCGTGGCCTGTGTGTGGTTGTTGGAACACGTGTTCCGGTTGCGACCGGGCATCGGGGGTTCGTCGGTGGATTTCCTGCGTCGGGAGGTTTCCCTGACCTTCGATCCGTCCGTTCTCCGACTCAGTGAGGTGGCGGCGCTGTTGGCCTCGCTGGGATATGAGCCGGAGTTGAGAGCCTCCGATCTGGAGACCTCGACCGTGCGTCCGGTCTCGCGTCGATTGTGGCTCCAGTTGGGGGTCGCCGGATTCGCCTTCGGCAACACCATGCTGCTGAGCCTGGCGATGTATCTGGGCCTCGACAGTGTCAGCGGACCCGCCTTCCGCCATCTGGCCGGCTGGATCAGTTTCATCCTGTCGCTGCCGGTCGTCACCTTCAGCGCCTGGGACTATTACCGGGCCGCCTGGACCGGCTTTCAACGGCGGGTTCCGGTCATCGAGATCCCCATCGCGCTGGGCATCCTGGCCCTCATGGGGCAGAGCGTGTTCGAGGTGTTTTCCCGGCGGGGTGACGGTTATTTCGATTCCCTGGCCGGGCTGCTGTTCTTCCTCCTGTGCGGTAAGCTCTTCCAGCAGAAGACGTATGCCCGGCTGGTGTTCGACCGCGATTTCAAGGCGTTCTTCCCCTTGGCGGTGACCCGCTCGGGCAGCCGGGGCGAGGAGCGGGTGGCCGTGGCCCAGTTGGCGGTGGGCGACCGCCTGATCCTGCGTCACGGGGAACTCGTTCCGGCCGATTCACGGCTCCTCGGGGGCGAGGCCCGGATCGACTATGCCTTCGTCACCGGTGAATCCCAGCCCGAGACCTGTGCCCTCGGGGCCACGGTGTTTGCCGGAGGCCGGCAGACGGGCGGTCGCATCGAGGTGGCGATCCTCAAGCCCGTGTCCCAGGGCTACCTGACATCATTGTGGAACCAGGAGGCCTTCCAGAAACCCCGGACCGACGATCCGGTGGATCGGATCACCGAGGCCTACAGCCGCCGATTCTCGCTGCTCCTCCTGGTGATCGCCGTGGCGGCCGCGTCGGCCTGGTGGATCGTGGGCGACGGGGTCCGGGCCGTGCAGGCGCTGGTGTCGGTGCTCATCGTCGCCTGTCCGTGTGCGCTCGCGCTGGCCTCGCCCTTCACGCTGGGGACGGCCCAGAGGGTGCTCGGGCGACTGGGCGTCTATCTCAAGAATCCATTCGTCCTCGAGACGCTCGCCCGGGTCGATGGCGTGGTCTTCGACAAGACCGGAACCCTGACGCAACCCGGTGTCGCCGCGATGGACTGGGCCGGGACTCCGCTCGGATGCCGCGAGCAGGCTCTGGTCCGGGCCTTGGCCGCGCATTCCAACCACCCGTTGTCGGGGCGAGTCCGGCAATTCCTGGGTCGATCCGGGGTGCTGGCGGACGATCCTGTGGTTGGGTTCACCGAGACACCCGGGCAGGGGATTTCAGGGCGGGTGCAGGGGGTTCCGGTGGTGATGGGTTCGGCGCGACACCTGCGTCGGCAGGGGATCCCGATCGGCGCCGACGCTTCGGAATCGACGGGGGATTCCACGACCAGTCGGGTGCATGTGGCCTTGGATGGAACGTACCGGGGTGTCTTTCGGGTGGGGCATCCGCTCCGTCCGGGAATCGAACGGCTCCTGCACAACCTCCGACCCCGGGCCGAACTGGCCCTTCTCAGTGGCGATCATGCCGGCGAGGCCGACCGATTCCGGTCGCTGTTCGGAGCGGGTTCCGAGTTGCGGTTTCATCAGAGCCCGGCGCAGAAGCTGGAGTTCATCCGGCAGTGGCAGGAGGTCGGTGGTCGGACGGTGCTGATGGTGGGCGATGGTCTCAACGATGCCGGTGCCCTGCAACAGGCCGACGTGGGCATGGCGGTGGTGGAGGAGGCCGGGGCGTTTTCACCCGCCAGCGATCTCATCGTGGCCGCCGATCGGGTCACCGACCTCGATCGGGTCCTCGGGTTTGCCCGGGATTCGGTCGGATGGGTCCACCGGGGCTTTCTGATCTCGGGACTCTACAATGTCGTGGGCATCTCGATTGCCGCCTCCGGGCGGTTGTCGCCCATCGTGTGCGCCGTGTTGATGCCCTTGAGCTCGTTCACGGTCGTCGCCTTCTCGGTGCTGGGCATCGAATGGCTCGGACGACGTCGGTTTTCAACCTCGAACCGGATGGAGCCATGAGTGTGCTGATGTTGCTCATCCCGCTGAGCGTGCTCATCGCGGGCTGTTTTCTGGCCGCCTTCTTCTGGGCGGTCCGATCCGGTCAATACGAAGACACCTGCACCCCGGCGATGCGGATTCTCACCGACGATGCGCCTGCATTGCCGGGTCGGTCCGTTGCAAATCCCGTGGAGGTCTCGCCAAGCCCGGGGGAGCCCGTCGGGCGCCTTTCGACCGAGGTTGAAAGCGCTCTGGACTCCCCTCTCCGGAGGTCTCCGGCCAAGCCGGTCCGAGACCCGTGACGGGGACACCCATTTCCATGAACCAGGACACATTCCGCTACGACAACCGAATCGTTCGCGCCTTCGCCATCGCCACCGTCATCTGGGGGTTGGTCGGCTTCTTGGCCGGCCTCTTGATCGCCTGTCAGCTGTTCCTGCCGGAACTGAACCTCAACCTCCAGTACACCACCTTCGGCCGCCTGCGACCGCTCCATACCAATGCCGTGATCTTCGCCTTCGTGGGCAACGGCCTCTTCATGGGCATCTATTATTCGCTCCAACGGCTGTGCAAGGCGCGGATGTTCAGCGATGGCCTGGGTTGGTTCCACTTCTGGGGGTGGCAGGCGATCATCGTGGCGGCGGCCATCACGCTGCCGATGGGCCTGACCACCAGCAAGGAATACGCCGAGCTCGAATGGCCCATCGACATCGCCATCGCGGTCGTGTGGGTGGCCTTCACGGTCAATCTCATCGGGACCATCGTGAAGCGCCGTGAGAAGCACATCTACGTGGCCATCTGGTTCTACATCGCCACCGCGGTGACGGTCGCCCTGCTGCACATCGGCAATTCCCTGGCGGTGCCGGCCGGGCTCTTCAAGAGCTATTCGATCTATGCCGGCGTCCAGGACGCCCTGGTGCAGTGGTGGTACGGCCACAACGCCGTGGCCTTCTTCCTGACCACTCCCTACCTGGGCCTGATGTACTACTTCCTGCCCAAGGCCGCTCAGCGCCCGGTGTTCTCCTACCGGTTGTCCATCATCCACTTCTGGGGCCTGATCTTCATCTACATCTGGGCCGGACCGCACCACCTCCTCTACAGCGCGCTGCCCGATTGGGCCCAGTCGCTGGGCATGGTGTTCTCGGTGATGCTCGTGGCCCCCTCGTGGGGCGGCATGCTCAACGGCCTGCTCACGCTGCGCGGTGCCTGGGACCGCGTGCGTCAGGATCCGATGCTCAAGTTCATGGTGGTGGCCCTGACCGCCTACGGCATGGCCACGCTGGAAGGTCCGCTCCTCTCCATCAAGAGCGTCAACGCCCTCTCGCACTACACCGATTGGACCATCGCCCACGTCCACACCGGGGCCCTCGGTTGGAACGGGTTCTTCACCTTCTCCATGCTGTATTGGCTGTTCCCGCGCCTGTACCGCACGCAGCTCTACTCCGTGAAGCTGGCCAACTGGCACTTCTGGGTCGCCCTGTTGGGTATGATGTTCTACGCGGTGCCCATGTACTGGAGTGGCGTGACCCAGGGCCTGATGTGGAAGCAATTCACCCCGGACGGCTTCCTGCAGTACCCGAGCTTCCTGGAGACGGTGCTCCAACTGTTCCCCATGTACCGCCTGCGCGCCATCGGCGGAACCCTCTACATCATCGGTGCCTTCATCATGGCCTACAACCTGTGGAAGACGGCCCAGGCCGGTTCCTTCGAGGAGGAATCCGAGGT
>JACCEE012450051.1_pt1 | contig 16244 bp, 14 predicted proteins | sample 7449931 | NCBI WGS metagenome assembly JACCEE01 (sample SAMN15323457, study PRJNA562643) | freshwater metagenome | isolation source: river surface water | place: USA:Blue River Watershed | collected 2017-08-19 | reverse complement strand
TTGCGCGAACGTCCGTCCCCTCTGCCACACGGGGTAGGCTTCCGCCAGGAGTTCCGGAATTTCGTCAGGTCTTGCTTCTCGAAAAATCATGCATGATCCCCCGCTTGGTGTCGATTCTTCGATTATAGCGCATTCTGAAACGGATCCAACTGGAAGCCTTCCTTAACCATGGCTGCCAGACCGTCAATTTGCTTGCGCAAATCGGTATATCCGCAGGCAATATAGATTTTTGCACCTTCCGGAATATGTTCTAGCATAGGGGACTAAGTAGGGACAGTATAGAGCCCAGCGTATCGGCCGATGCTCCGTTATGAATCTCAAGTCTCACGGAAGACAGATGAACTACAGCACAGATATCGCGATCGCGGTTTTCCGGATGGACGGTAGTTGAAATGCCAGGCAACTCAACAAAAGATGCCGCCCTTGTGGAAGTTGCGGGAAGATTTGTCGTAATAAGCACTTCGTTGCGGATCACTTTCAGCCAGTAATAGTAATTTGCTTCCTTCTCGCCATTGTTCTCGCACCATTGGCGGACACTCTGTCCGCTATTTCGTTGAGCCAGAATCCGTTCCTTCCATTCATTGACCAACGCCTGATGCTGTACATTTCGCATATCCATGGGCTGCTCTCCCTCTGCTTTTTGCGTCTTTATGAGTTCTCGCGTTTACTTTCACAGTCTTTACAAGACTCGCGATTACTCATGTATTTCTTCTTAGAGAGTCCCACAATTCATTTTGGTTTTAAAGGCGTCGATTATCGGACGCTTACACGCAAACTCCGCATTGGTGCTGGTTTGTGCTCGACTTCGATACATGGAATCTTCGCTTTGGGGTACGAAGCTCTACCTGAACATGAAGCACCTTGAGTCCATGGATCTGAAAGATGAGGTGATTACGGATTCATCGACTGGTTAACGGCCAGTTGCCAAGTGAGAGATCAAATGTGCGAATAATTCTTGACACTACCAATGATTCACCAATTGTCTACCATTGGAAATACCATATGAATGAAATCGATCCTGAAGAAGCTATGGGTCTAGCTAATTAAAAATCGCTATAATAGTAACACAACCATTACAGCAATGTCTTTTATAATCTCACTACGCGATTTGCGCATTTTTCTATTTCCTTATCATGAGTTACGACGACAAGAGTTTTTCCTGCCTCGTTATGCTTCTTCAGTATGTTCATAATAACATCTCGATTGGTTGAATCGAGACTTCCTGTAGGCTCATCAGCAAGAATGATTGAAGATGGTTTCACATGCAGTCTTGCTAAAGCAACTCTTTGCTGCTCACCGCCGCTTAGTTGGTAAATTTTTTGTTTTAACACTCCTTGATGTAACCCAACCTCTTCAAGCGCATAATTATAATCTATTATCGAATTCTTTCCCGAAAATCTTGCAGCTATCTTCATGTTATAGTTCACAGTTTGGTCCTCAACTAGTCCATAATTCTGAAAGACGTATGCTATTTCATTCCGTACTAATCTTCTTCCGGAGTTACTATGAAGATTAGCATTTTTTTGCCCTTTGATGATTACATCTCCAGAATCTGGATAATCTAATAAACCCATAATATTAAGTATTGTTGATTTACCTTTCCCACTTTCTCCCGATATACATATAAACTCTCCCGGTTCTATTGTAAGAGAAAAACACGAGAAAACTATTCTTTGTCCATACTTTTTAGATATATCTTGTAGAACAATATCGGACATATTGCTAATTCCTTCCTTTTATAATTGAAACGATGTTGTTCTTGCTCTGTTTTCGAAGAATGAAAATGAAAATAAACACTTCAATTAGAACGGCGGCAAAAGATAGAGGCATTGAAATTGACAAGTATAAGCCTAAAATCGAGATTAGAGGTAGGATGGCCGTCTTGAGAATGATTCTAACAATGCATATGTCAACTAAGGAATGACCTGTCATAAGTTTAATTGAAATACGCTTGGCATAGTGAAGATAATATTGTTCAGACGAAAAAATGATCAAATAAATCAACGCAAATATCAACGTACAAAGGATTGCTCCTAAGAATGTCACACGTTCTATGGTTTGTGATAATTGTCCCTCATAGAACGTCAAAACAGTTGGGCTATCGACAACAATTTCAGATAAACCGTATTTTTGAAGAATGGGACGAATTTGTTCATACGGAGTGAGTTCAGTCTCAGAATCACACTTGAAGAACATCGTCCCAGAAAAGAATGAAAGAAAATTGCCAACAATGAAATCCGGCGGTTCATACTTAACCGCAATTTCTGGATCAAAGACGTATGCTATAACATTTCTGACAATTCCCGGCTCGTCGGAATTGCTTTTTGTGCTAAATGTAAAAAAAGTACTCTGAGGGTCATATTCAATAAAGTTGAACGTATCTTCCCCGTAGAACTCTTGATTTGCTCGAATTCCTAGAACAAGATCTTCACTCCATCCGGCAGGAATAAGTACGTTGTACTTTTCAGGCTTCAAACTTGCAGCTGTTATTCGATTCCCGCGCATATCAGTGATAGTCTGAACAAAATCCAGATAATTGTCATTTATTTTCACATACGCCGGTACTGTATCATCAGGAAGCATATCGTTCTCTACTGCCTGACTCATACTTGCAATAATTGCTTGCTTTTGATCATGAATACTTTCATAGAAATTCACCATACGAGGGATATATTTCTCTGGATTATCTTCGGGATCCTCGATGGTCATATAGGAAGGAATCATAGCAAACCCAGATAACTTATCAGCGTTATCCTTTAATGTTATATATTCGTTGAAAGCGCTTCTTACAACAAATGTCATTTGCGATATATATGCGATTAGGATAACAAAGAGAATAACTTTCGATGTGCATGCAAAAACAAATACAGACGTGTTACTGTTCGCCCCCTTAATACACTGTATTCGACAATTTTTACTAACCAAATAGGTGGATACAAGCATCGTTAACTGAAGGAGAAGAATTAAAGAGAGCATAATTGGAAACATATTGTATAAATAATTAAGTGAAGACTCAAAATTGTATTTAATTCCAAAAGTTAAAAAAGCTATCGATATTGCTAATAAGGCTAATGGAACGCTCCATACTATGTTCTGTTTTATTTCTTCTAAAGCAATATTTGTGTTACTATATCCTAGGGATTTTTTGACCGTAAATTCGCGTGCCCGCGAAAACGCATAAATAACTACACTGATGAAAAGCATGAGTATAAACACCGCAAGTATTATTGAGAACGACATATCTGGCATAATAATAATATTCTCAGATACTTCGCAGTATATTCCACGGGATGAAAGTTCAGATATCCAATTTGTTCTGAATTCTTCACTTACAAGAAATTTCCCATAAGACAGATCAATATCTGTTTTGTATAGACTAGGAAACGCGTAAAAATCAATAGACATATCGTCTGGAACAAATGCATAAATTTGTTCTTCTGCGTCGTCACGAGTAGATAAAATGACTCCTTCCGGAATCAATGTAGAGCCTTGTGATGTAGAGAGATCCAAAAAATACTCTTCTTGATTTGTCTTGTAGTATTGAAATGATTTATCCTGATTTACTCGACAAAACATAATGTCAGAAGAGGTCAACTCAGATATCTCAATTAATATTTTAACGTATTCATCCTTCAATAAAGATTCAGGTTTTTCAAGGATAAGCGATACTTTGTCTTGATCAATCTTCGTGAACAAAGCCCCCGAATACATCATATATGATTGAATTATTATTAATATCATGCACAGAGCATAGGCTATGTATACAACAATCTTTTTCGTCATATCAATCTTTCTTCAAATGAGAAGATGCAGGGCAAAGGGATTATAAATCCACTTTGCCTCAGCATCCCTCATTTCTTACGGCAATGTATTTGCAATATTATACCAGGCCTTATTCCCCCCAAATAACCAATACCCCTGTGACGCATACGCCCAACCTGACGTAATATAACCACTTGTTGTTTTTCCTCCCGGACTTTCAACTGTTGCTTTCCAATAAACATAACTGAAATCCGTATACTTCGAATAGTTACCTTCTTATCAACATTGTATCATTGTTTTGTTATTTTATATTCATTTTTAGTATATGATTCTCCAGTTTCAATTTAACATTTAAGAGAGGAATAACTTCATCTATATATCCTTTCATCTCCTCCATCAATGTCAAATAAGAAGGACATTTATTCTATAATCATTATCATAACATCATTCAATTTTTACACTGACCCGTAGTAGACTCAATTAAAAATCTGATAAGAATTTGATAGTACTTCTTTAAAGAAATGAAATCAGAGACCACATATAATGCTTTTAGAGTGAGTGATGAGGGTGCGCGGAGAACCGCGTGACTACTGAACTGGAATTCATTTCTAAAGGAGCGTTATATATGGTTTCTTCTATTTTACGGACTGAGAAGTTATGTAAGAGTTTCAGTAACGGCGGTGTTCAGCAGCACGTGATCAAGAACCTTGATCTGGGAATCAGGGAGATGGATTTCACGATTATTATGGGCGCATCGGGCTCAGGCAAATCGACCTTATTGTACGCGTTATCCGGAATGGATAAGCCTTCCTTGGGCAAAGTTTTTTTTGGAGAGGAAGAGATCTCCACGTACAACAATGATGAACTGGCCATATTCAGAAGAAAGAACTGCGGCTTCGTATTTCAGAGCATTCACCTTCTCGAGAACATGAATGTTCTTGATAACGTTCTTACCGGCGCGCTGGTCGCGCAGAAGAATTCAAAGGAGCTCGTCGCGAAGACAAAGGAGCTTCTGACGAAGGTCGGTATCGATGAGCAAACCTGGAAGAAGTATCCCAATCAGTTGTCCGGCGGTGAAGCACAACGAGTGGGGATCGTGCGAGCAATCATCAACGATCCGAAAATTGTATTTGCCGATGAGCCTACCGGAAATCTGAACTCCGCATCCAGTCAGGATGTTCTGGACATTTTTACCCGGATCAACAAGAGCGGGCAGAGCATTGTCGTGGTTACGCATGATCTGAAGACAGCTTTACGGGGTGACCGGGTGATTTTTCTTCGGGACGGGACAATTTGCGGAGATCACAACATGACAAAGTATGGCACGGATGATGTGAAGGAAAGAAGAAATGAATTACAGAAATTCCTTGACGATATGGGTTGGTAAACGAAAGAGAGAAGTATAGCAGAGGGGCATTTGTCAGGGATTCAGCTATGTCCCCAAGGAGTGAAAATGAAAATACTAAGATTGGTCTATTTTAATATAAAAAAGCACAGGTCGGAATCTGTGTCTATTGTCATCCTGATGATGATCTGTATGATTCTTCTCGGCGCTTCATCTTCGAGTCTTTTGGGTATACAGAGAATTTTCGGGGATACGATAGAAAAGTATCACGGCATCAGAAACCACGTTCTTGTAAGGAATGACAAGGATTACTTTCCTGCGTATGACGAGGTGTTCAAAGCTGATGAGCGCGTAACCAGGTTTGAACATATTGACTGCATAACTTCTGTCGGCACCAAGTTCATCGACGTGAATGGCGAGGAGTGCTCGCAGTATATGTGTTTTGTTAATGAAGAGAACGAGAGAAAGATCGAGGATTTCATCGTTGAGACAGAATTGTCACCGGAAGAGATTGCTGCGATCGAACATCCGCTATACGCTCCCTTCTATGTGAAAGATTCGCTCGGATTTAAGGAAGGCGATACCTTTACCATGATTTATAACGGGAAACAGTATCCCTTCACCATTGCGGGATTTGCCGAGTCCTGTATCTATTCTGACAACACGATGTTCCTGAAGTTTGTCATCGGTGATGATGACTGTGATTTGTTGCGGAAGGTCATCGGGAAATCGTACATGCTGGGATTCGAAACCGAGGAAGGGAAAGCGGCAGACGTTTATAAAGATTTTAAAGCTTATGTTGAGGAGAATACATCGAACGGAGAGACACTGCGATTCGTCTCACAAATGTATGAAGAACTTGAATTTGCGTCAGGCGGATATATCAAAATCGTTCTTATCATTATGATGGTGATGTCTGCTGTGGTGCTTGTTTCTCTTCTTGTTATGATAAGACACCGGATAACGAGTGATATTAACGAACAGGTAGTCTCAATCGGCGTGCTTGAAGCACTGGGGTACAGGTCCGGAGAAATATCTCTTTCTTACGTTCTTGAGTATGTTCTTCTGGGGATTATTGGCTTTGTCCTGGGAATTATCGGTTCAGTGATTTTCAATCCGATACTTTTCCGTGTCGGAGAGATGATGAGCGGTCATCATGGAACCGTTCAGATTCGAGGGGATTTAATTGCGATCCTGGCCATCGTACTTCTCCTTCTTGTAGCTGCGCTTTCTTTCTTCAAATCAGGAATGGTCAAGAAATATCCGCCGGTAGTCGCATTTCGCAAAGGAATAAACGATCATCATTTTGGCGAAAGCAGACTGCCTCTCTCGTCAACAAGGACGAATGTTCATGTAAGACTTGCGCTTAAGGGAGCATTAAGCAACACAAAACAGAACATTGGTGTCGGGATCTGCGTGGCAGTATCCACTTTTACCATTGTCGGGTGTTTTCTTCTGTACAGTTATTGTAATGACGGGATGAGCGCCCTGCGGGCGATGGCAGGAATCGAGATGCCGGATCTGAGTGTTGTTGTGACAGCGGATACAGATGTTGAAAGGATGAGGGAAGAACTCATAGGTCTTCCGGAAGTTAAGAAAATCAATCTATCCTCTGCCTGGCTTTCCGATGTCAATCTTCAATATAAGGATTACAGTGTCGTTCCAATCGTTTATGAGAATTTTGATGTGACAGATCAGATCATTCCCCTGGAAGGACGTATTCCCAAACACGATAACGAAGTCATGCTTGGAAAGATGTTGGCCAGTCAGGAAGGAATAAACGTCGGAGACATGATTACCTTTAAGTTCGGGAAAATAGAAAAGGAATATCTTGTGTGCGGGACGATATCGTGCATGACGAATACCGGTAGAAATGTTTATTTTACCGATGCGGGGATGCAAAGAATAAAGCCCTCTTACAAGCCAAGAGTGTTGGAGATCACCTTGAATGAAGGTGTTGATAAGGATGAGTTCAGCAGTTGGTTATCAACATCCTTTGGCAGGACGATTCAGGATGCCCTGGAGGATGAGGGAAAATATAACACGTCAGAAGAGAGAATCAGAGCCGAGGCTGAAAAGAAGATGGCGACGCTGTTAAGCGTGTATGGATTAAGTCACGTGGAGTATGCCATCAAAATCGGAGATACATTGATCAAAGGAAATAGTTCGATCTTCAAAATCGAAAATATCCATCACCTGAAAGATATCATGGAGACCCAGTTGAAAGGCGCATTAGCGGCGTTTTCCGTAGGATCCGGAATCTTCATGATCATAGCGGTTCTGGTCGTCATGATTATCATGTTCATGATCATGGAATCCAGCGTGAAGAAACAAAGAGGCGAGCTGGGCATCTTCAAAGGACTTGGATATACATCAAGAGAACTGATGCTTCAATTATCCTTTAAGATCCTTCCCGTTCTTGTGGCCGGAATCATTCTTGGCTCCGTTCTCGGAGTCGCAAGTACCAATATCTTAACAGCCATTATCGGAAAAATAGAAGTTAATTATTTCGGAATCCTGATCCTGGATATTGCGATTTTTCTGTTCGCATTTTTGGCGGCGTACATCGGCGCGAGGAAAATCAGGAAGATTTCGGTATATGAGCTGATGACGGAGTGATTCATTTTCGCAAAGCAGCGGATAAGATTTACGCAGGATGAATGAGGTAATCCAAACATGAGAAAGATAGATATGGATAAGCAGCGCAAGGATAGCGGACAGATGAAGCGGTCGATCACCTTGATCCTTGCCATTGGAGTAATTCTCTCCACAGGAGCATGCGCGACAACGACCGGGAGCAGTGTGCCGGAGACGGGAATACGGGCCGACACACTTGCGGCGACCAACCCGGAGGCCGGCGCATATGTGGCGACAGCAGAAGAGACCAAGGATGTGGTCTGCAATATCGGCTCTGTCAGCAAAACATTCGTGACGGTTGCGGCGCTTCAGCTCGCAGATGCAGGAAAGATTGATCTGGACGAGCCTGTAATCACATACATTCCTGAATTCACGATGGACGATGAGAGATACAAGGATATAACGGTTCGCATGCTGATGAACCACTCCTCCGGTCTGATGGGAACGACGTTTGGCGATTCTTTTCTGTTTGAAGATAATGATCTGGTATCTCACGATCTTCTTCTTGAGAATTTGAGCGGGCAGAAACTGAAGGCGGATCCGGGTGAATTCAGCGTCTATTGCAACGATGGCTTCTGGCTTCTCGAGTTACTCGTAGAGAGGGTGAGCGGTGAGACGTTTACGGAATATCTGCAGAATCATATTGAGAAACCATTGGGACTCACACAGACAGGTACACCTGTCGACATGTTTCAAACACCGGAAGCCATCGATATTTTCACGAGCGGCGGAGACAGAATCGGACACGAGTATGTGATGGATATCGGAAGCGGCGGCATTATTTCGACGGCGTCGGAGCTTAGTATCTATGGAAGCACTTTCTGGGAGGGAGACAACACACTCCTATCGGATGAAGCCAAAGAGCAGATGACGACAAACTATGCCAAGGATGAATACGAATCCCCCTACGGACTGGGCTGGGACAGTGTCGAGGTCAAACCTTTCAGTGACGCAGGGGTATTGATCCTTGAGAAAGGCGGTGCCACATCGCAGCAATTCGCGGACTTGATGGTGGCGCCAGGGGAGAACATCAGTATTGCGGTTCTGAGTTCCGGTGCAAATCCATTGGGCAGTTCAGCCATGGCCAGAGCACTGATGAAAATTGCTCTGGAAGAAGGAGGAATTACGGTAAGCGATCCGTTATCAGGGGACATACCTACAAAGAATTCCGTACCGGAAGAGCTGAAACAATACGAGGGGGTATATACCACTAACTCTGCGCTGTTTAAAGTAGAGTTCCCCAACATGGAATACATGACCGTGACAAGTTGTGATACGGATATCCCGAAAACCACGTATTATAAGTGTACGGAGGATAACGGATTTGTCCTTATGAGCGGAGGAATTGAGGCGAGTGTTCAGGATGCTAGCCAAACCGTTTATCATTTTGCGGAAAGAGAGAACGGTAGAACGTATATCGTCAGAGACGCTGCCATTGAGTATGTTGATTTTGGCATTTACTATCAGAAAGACTATTTTGCCGAAAAACTTGAGCCCAACAAGGTAACTCCTGCGTTGACGGATGCCTGGAAAACCTATGAGGGTGAGTATAGTTTGTACAGCGGAAAGTACTCCAATATGAATTTCACATTAACTCCCAAGGTTGAAATGAAGGTGTCGGAAGCCATGCCGGGATATGTAATTCTGGAAGGATCGCAGGTTCTTAAGATCATCGACGAGACACATGCGGAACCGTTCCTTCAGATTCCCTGTCAGAATGGCCGGGACCTGACGAGCATTGTGATCGAAAAGCAGGATGACAGACTTCTTGTCCGCGCGGTATATTCGGATGCGGTATACATCAAGGACAGCTGCCTTGCGGATTTCTCGGAGGAGATCCGTGATGTGACTACGACAAGGGATGAAGCAATCTGGTACAATCTCACGGATGAGACAAAGGGAAGGACAGTGACATTTGAGAGAAGTGAGAACACATCCATCTATGTGTATGACAAGTATGGAACGCTTGTTTATTCAACATACATGATGGATTATCCGAATGAAGTGGCTCTTCCCACAGAAGGTAAGATAGCTTTTGTCGGTGACGACGGGGAGAAGATTGCATTGAGTTTCCCGAAAAAATAGTTGAGAGGGTGATTCAAACTCTTTTCAAGAATGGAGACATCATCCGCAAGGATGGTTCACAGTTTTGATATACTTGTCTTGAATTTATTTAAGGCAAGTATATCTTTCGCTTTATGGAGATTGTTATGAAATATCAATGCCTAATGATAGACGATGATAAGGTCATCGCGGAATCTACCGCGGAATATTTTAATATGTTTGATATCAAGACGGCCTGTGTTCTTGATTACGACAGCGCTGTCAGCTTTCTAAACGAGAATGAAGTATCTCTTTTACTTTTGGATATCAATCTCGGAGATCGGTCCGGCTTTGAGTTATGCAAGAGAGTCAGAACAGACTATAACATGCCCATATTGTTCATCAGCGCAAGAACAAGCGATGATGATGTGTTAACCGCCCTGAATATCGGCGGCGATGATTACATCAAGAAGCCATATACCCTGAATATTCTGCTTGCCAAGGTTAAGGCGATTCTGAAAAGATATGAAAGATCGTCCGGTGCAAATGACGCCTCGTCAAAGCCGGATAGCCGTCCGAATACAGACGTAATTTTTATTGTAGATCATCTGTCACTGGATACTCTGACGCACAGACTTGTGAAGGATGAAGCGGCGGTAAACCTCAAGAGCATGGAGTATAAGCTTCTCCTGTATCTTCTTCAGAACCGGAATCGTGTGGTGACCAAGGATGAGCTTTTCAGTAAAGTCTGGGATGATTCCTTCGTAGGAGAAGGAACACTTGCGGTTCATATAAGACACCTGCGGGAAAAAATTGAGGAAGATCCAAACAATCCGAAGATCATAAAGACGGTCTGGGGCGTGGGGTATATCATTGAAGAGTTTGCGTGAAGCGCTGCCATGGAGATCGGATCGATGAAAAGATACAACAGAGTTCTGATCGTATTCGGTCTGGTTTTCCTCGTGTGCCTTGGTATATGCCTATTTATTATGGCGGATACCGGGAACGAGAAAGTCGATATGGTCCGTATCAATGATGTGGTTCAAAGCGTCAGGGAGAAATGGAACCATCCGGAATATCTTTCAGAGCAGGACTTTGGGATAGACTACTTGGTTCTCGATAATCAAGGCAGGGTAATCACGCAAACGACAGAAAATGATATACAGTCCGTTAACGATGCGATTACTCGCAACTATCCTCATGTAAGTGTCTTGTCAGGGGATACAGTATTGGGAGAAGTGGTCATTCTTACCGGTCCCCGACAACAGATCGAATTGCGTCAGAGAATCTCTATTACCCTTCTTGGAACTTTCGCCGCGATGATTCTGGTTATGATTTTGTACGGGCGATATGTTCGAAAGAACATCATCAAGCCCTTTGAAGACATGCAGAAATTTGCGAATGATATTGCGGCAGGTGATCTTGAGACATCTCTTACAAGAGAAAAAGACAATATGTTCGGAGCGTTTACCGAAAGCTTTGATATCATGCGGGAAGAACTGGCTGCGGCAAAGATACGTGAAGCCATCTTGAAGAAGAAAGAGAAAGAACTGATCGCACAGCTTAGCCATGACCTGAAGACACCGATTACGGGAATCAAGCTTACCAGCGAACTTCTCAAGGTTAAGGTGACCGATGCGTATGAACGTGAGAAGATCGAGAATATCTACCAAAAAGCGGATCAAATCGATGCGCTGGTCAGCGACTTGTTCGCGTCGACTCTGGATGATCTCGGGCAGATGCAGGTTAACGTAAGAGATGAAGACGCAATCGTACTGGCGGATATCGTGAAGAGACACGATGATAAAGGGTTGGCGAAACAGGGATCTATCCCGGAGTGCCTGATCTGCTTTGACGTCAGGCGAATGGAGCAGATCATCGCAAATGTCATCAACAACTCCTATAAGTACGCGAATACAAAGATAGATGTTACCTATAGCATTATCGAAGGATATCTTCAGATGGAGATAAGAGATTATGGACCGGGAGTATCGGAAGATGAGATTCACCTGGTGACCAATAAGTTCTACAGGGGAAAATCAGAAGAGATCAGCATGCAGGATGGCAGCGGCCTGGGGCTCTATATCTCGAAATCCCTTATGGAGATGATGAGCGGCGAAATCATCTGCACCGGTGCCGATCCGGGATTCAGGGTGAGTCTTCTGATCCCCCTCTCCTAGAAATATTCGGGGAATGCCTCTGTTACAAGCCTACTCAATCGGCATCTGAGTGCATTTGAGTAGGTACGCCGGCTCCTGCGCGAGTTTATTATCATTGATGCGGGGCTTCTATTTCCCACTCCGCGAATATGGTTCTAATCTGCCACGTTTTGCAGATTATGTCCCCTAGAGACTATTCACGAAATCTTCGATTTCCCTATTGACCTGTTCCGGGTTGTCCCCGTTCGAGAAATGCTTCGCCCCTTGGATCTGATGCAGGGGATAGCCTGTTTGTTTCGCCCACGCTTTGCAATAGGCTTTTACTTTGCCGGTGCTGTCTTTCTCGCCCACGAGGATCAGTACGGGAAATGGGAAAGTGACGTCCTTGTTTTCGAGAGGGAAATAGGTATAGGCGATCTTCATTTGCTCGATGATTTCGGCCTTTGAGAATGGCTCCAGCATGGCCATCATTGTCTGGTACGAGTATTCGGTCTGTGAAACAGCCCGTGCCATACTCGTTCGCAGCATTCTCGCGGGAAAGCATCTCGCCATGGGTTCCACCTGACGAAGCCAAAATAAATCCGACTTCGAATAATACCCGAGTCCTAACGGAGTCGTGTCCAGTGCGACAAAACCACGCACCATCTGCGGATGCAGGGCAGCAAAATGCTGGCATGGATAGCCGCCCATGGACATTCCCACCAATACCACTTTCTCAATCGTCTCTTCCATGAGGATTGTATAGAGAACGTCCGCCGTGTCACGGTAGGAGAACCTCTGATAGGGTCTTGATAATCCGTGCAGCGGAATGTCCCAAAGGATGAGGGTGTATTTTTCGCGAAAAAACTCCACCTGCTTCTCAAACATGGTATGGTCGGCGGTCACACCATGTGTAAATACGATGCAGTCAGAGCCTGCATTTCCTCTGTCAATCCAGTAATGAACCGTACCACCCTGCGCTGCAATTTGTTTGGGTTCCATAAACATCAATTCGACCTTTCCGTATAGATTTGCTTCCATAATGCAATCAGTCGTGTTACTTCCTGTTCAATTTCATCCGGTACGATATGCTCCGCGCGATATTTACTCAACAGATATCCATCAACGGCATAAAAAATTTCAGCATACATCAGTCTCAAATCAATATCAGAACGAAATACAGTGGTATCCATCTTCTCGAATACCTTGTTCTCGCTCATCTGGCTGATCTTGGCATAGCTTTCTTGAATGGTTTGTTTGATTTCCGGATGCTGCTCATAATACGCTTTCAAGGAAAAAGCGTTCATGTGGGGGTATTCTCGCATAAGGGAACATTTTGCCCAAAGACTCCTTCTCAGCATTTCGAAAAAATCATCTGTATCCAATACTCGAAACTCTCTGGAGGAATTCGTTATCAGCTCCACCGTTTTATTCCACAAATACAAATATAGGTCCTTCTTATTCGTGAAGTAGTGAAAGAGCAGAGCCTTGGAGATGCCGCCCTCATCCGCGATCTCTGACATGGGCGCTTTCTTGTAAATATTTTGCGAAAAGACCTTATACGCAGCTCTTTCGATTCTCTGTTGCTTTTCCAGTGGAAGCTTAAAAAACTTCTCGTTCATAGCGTCTCCCGTTTCATGGTGCCTACCATTCTCTAACGCCACCCGTTTTGTAGCGCCACCATTGACCGAATCGGTTAATACAATTTCACTATAAATCCGTTGACCGTTTTTGAGGAGACTCTTTGTGTCAATTTTTCGAAATTTACGGAATCGTCGGGGAAAGAAATTGCGGCAACACAAGCGAAGTGCTCCCTTGTGATCTCTTCTTCTACGAGCGCATAGTTATCGAATTACGATACGGCGAATTACGATTCGGTAATCAGATAATGTGAGATATATGTCATTCGGATGAATCATGAGAGGACTTGAATATGCTGCAATTTCTGTGGTGGTTTTCCGTCGCGTTTCTCATTGTCTGGCTGGTGTTTATCGTTCTTGGATTTGTTTTTTTTCGAGAACTTGAGGAGTCGCTCAAGAGATTTTTTCTCGGAGGAGCAGCATTATTTGTCCCCCCGATGGCGGTAGGTATTATTTCGGGGTTCTATTTATCCATGCCTTTCGAACTGTTGCTGATTACCAGGGTGATCGAGCTCATTCTGATGGTGCCTCTTCTTGTTGGATCCTTTGTGGTCCGCAGTGGCTATCCCATGACAAGCCTACTCAATCGGCTGTTTAGTGCATTTGAGTAGGTTGAACTTCTAATCATTGACGTGTAGCTTCTGTCTCCCAGCAATGAAAACGATACGAAGGTGATGTGCTCCCTTGTTGATCGACGATATAGCTAACATGAGACGATTACTGTCTCACAGTTTGAACCACCAGCATGGCTGGGCGGGATCCCGAATCCGCTAAGTGGTGAAAAGGACTATGGGCAGCGATGCGACACCTGATGACAAATACTCTCTTTACACAGGCTTGTTTTCGCGATAACAGAAAAGACCTCTCCTGCATATATGCCGGAGAGGCCGATGATGGTGATCGTAGGAGTTGTGGGGACCGCGTCCGGATCGCTTGGTTATGACCGGTCCCAATATTTCAATTGTTCGCTTTTGTCTATTCGCGAGGATCGGAACCGTACTGGTTGGGTCCGTCAGTACCCGCTGTGCAGAGGAGGATGAGCATCCAGATAGGTCCGACCAAGGGTATGAATGTGATGAAGAACCATGCGCCGGACTTTTCCTGATCATGAAGGCGCCGTACAAGTAAGGCGATTGATGGAATCATGACAAACAGGCAATATAACAGATAAATATAACCGTATGTGCTTCGAACATTGTCTATTACGATGTTTGTTTTGAAAAATGCATCGAGAAAAACTGCCGCATACGTGAATAGCATGTTAAACAGTATAAAGAACCAGTATTCTTTTCTTGAAGAACGGCCGCTGAAGTTCACATAATTCTTGATCGCTGACAAATACTGACGCATATCCTACTCCCTTTCGCTTCCTTGATACGGTTCGCACCGCATCGCTTCTTACACTCGATTCTCGTTGATGAAGGACTTTTCTTATTCTCTATTGCATGCAACTCACCACCTATATCTATCATTAGTTTGAATGGGTGTCTATAAGATTATAGCTGTTGATGTTTTTCGATTGGAATACGCATTGAAGATTTTGCGTTGGGTGAAGTCAACGTGCGCTAACGGAGCGTAACGAACAGGTGTCCTTGATAATTCATCGAATCCCATTTGCGCGAAATATGATACTATGATCATATTAATCATCAACATTACTTGCGCCACAAACTCCTCATAATTTCTTCGCAGAAACCAGGTGCCCATTATGTTTCACTTACGCAAAGCAATCCTCAATATCCGAAGGCATTGGACCCGAAGTTTCCTGGCCGTGTTTACGTGCATGCTCATTGTTGTGTTTCTTTTCCTGTTCTTCAGCGGGCTTTTGGTGAACCTTAGCGAGCTGGAGGCGCTGCCGGCGGCGATTCCGATCGAGGCGAGGCTTACGAATTTGAACGGGTCGCAGCGGTCGGAGGTTCTTATTAAGGAGAGCTATATTCAGGCGCTGGAGGCGTCGGAGTATGTGACGGATCTGGATTATACCGCGGAGATTGCGGCGGTGCTGGGGGATGTTGAGGCGGACGAAGCGGCGGTGATCGAGCAGCGGAATATGGAGTTGCCTTGGGGACTTGGCGTGAATCGGGTGGAGGCGATGCCCGGAGTGCCCAAGGAGGCGTTTGTTTTCGAGTCGGGCAAGGGGATTGAGGCATTTGCGGGAACGGAGCCGGTTTGCGTGATGGAGGAGCGTGAGCTGGAAAGTCTGGGACTTCGGGTGGGCGATACGGTTCAGATGACGCTATTCAACACCACGTACCCGGGGAATAATCCGCTCAAGAGTTATAACCGGCTGGGTCTGTATGATGTGAGGGTTATCGGGAGTTTCTCGGTTCCGAGCGGCGGGGAGGCGGCGGAGTCGAGGACGGTGCAGGTGGTTTTCCCGGTCGGGTGGCTGCGGGAAATTCATGCGCAGGTCGGGAGCTTCTTCTTCGCGGACTCGGCTCGTTTTCGCGTCGCGAAACCGTTGGAGCTGAATGCGTTCAAGGCCGAGATGCATGCGGCCGGACTGCTGCCGGTGATCTCGGAGGCGACGAGTACGCAGACGGGTGGGTCGCTTCTTGTGAACGATGAGACGTTCGTCAAGACAGCGACGCGGCTGAAGGAGAATATTACGCTGACGCAACTGCTGCTGCCGTTTGTGGTGCTGATTGTCGGGTTTCTGGGTTTTGTTGTCAGTTATCT
>JACCEE011336205.1_pt1 | contig 16244 bp, 15 predicted proteins | sample 7449931 | NCBI WGS metagenome assembly JACCEE01 (sample SAMN15323457, study PRJNA562643) | freshwater metagenome | isolation source: river surface water | place: USA:Blue River Watershed | collected 2017-08-19 | reverse complement strand
TGCAAATACTGGAAGTTTGAAGTTAAGGTTCATCCTGATTTCCCCTTTATAATTAATCTTATGGCAACATTAATCCATAACTGTTGCATGTATATGAAACAATCTCATTCTATAACAAATATTTATTCTGTATAGAGGGTCTGCCCTAGAACAATAACTGCTAACTTATGTCGAAATAAAGAAAAGCCTTATTACACAAGGTGTTGCAGGAAAGAAAAAACCACAGATTAAAATTACTAGACCTTAGTCGAATTTAGTCCAGTCTTTTTCCCTTCAAGTCAGCATAAAATTCCACATAATTCATAACAGTTGGCACTTCTCAGCTAATATTTTCCTCAATCCTCACATTTCAGGTATAAAAAAGTGACTACACAGGTGTAGTCACTTTTGCATGGGATACTCGACCTTAGATATCATCATTGCTCTTTGGCGGATGAGAAATATCCACGTCCTGTTCCACTTCACCCGTTGAACCAAAAGGTTTATTCACTGGTGGATGTTCTGGGTTGACCTTAAATTCACTGATGTCGCCTTCCTCAGGTTTAGTAGTAGAACCATGCTGCTCTGCTGAAGCAGGCTCTGTCACCACTGTAGGTGCCATACTAGGTTGTGTAGAAGAAGCCGCCTTGGGCTGATGTAAAGGATTAGATTTTTTGGCATGTTGCTTAGCTTGGTCAAGTAAATCTGTCAATAAGCGCTCGGCAGGCTGACGGCCGCCGAGACCAAAGGCCAGAGCAAAAGCAACTGCAACCGCTCCTAAGGTTAAACCGAAGGCCAGATTCACGATTGAATCCGCGATGCCCATGGCTCGGAGTCCCATGGCAATCACCAAGCCCATAATCAGGATACGGACCAAATTCGCCAACCAGCGTGAATAATTATATTCACCGCGCTCTAAGACTTTGGCTACCAGATTGGCCAACCAGAAACCGATCAGCAGAATCACCGCACCCAGCAAGATACTGGCACCAAACTGAATAAACATCGCGATCAGACCACTGATCTGTTCAAAACCTAGACGGTTCGCCGCCTCAGCAACTGCAAATAGCATGGTGAAGAACACGATCAATGTGCCGATCATAACTGAAATTTTGTTACTACCTAAAAAGCGTTGCAAGTCCAGTTTAGCTGGCAGTTCATCAACACCTGTACCAGCGAGCAACTCGCTGACCAGTCGAGCAACAAAACGTGAAACCACGTAGGCAATGATCAGGATCAAACCGGCAGCAATAATGTTTGGAATCGCGTTCAGGATTTCATACAACATTGCCGTCGCGGGTTGCGAAATGGCTTCAATCCCCAGAGCTTCAAACGCGATGATCAATGCGGTGATCATGATTAAAGTAAAGACAAAGGTACCTAACAAGCCAGGTAAGTTGCCAGTCTTAAACAGACCAATCTTTTGCGCCTGTGATTGTACATTCAGGCTACCGAGTAAACCCTCCACAATACCGCGCACAATTTTTGCCAGAATATAACCGACAAAAATAATCACACCGGCAATAAACAGATTTGGCAGGAACAGAATGGCTTCATTCAGCATGTTCTGCACAGGCACTAATAATCCGTTCAGGCCGAGGATCGAAAGGATGATTGGCAAGAACAATAACAAAATCAGCCAGTACACAATATCTGCAATATTTTGGCTAATCGGTCGAACACCCACCTCGGTACTAAGCTTCTCATCCAGCTGAGTACGGGCCAAAAGCCGTTGCAATCCCATACGTACCAGTTTGGCTAGAATCCAACCGATGAAACCCACCGCAATAGCCGCAATCAGGTTCGGAATAAAAGCCAATACCTGTGCTAGCATGTCACTGAATGGTCCACTAACACTGTTGATATTCAAAACATTTAATGCTGCGACCACCGCAATAATCAGAATAAACCAGAACACCACACGCGAGATAATCTGCTCAATATCAGGAAATTTTCCCGCCGTTGTAGTGGTTGCAGTAGAAAGATGATGGTTGGTGCCGATTTTTTGCAGTAATTTTTTAACACCGGCGGCGATGATCAGAGCCACAACCCAACCGAGCAATAAAATGACCACAGCTGCAATAATCGGCTGGAATTGATCCCAATAATACATTGCACCATAATTTGATCCTCTCGGACCTCCAGCAAAAAAATCATTCATAATTCTTCGCCCTCTTATCTTTATCAGGTTTGTATATGCAAATTGGTCTAAATCTGCTTTTTACTTTTTTCTAATCGTTACCTGTATCACCTTAAAACTCGGTGTTTTTTGAATCAATTCAAAGCAGCATAAGAGCAACAAAAGCGCTGCATAAGTTTGCAAAACAATAAAGCCCGTCGTGATTCACTTCGGGCTTTGTTTTAGGAATCAGGGAAATGATTCATCCTAATGAGGAAGATCACGTTCTTCCTTAACGGTTGGCTGCGGTTTTCGCATTATCCGTTGCTACAGCATCCTGCTTGCTGACTTTAGGTGCACTATTGTTCATATTATTCATGGTGGCAGGTTGCATAGCAGTCTGATCCGGCGGGGCTTCCCGTGGAGAAGGATTACGTTCAACGAACATATAGATCAGTAGTGCAACAAGGAAAAGACCAACTGCTACCAGCATATACACTGGTAAACGTTTTTTTTGCATATTCTCTTCTGCACTGGTCACATGCGCCGGTTTACTAAAATCGTGCTTCATGGCCTTCCCTCTCTTATTTTTTTTCTGATAAGAACAGTTTAACAAGAGGCTATGTATCAATGTGTGAAGAAGCTTAGTGTAATCGTGACGATCGGTTTTAATGTTGTATGCAAAATGCGCTATACTGCATGTCCGTTTTTTTATGTGCTTTACCATTATGGCGTATCGTCAGCAAAGAGTAACGCTTGATCTTGACACTGACGTCACTCATCAATGTGGCTTACATTATACCCGCGATCAACATCTGATCGGTATTATTGAATTCGATAAACCCAGTTATGTGCTGCAATGGGGCGACTTAGAATATTTTCGCCGCCGTACTGAAGAATTTTCTGTCATGCCTTTCCCCGACTGTATCAATGCTATGGTGATTGATATTCGTAATGTCAGTGCATTTTTAGACAATGAAGTACCGATTATTCCATGGCGTTTACTCGAAGAGGAATGTCCGATTCGTCTGGTGGTCCCCCAAGATCGTCTGGAATACTATGCAGGATTTTTTGAGCCGACTTGGCTCAGCACAGATCTAGAGAGTGCCATTCAGGAAATTCGTGAATTTATGGACATGTTTGTGCATTAAAGTTCACTCATTTCCATACAGTGCCCTCGATTGAGGGCATTTTGTATTTTGGGCGATTCAATTCACATCATTGCAACTTGCAAAGGGATTACCAGTAATTTTCTACTGCGATATTGCCTTCCCCACGACGATTCATGCTCAGACCACGGCGTTTTAAGGCTTCTTTGGTATCCTCGACCATTTCAGGGTTACCACACAGCATAATATGACTGCTATTTGGGTCAAAAGACATGCCTACCACCTGCTCCAAAGCTCCATTCTCGATCAGTCGTGGTAAACGCTCATGCAAATCAGCCGTTGCATCACGGGTAATCACCGGCACAAATTTAAAACCACTGTGCCCTTCCCCAAAGGTTTGAGCAATTTCTTGAATACGATTGACATAGGCTAATTCTGCTCTGGTGCGAACACTATACACCAGATGAATGTGCTGATATTTGGACCAGGTTTCAAAATCTTGCAGCATTGATAGGAAAGGAGCCAAACCGGTTCCGGTCGCCAATAACCAGAGATCTTTCGGTAAAGGTAACTGATAACGTGCCAAGGTCAGAAAACCATAAGGAATTTTTTCCAGATACAGCTCATCACCGACTTTCAGGTGTTGCAGATTAGAGGTAAATGCCCCATCCGGCACCACAATCGAAAAGAACTCCAGCGTTTCATCATAAGGTGATGAGACAATCGAATAAGCGCGCACCACCAGCTCCTCTCCGACTTTCAAACCAATCCGTGCGAACTGGCCTGCCGTGAACTTGAAATGCGCTGGACGCGTTAGGGTAAAGCTAAATAAGGTGTCCGTCCAGCGATGCACAGACAGAACCGTTTCTAGGCTAAATTTTTCAATTGACATGATTTCAACATGGCACGATACGGTGTGCTCATGTTAGCATGACGGGTCAATTTGTTCATATTTTTTAAACCTTAAGGCTTCATCCATGCGCATGACTTTACGCCAACTGGCGGTTTTTGTAGCAGTCGCTCAAGAAGGAACTGTCACCAAAGCAAGCGAGGCGGTCAAACTCACGCAAAGCGCAGCAAGTATGGCCTTGGCGGATTTAGAAGATGGCTTAGGTGCACCACTGTTTGACCGTTTAGGCAAACGTTTGCAACTTAATGATCTTGGGCGTTTTTTGTTGCCACAGGCACTGGAAATTCTGGGTCGTTGTGAAGCCTTTGAACAGGCTGCCAAAGGTGAATTACAGAGTATTGATTTACGCTTGGGTGCTACGCTCACGATCAGTGATTATTTAATGCCGGATCTGATGGCGGGTTTCTTGCAAGTTCAACCCCAGGCACACTTACAATTACAAGTCGGCAATACCCGGCAAATGATTGAAGCGGTCAACCAATTTCAGCTGGATCTCGCACTGATTGAAGGTTCCTGCCATTTACCACAATTACAATCGATTCCATGGCGTGATGATGAGCTTGCTGTGTGCTGTGCACCCAATCATCCGCTGGCCCAGCTAGACCGTCCCTTGAATGCCGTGGACTTTCTTAATGTTGAATGGATTTTGCGTGAAGAAGGTTCTGGTACACGTGAAGTGTTTGACCATGTGATCTTGCAGGATTTGCCCGATGCCAATATCCGTTTGACCCTCGGGCATAATGAAGCCATTCTGAAAATTGTCGCAGGTGGTTTGGGCTTGTCCTGTATTTCCCGACTGGCCATTGAACCTTTACAGGAAAAAGGCCAACTGGTGATTTTAGAAACTCCTTTCTGGCAACTCACTCGCCCGCTGTTTATGCTGGTCCATCGTCAAAAATATCAGGGGCCAGGTCTAAAAGCCTTTATGAAATTCTGCGAAGATCAGTTTCAGTAAGCTACTGCCTACTCAGCACCTGAGAGATTCTGCCAATTTACTCAGGTAGTCTGGCCTATCGACCAAACTGCCGTTCACAAGGTTCACCATCATTGTTTCCGTCCATTTGCGTACCCGGACAGTTTTTCAGGAAGAAAACTGCTTCTTCATAGGAACGCATTTGGCTGCAATGCGTACGGCCATCACAACGAAATTGTGTTTGTGCACTGGCAACCACAGGACTAACGGAAACAGGCGTCACTGTAGCAGCAGGTTTTGTAGCCTCAGCCTCGATTCTTTTTTCTTTGACAATAATTTCATCAGACACCTTATCGCCTAATGCTGCACGTTGCTGAGCAATAATCTGTTTTTGTAATTCTGCCAATTGCTGCACTTTTAGTTGCTTAACGAGCTGGGTACGCTGATATTGCTGATAGCCCAACACTGCGATGATTATCGCGAGCAAACAGGTGATGCAGATTCCCCAGACTAACTTGCGCTGTGATGCCTTAATCCGATCAACAGGCGTCGTTATCCCTGTATAGGGTTTACTATCGGGTTGAATCAATTCACACTGATGGTCCAAACGAAGGAGATTATCCGCTTTAAATTTACCGTCTTGTTCAACAACCATGAATTTCAGTGATTCACCCAACTGAGGGGCAAGATTTGCATTCGGCATATCGCGGATATGAAAAAACACCTCTTGACCGTTTCCATCTAGCTCGATAAAACCAAAACCGCGCATGGCATCGTAGCTTTTAATTTTCCCCTTGTTAAACATGTATGGCTCTTTTATTTTTTAGTGCTGGTATTCTAATAAAAAAGAGGTTAAAAAACCTCTTCTATATTTTTAAAAATAATAAAAAAATTAACGCTTTAAATTAGACAATAAGGCTGAAGTGATTGATGTATTCACGGCTACCGCTTTCGCTTTCTTGGCTTTTTTTGATTTGTCCTCGACGCGCTCAATTTTAATGGCTTTATATCTTTCACCATTTTGAACAACGTTAAACTTTACCCGATCATTGCGCTTTGGTTCGCCTGTCTCTGTAGGGAAATCCGAAATATGAAAGAATACTTCTCCTTCAGGTGAGGAAATAAAACCAAATCCTTTCTCTGAATTATACTGCTTTACTTTTCCTTGATATTGCTCGGAAGTCATACCTATCCCCAGTCTGTATCTGTCATGCGTTTAGTATATAAAAAAGAGGCTGTAAAAGCCTCTTTTCTGACTTCAATTTCGTTTAGTCTTTCTGCACACTGCCAAAAATCTTGTCACCTGCATCTCCCAGCCCAGGAATGATATAGCCTTGCTCATTTAAACCCTCATCAATAGATGCAGTAAAAATACGGACATCGGGATGTGCAGCTTCTACTTTAGCGATCCCTTCCGGGGCTGCTACTAATACCATGACACGGATATCCTTACAACCACTAGCTTTGAGCACATCAATTGCCGCAATCAGGGAGGAACCGGTCGCGAGCATTGGGTCAATGATCATGGCAATGCGGTTTTCCACATCAGGAACCAGTTTTTTGTAGTAGGTGCGGGCTTGCAAAGTCTGCTCATCACGCTCTAAGCCCAAAACGGAAACCTTAGCGCTTGGAATCAGATTGAGGAAACCATCCAACATCCCAATACCAGCACGTAAAATCGGAACAACGGTAATTTTCTTCCCGGCAATCCTTTGCGTCACTACGGGGCCTGCCCAACCTTCAATTTCCTGATCTTCAACAGCGAGATCTTTAGTCGCTTCGTAGGTTAGCAACATTGTGACTTCTTGAGCCAATTCACGGAAATTTTTGGTACTAATTCCAGCACGGCGTAATAGGCCTAGTTTGTGGCGGATCAGCGGATGACGAATTTCTTGGATGGGCACGGGAGAACACCTAAATAACGAAAAAGCATATTTTTTCATTATAAAGGTTTTTAACAATTGGTATAAGAAAAGCCCCCAATTTAGGAGGCTTTTTTATAGTATCAAGTCAAACTTATCGTTGCGTCAACATGAAATGTAATGGCGATAAGATCTCAGCCTGAAGGGCTAATTTGATCAGTGGATCTGGATAAATACCAATCACCAAAACCAAAGCTGCCGCTGCAAGCACCATGATACCGCCCACTTTTTGACCCCAATGCTTGTCAGCATCGATACGTGGTGTTTCTGGTGGTGTCATATACATGACGATCATCACGCGTAGGTAGTAGTACAAACCAATACCAGAACCCACAATAATCATAGCCGCCAAGAACCAATGTTGTGTTGTAACTGCAGCCATCACCACCAAGAACTTACCAATGAAGCCAGCAGTGAGTGGAATACCGGCCAATGACAACATCATCACGGTTAAAGTCGCAGTCAACACTGGACGGCGCCAGAACAAACCACGGTAGTCGGCAAGGGTTTGTGCTTCATCCAAGTTATTATATGGACTAGACATCAACGCAACTGCACCGAAAGCACCGATCGTAGTCAACACATAAGTCACGACATAAACGCTTACGCTACCTAAACTTGCATAAGTCATGCTGATAATCGCAATTAACAGATAACCAAAGTGTGCAATTGAAGAGTAAGCCAAAATACGTTTCAAGTTGACCTGACGTACTGCAAGCAAGTTACCCACCAAGATTGAAAGCACTGCAATGATCGTAATAATCGTTACGATCGAATCAACCATGATGGCACCGGAAGTTAACAAGTAACGCACGAACAGACCAATGGTTGCCACTTTCGCAGCAGTTGCCAAGAAAGTTGCGATTGGTGCTGGTGCACCTGCATAAACATCTGGTGTCCATTTGTGGAATGGTGCAAGTGATAACTTGAATGCTACCGCAAAGATGATCAAGCCTAGACCTAAAATCACCATTGGCTGCTTTAACGCTTCCATAAATGCTTGTACAGAGTCATAGAATGACAATGAACCGGTATAGGCGTAGATGTATGCCATACCCATCAGCAACATCGCTGAAGCGGTCGCAGAAAGTACCAGATATTTCACACCGGCTTCGAGCGATTGGCTACGCTGATGCGTATAAGCCAATAGACCATAGACTGGAATAGACATCAATTCCAGGCTAATGAAGAACGCCGCATAATGTGCACTCGCCACCATCAACATGGCACCTGCAACCGAACACAGCATCAATAGATACAGTTCTTCACGGTTATCTTGATACGATTCAATATAAGCATGTGACAAGGTTGAACATGCCAATGCCGCAATCAGAATGACCAACTGGTACAGCAAGGTGAACGGGTCAATCATAAACATGCCCATCACGTTGGCTGGTGCAAAAGCACCGCCAAACATGGTGAGTAAGATATAAAGACCGGCAAGGTTTAAGCCCACCACAGACGCTGTTGCAATTAAATTATGGTTACGTTTAATTGAGGTGAGAATCATCACCACGACCGCGGTTAACGCCACGATCATCACAGGCGCCAATGGCATGAGCTGTGCAAAAGACATTGTGAAGTTCATGGCTTATTGGATCTCCACATTTTCGAGTTGAGTCGCGGTTTGTTGTACCGCTTCAACTGCTTCTTGAACTGGAATGTAGCTATTCGCTAACCACGCCATACTTGAGTTAGACACATCAAGGAAGGTTTGTGGGTAGAGACCAAGCCAGACTAAACCAAACGCACAAATCAGTAGGATACCCAATTCACGTGCATTGAGATCTTTTAACGGGTTAGCGTGATGCTGTTTTTGCTCTTCATTTGGTGTACCAAACAAAGCACGATGGATCAGGATCAAACCGTACAAACCAGCAAACACTAAGCTAACTGCAGCAATGATGGTAAAGGTTGGGAACTTCGCGAATGAACCCATCAAGATCAGGAATTCACCGATAAAGTTACCTAGACCCGGAATACCGACCAGTGCAGAGATAAAGAACATCAAGAAGAACGCAAGATAGCCAAACTGACCACGCATACCGCCCATCAAACGCATGTCACGGGTATGAACACGTTCGTAGATCTGACCACACATGATGAACAATGCTGCGGAAGACAGACCGTGCGCCAACATCATGATCATCAAACCTTGATAGGTCAGGATGTTTCCTGCATACAACGCAAGCAGTACAAAGCCCATGTGCGAAATTGACGTGTAAGCCAAGAGGCGTTTCATGTCGGTTTGCTGGAAAGCACACCATGCACCGTAGAACACACCGATCAAACCGAAAATGATCGCGATATCTGCAAATTGCGCAGATGCTGCCGGGAAGAATGGCATTACGAAACGTAATAAACCATAAGCCGCTGTCTTGATCAGGATACCGGCCAAGTCAACAGAACCCGCGGTAGGTGCCTGTGCATGCGCATCAGGTAACCAGCCGTGTAGCGGGAACACTGGAAGTTTTACTGCGAAACCGATGAACATACAGATCATCAAGGCATACGCAACTGATGGAACTTGTGCATCAAGCGTATTCGCTACACCTAGCAAGTAGTTGTAATCGAAGCCAATCATACCGGTCATCATGTAACCATAGATCACTAGACCTAGGATACCGATCAGCATGATCAAACCTGCAACTTGGGTATAGATGAAGAACTTGGTCGCTGCATATACACGTGACTTGCCATCTGCTCCCTTATGGCCCCAAAGGGCAATCAAGAAGTAGATTGGAACCAGCATCATCTCCCAGAAGAAGAAGAACAGGAACAAGTCGATCGCCAAGAATACGCCAATCACCCCACCCAATGACCAAAGTAGGTTCAAGTGGAAGAAGCCCACATGCTTCTGGATCTCACCCCATGAACAGCCTACTGCCAGTACACCGAGTAATGCAGTCAAGCCCACCATGAGTAAAGAAAGGCCATCCAGCGCAAGATGGATGTTAATCCCTAAAGTCTGAATCCACGGTAAATAGAATTCAGCTGACCAGGTTGGAACTTTTTGTCCCAACTCATAATTAAAGTTACCACTTTGCCATAATGAAATGGTTAAGCCCAAAGTCACGAGCATACCAATCAAGGCAATCCAACGAGGGAGATGTTGGTCAACTTTGTCGACCAACCAGCATACAAAACCTGCAATGAACGGAACGAGGATCAGCGCGGGTAAAATCAAATTGTTTTCCATTTTATTTCCCCACTACCTGAATCACGATCAAGATCATCAGTAGAACGACAACACCAAATGACATGCTTGAAGCATATTCACGCAACGAACCCGTTTGACGTGAACTGGTAAAGCTGTTGCCACCTTTGACAAGTGCTGGCAATACCAACCACAAACCGTCAATTGGGTCACGACCCAAGATCTTCGCGATGAGCAAATAAGGTTGAACAAACACGATGTTATACAGTGCATCAAAACCAAGTGCATTACGGCAAATATTTGCAAGACCTGCACCCAATGAAGTTTGAGCAAAGCTCTTCACTGCATTGTAGGCAAAAGCAAACAGAATGATGCCGACCACAAGACCTGCAAGAGCAATACCAACAGCGGTATATTCAGCCGTATGTACACCTGCTTCTAATGCTTCAGGAATAACAAATGCTGGGATTTTAGCCGAATTCAGGATCGCTTCTACCGGCGCTTTTAACACATATGCGAGACCAGTTGAAAGTACCGCCAAGATCGCAAGAGGCCCCCAATAGGTAACGCCCTTGATTTCGTGATAATGGGTTTTTTCTTCGCCGAAGAATACCACCCAGATCAAACGGAAAGTATAAATTGAAGTTAAGAATGCACCCGCAACACCAACCCAGTACAAGCTGTTATACACGGCAATGGCTTGACCTTGTGCCCAAACTGCACCCAAGATCGCATCTTTCGAGAAGAAACCGATGGTAACAAACGGAATCGCAGCAAGTGCACCGCCACCAATCGCGAAGCAGGCAAACAGGAATTTGTTACGCTTGAACAAACCACCCATTTTGAAAATGTTCTGTTCGTGATGGTAAGCCAGAATCACCGCACCTGAAGACAAGAATAATAATGCCTTGAAGAATGCGTGAGTGAGCATATGGAACAGACCTGCTTGGTACGCTTCAGCACCAACCGCCATGAACATATAACCCAGCTGACTCATAGTTGAGTAAGCCAAGATACGTTTGATATCGGTTTGTACCAATGCTGCAAAACCAGCAACCAGCAAAGTCACTGCACCGGTAATCGCGATGAACTGCAAGACTTCAGGTGCCATTTCAAACACGGTGTAAGTACGGCAAGTCAAATATACGCCCGCAGTTACCATGGTCGCTGCGTGGATCAAGGCAGACACCGGTGTCGGACCTGCCATCGCATCGGCTAACCAGGTTTGGAGCGGAATCTGCGCTGATTTACCTGCAGCACCCAAGAACAACATCAACGCTGTCCAGATGGAAAGCGATGAGCTTTGAGTCATCACGGTCGCTGCATGTTCTACGATGTACTGGATGTTCAAGGTACCAAACTGTTGGTAAAGCAAGAACAATGCAATCAGCAAGAATACGTCACCGATACGGGTCACGGTAAATGCTTTGATTGCAGCCCATCCATTCGCAGGATTTGAATAGTAGAAACCAATCAATAGGTATGAACACAGACCTACACCTTCCCAACCGAGGAACAACAACGCCAAGTTGTCACCCAGCACCAATAACAGCATGCTGGTTACGAACAGGTTGAAGTAAGAGAAGAAGCGCGCATAGCCCTCTTCGCCACGCATATACCAAGAGGCAAAGATGTGGATCAAGAAACCAACACCGGTGATCATGCCCATCATCAATAAGGACAAGCCATCAAGGTGCAAGCTGAATGCAGGTGCAAAACCACCGACATTGAACCACGTCCAAAGATGTTGAACGTGCGTCACTGAACCATTATTAACGAAGTCCATACCAGCGATCAGCGCAAACAGTGCTGAAAGACCAACGGAACCCACACCAATAATCGCTGCCACTGTTTCAGGCAGCTTGTCACGCCCTGCCGCTAATAAAAGGAAACCGATTAGCGGAAATAATACTGTTAAATATAAATAACTCATCCGCGCATCTCACTAGCAGCATCCACATCCAGGTGATGGAAGCGATGGTAGAACTGGAGGACGATCGCAAGACCAATACATGCCTCTGCTGCAGCCAAGGTCAGGATCAGGATGAACATGATCTGTCCATCCGGTTGTGCCCAGGCACTGCCTGCCAGAACGAATGCCAACGCAGCGGCATTCATCATGATCTCAAGGCTCATTAACATAAACAAAAGGTTACGTCGCACCATTACACCGTAAAAACCGAGTGCAAAAAGAATGGTTGCAACGATCAAACCATGTTCTAAAGGGATATTACCCATTATTCTTTTTCCTCTTCTGCACTTGGTTCACGTTTACCTAGATGGTATGCCGCTACTAGCGCAGCCAGTAACAACATTGCGGCAACTTCAACCAATAATAAATAGTGTGTAAAGAGTGCTTGACCAACGGCTTTAGGACCAATCACTTCTTTGCCCAAAGTGAGACCCGCAACGGTATAGTCTGAGCCAAGCATCCAAACCAAGACCAAGCCTAACAAGAAGCTCATCAAGGCTGGATAAGCCCACGCCGAAGAATTCAACCATTTCGATTCCTGCTCAACGGTTTGCTGCCCCAAATTCAGCATCATCACCACAAACACGAACAACACCATGATTGCCCCGGCATACACAATGATCTCAAGCGCACCAGCAAATGGTGCACCCACGATCATGAAAATACCCGCTACAGCAAGCAGCGATACAATCAAGCTCAATAATGCATGGACTGGATTCGTGTTAGTCACAACACGAACAGTCGAGATAATGGCCACGAGAGCCATCAGATAAAATGGCCACATCATGGTAATAAACTCCGTACATCCACAGGTGCACTTTCTTTTTGTGCTTGACCTTTGTCCTTACCTGTAACTGCCATACCGGTTACGCGATAGAAGTTATAGTCTGGATATTTACCTGGACCTGAAATAAGCAAGTTTTCTTTTTCATAGACCAAGTCTTGACGAACATATTCACCCAACTCGAAATCTGGAGTCAGCTGAATCGCAGTCGTTGGACATGCTTCTTCACACATCCCGCAGAAAATACAGCGTGAGAAGTTGATACGGAAAAATTCCGGATACCAGCGACCATCTTCTTTTTCTGCTTTTTGTAATGAAATACAGCCTACTGGACAAGCAACCGCACACAGGTTACAAGCCACACAACGCTCTTCGCCATCTGGGTCACGCGTCAGGATAATACGACCACGGTAACGTGGTGGTACGATTTCAGCGGCTGGCACTTCTGGATAAAGGATGGTGTCACGTTTACGTGTCACGTGGGTAAAAACCATCCACAATGACCGTACAACGGACCCAACTCCAGCTAGAAACTTAAACATTCTGTTCTCCCTGCTGTCTTAGGCCGCTTGATTCATAAGAATCACAGCACCAGTCACCAACAAATTGACAAGCGCCAGTGGCAAACAAATCTTCCAACCAAAGTTCATGACCTGGTCATAACGTGGACGCATTAAAGAACCACGCGCCAAGACAAACATCATCACGAAGAATGCTGTTTTAATCACGAACCAGAACACTGGTGGAACAAACGGAATTTCAATATTGAATGGCGCTAACCAGCCACCAAAGAATAACGTTACGATCAAGGCAGAAATCAGCACCACGTTGACGTATTCGGCAACGAAGAACATCCCCCATTTCATACCACCGTATTCGACATGGTAACCTTCGGCCAATTCTTGTTCTGCTTCAGGTTGGTCAAATGGATGACGGTGCGTGACCGCTACCCCTGCCACGACGAAAATCATAAAGCCGATGAATTGTGGAATAACAAACCAAACATCACGTTGCGCTTCAACGATTTCACGCAGATTGAATGAACCCGCAATCGCGACCACGCCCATGAGCGAGATACCCAAGAACACTTCATACGAAATGGTTTGAGCCGCCGAACGCAGACCACCTAACAGTGAGTATTTGTTGTTTGAAGACCAACCACCGAACAGCACGGCATAGACCGCAATACCAGCCATCGCCATAAAGAACAACAGGCCGATGCTCATATCCGCCACACCCAAAGATGGTGATACCGGGATCACCATAAATGAGAGCACTGCAGTTGCCATCGCAACAGCAGGTGCCAAACGGAAAGTTAATTTATCGGCAAACTTTGGTGTCCAGTCTTCTTTGAACATGATTTTCAACATGTCCGCGACGATCTGGAACATACCACCAGGACCCACACGGTTTGGACCGTAACGGTCCTGCCACCATGCCAGTAGACGACGTTCAATGAACGACATCAATGCAGCAACCAGTACCACCACCAAGAGGACAACAATCGCTTGTACGACCAGGAATGTCGTTTCCCAACCTGTTGCCCATTCTGGTAGAACGCGTAAAGATTCATTCATGATTACACTCCTACCGCAGTTTCTACTGATACAGGCTCAGCAAGAGAAACCGTTGGTGCTAAACCAATTGGGTAACCAATATAACCTGTAGGTAAATATTCGATCACTTGTACAGGAAGGCTCACGGTAGTGTCACCGGCTTTCACTGTCACGCGTTGACCATCTTTCAGATTCAAACGAGTTGCATCCTGTTCACCCACTGCGAACACCGCTTCAGGAATACGTGATTCCATAGCTGGAGTCTTGATCGTGAATTCACCAGATGCAAAGATGTGGTGCATTGGAACCAGACGGAAACTTGCTGGATTTGCTACAACCGCACTTGGTGCTACATAAGAACGTGCAGGACGTTTTGGTAGACGGTCAAATAAACGAATACCAGAGTCACCACCTTTCAAATGGCCGCCCACTTCATCTTGGTATTTGTTCCAAGATTGCGGCGAGTTCCAGCCTGGTGCCCAAGCAAATGGCACAAGTGCCGCTTTCGTTTCAGAACCCACATAACCTTCCATAGAGAACGTTAATGCCGAATCTGGATCGGTTGGCTGTTTAGGCTCATGAATCGATAATGGCGCACGCATCGCAGTACGACCTGAATAACGGCGTGGTTCACGCGCAATTTTCAAGCCATGGACACGGTAGCCAGCATCTGGCGCAACGTCTTGAATGGCTTCAAGTACCGGAACATTTCTCACGACAGATTCAATCACGTCATCCAGTACAGTCCAGTCAATCGCTTTGCCTTGAATACCGGTTTCAATCGCATGTAACCAGCGCCAAGATTCCTTGATTGCGTATTCCGGATTGTAGTAGCTTGGGTCATACACTTGGTAGAAACGCTGTGCACGGCCTTCTTGGCTGACCACAGTACCGTCACCTTCCGCAAAGCTCGCTGCAGAAAGCACGATGTCGGCCTGTTTAACGGTTTCTGTTTCAGAGTGATCTAACACAATTACTTTTTCAGCTTTCGCCAATGCGGCAGTCACCTGAGGTGCAGGCAAACGACGGAAGATGTCATTTTCAACAACCACCAGAGTGTCATAGTCTTGCGCAAAGGCTTGTTCTAGGCTTAAGCCACCGAGCAGCGCCAAGCCCATCGAGTTCACTTCAGGCACCACCAGACTTAAACCGGCATTTGCACCCAAGTTTTGTGTCAATTGTGCTGCTGCTTCCATGATGGCCGCATCCTGCAAGCTGGTACCTGCAATCACCAATGGTTTTTTCGCTGCTTTTAGCGTGTCTGCAATAGTTTGTGCAAAGGCTTTCGCATCATCATCCAAACCAAGCACTGTTTCACCAGCAACCGCTGCTGCCACGGCAAAACCTAAACGCGCGATATCGTTTGGAGAAGCAACCACTTCACCGGTTGCTACATCAGACAAACGGGTTTGCGTTGCCGCCAAGATATAAATTGGAGATTTCGCATCCTGACCGATACGTTGAACAGGTTCAGCCAGCCATTCTTGCGTACGACGCTCTGCCGCCATTTCTTTGGCTTTGTTTTTCGCTGCTTGACGAACAGACAGAGCCATACGTGGCGCAGTTTGCGTCAGGTCTTCACCCAAAATCAACACAGCATCATAGCTTTCGATTTCACGCATGTTCGGGTTATGAATACCCTCGGTTTGCATGATCGATGCTGCAAGCTCAATCAGGCCCTGCTCTTTTTGTGACATACCGGTTGAATAGTTGTCCTGACCGACCAGTTCACGAAGTGCATAGTTCGATTCAAGGCTGGCACGTGGCGAACCGATACCCAAGACTTTTTTGCCTTGAATTGTGGCGATCACCTGATCCAATGC
>JACCEE011153679.1_pt1 | contig 16244 bp, 14 predicted proteins | sample 7449931 | NCBI WGS metagenome assembly JACCEE01 (sample SAMN15323457, study PRJNA562643) | freshwater metagenome | isolation source: river surface water | place: USA:Blue River Watershed | collected 2017-08-19 | reverse complement strand
GACTTTCCGAGCACCCCGGCCAACGGCAGGTTGCCGTGGCGTTCGATAAATGCGTTCAGATATTGAATATTGTATTCATCGTCAATAACAATCACGCCGCTGTTCAATGCGGCGAGAATAGGACTGCTTAACATCGCATGCGACATCAGTAGGCTTCCAGGATCCGATCCAGGATATGTTTGATATTGGTCACTGCTTCGCCCGGAATTAACAGAATCATGTCGCAATTAAAAGAATGATCAATCAGCTGATAACTGATATCTACTTTCAACGCATGCTCCCAATGAAACGAAGTATTTTTCAGTACATCAGCGACATTGCCATGACGTGAAGACAGTATTCTAGGTGCAGAATATGACAAACTGTTTTCAATCTGGCTGGCTAAACCGTTTAAGAAGGTCGTCGTCAAAATTGAGCTGATGTCGGTCAACATCTCAATCTCTGAAACGTCCCCCGGCTCATAGCCCAGCAGCGTCGAGATTTTGTGCGCGTTTTCCATCTTATACAACACAATGGCTTCACCACGCACACCTTCGTTACCAAAAAAGCCCTGACTGACCAACGCCGCTTCAGCATCCTGATAGCGGTTTTCAAACTCAGCCGGAATATGCATGGCGCCAACAAGGGCTATCGACGGTACTTGCAAATGAACGAAAGTATTGAGGAATCGCGCTAGCTTATCGCTAGCCAATCCCATCGCCACGTTGATGATTTCCTGCAGGCAATCGCGCTGCTCTTCGCTGAAACCCAGATTATTCATATGAAACCATACTGTTTCAGTACGCCATTGATTTTGTCTTCGTTCACTGGTTTTTGTACAAACGCCAGTGCCCCAAGTTCCATTACCCGCTTTTGCATTTCCGGTTGGATGTCCGCTGAGATCACGATAACAAAACAGTCGATCCCTTCGGCTTTTATCGCCTCGAGCACACCCACACCATCCAGCTCAGGCATCGTCAGATCTAAAAATACCAAACCGATTTCCTGGCTGCGTAATACAGCCAGCGCTTCTAGACCATTACTGGCAGTTTGGAACTCAGCATCAAAAGACTCTGGCAGACTCTTTCTCACTTGCTTGCGGGCTAAAATTGAATCGTCACAAATCAGGACTGGCAAAGCCATGCAGAACTGCCTCTGAATTTCTAATAATTATTTGAAGTTACGGGCAAAATATAACCACTTGCCCCTTTGATTGCAACATCCGATCATCGTACTGTGTGAAATGAGCTGAAGCTTTTTGCCGATAACTGGCTCTCTTAACAGGCTGATTTGGACTATAGTTGGCCTGCTTCAGACGGCTACAGGCATGACTGATACTGTAACCTGCACGCACAGGGACAAATTCTGTAGTAAAGTATTTTAATTATTGTTTTTTTTAGCTAATTTTATAGCATGTGCTGGTAAGCACTCTGCGACAAGCAGCAGCGCGTTCAGAACTCACAGGATGTCAGATGCAACAAAAAAGTCTTTCGCGCAAGCTGCTGACCAAAGTGCTGTCAGTTTATTTCATCCTGACCTTTGTTGTAACACTGGGCCAAATCGTGGCCGAGTACTTCAACACAAAAAATCATATTAATGGTGAGTTGGCGACGTTACAACAGACCATCTCTGGCTCACTGACCCGCGCCATCTGGGAACTCAATACTCAACAGGCGCTGATTATCGCCGATGGCTTATTAGCCATTCCATCAATTGAAGGCATTATTGTGCGTGACGACAGCGGTGCTGTGATCACGCAGCTTGGCCAGTATGTTGATATCAGTGAGCGCTACAGCAATCAGCTGGTCAAAGAGGGGGTGCGACTGACAGAACAGCAAAGTGGCTTGTTTGGTTATACCTTTCCCCTGATTTTTGAATTTTCCGGCCGCGCAACTCAAGTCGGTGATGTCACGTTGTTTTCAAGCCGGACCATTGTGCTGGACCGGATCAAGGTAGGGATTTATTTCCTGATCGGCAACGCGGTGTTAAAAACCACCTTTTTGATCATTCTGTTCTTAATTGCCTTTCGCAAACAACTGACACTACCACTTGCCGAGTTAACCCAGCAGATTGAAGAGCTTGAACTGGACAACCTTGAAGATACCAAGGTCGAAATCCAGCATGGCGACACCAATGAACTTGCTGTGATGGCCGATGCCTTCAACCGGCTGATCGCCCGGGTTCAGGATTACAAAGGCCAATTGGAAAGCACACAGAAGCAATTGCTGCAAAGCAACGAAAAACTAGACCAGCACAATCTGATCCTGGAACAGGAAGTCGCCAGAAAGACCTCAGGCCTGAGTCAGGCAATGATGGATCTGCAACAGCAAAAGCAAGAGCTCGAGGTAAAGCAGCAGGCACTACGCGAAGAAATTGAACGTCGCCGCCACACTGAAGATGCCCTGCGCAACAAACAGAGTGAGCTGGAAAAACTGGTTAACGATTTACGTCAGGCGCAAGACCGGCTGGTACAGTCGGAAAAAATGGCTGCCTTAGGTGGTTTAGTTGCTGGTATCACCCACGAAGTGAATACGCCGGTGGGTATTGGTGTCACGGCAACCAGCTTCCTCGCTGAAAAACTGGCCGCGCTGGAACATTCATATCAGGAAAAAAGCCTGTCGCCTAAAGCGCTGGAACATTTTATTGAAGAAGCCAAACAAGGCACAGAGTTACTGAACACCAATTTGGTGCGCGCTTCAGAACTGATTGCCAGTTTCAAACAAATTGCAGTCGATCAGACCAGTGAAGCGATCCGCACTATTCAGCTGCAGGATTATCTGACTGAGATTATCCGTTCACTGCAGCCACACTTTAAAAAGACCAAACATCATATTGAGGTGAATTGTCCGGAAAATCTGGTACTGAGCTGCCCGGCCGGTGCTATTTCGCAGATATTCACCAACCTGCTGATGAATTCTCTGATCCATGGCTTTGAAGATATTGACGAAGGCAACATCAATATCACCGTGATCGACGAGGGCAATATCGTCGACATCAATTACAGTGACAATGGTAAAGGTCTGACACCGGAACAGTTGGAGAAATTATTCCACCCGTTTTTTACCACCAAACGTGACCAGGGCGGCAGTGGTCTTGGTACGCACATTACTTATAACCTGGTACGTCAAACTCTCGGCGGCAGTATTCAGGTCCGCAGTGAACCAGGTCAAGGGCTGGCCTACCATATCCGTTTTCCAAAAGTGCTGAAACGTTAAGCAATTGACAATGCGGCGGCGGCGCTTTGTGCTGTCTGCCGGTTGTCGCTCCGGACTTTCCGGTTATACTGACCATCTTCTGAGATCCGGACCTGACAGACTATGTGGTTTAAAAACCTGCGTGTATACCAAATTACTGAACCGTTAAACCTCAATATTGAGAAGCTGGATACAGCGCTGGCTGAACATAAATTCACGCCTTGTATGGGCCAGGATGCGCTGAAACTGGGCTTTACTTTTCCGCTGCACCCGAGCATTAAATCCTACGCCCACCAGCTGGAGCACTTGTTTGTATTCGCATTGAAACGGCAGGAAAAAGTGTTGCCGGCAGCCGTGATCAATGAAGAACTACAACCCAAAATAGACGCATTGGAAGCTGAAAAAGGCCGGCCTTTGGGCCGCAAAGAAAAACAGGCGTTGAAAGAAGAGCTAATCCAGACATTATTGCCACGGGCATTTAGCCGTTCGACTGTGACTCAGGCGATCTATGACGCGAAAAACAACTGGTTTATCGTCAATACCAGCTCAGCCAGTCGCGCTGAAGATCTGCTGGCATTGCTGCGTAAAGCGTTGGGATCACTACCCGCGGTGCCTTGGATTGACAGTAATCAGCTCAGTCAGTCAATGCAGCAGTGGCTGAGCAATCAGGCCTTGCCTACTGGCTTTAGCCTTGGACATGATGCGGAGCTAAAGGCTCCAGATGAAGAAGGTGCTAAAGTCCGGTTCAGCAACCATGTGCTGACCACGGATGAAGTGCAAAGCCACTTAGAAGACAAACTGGTGACTAAACTGGAGCTGGTGCAACCGGAGCAATTGAGTCTGGTGATCTGTGAAGATGGCAGTATCAAAAAGCTGCAATTCGAAGAGTTACTGGCGAACAAAAACGACGAACTGGGCTGGGAAGATTTAGTATTACGGCTCGATGCCGACCTGCTGGTGATGGCTAATGAACTGGCGCAGGTCCTGCAAGTGTTTAAAGACCAGGTTCAGCCTTTGGTAAAGGCGTAACGGTAAGCATTGGGGCGGGCTGTCTGCTGACGCGGACAGCCGATCCCATCACATAAACATCGTTTTTGCGTCTTGATAGAGCTGCTGAACTTGTGGTTCCTGCATAAAATCTAGCTTTGGAATTAGTCCTTGCTGCAAATAACTGTCCAACAGCTGCGATTCATTGCTGCGCAGTGGATATTGTTGGCGGGTGATAGCCGCCAACCGGACAAAATCGGTATAACAAGGCTCGTCAGTCACCGCTAACCCTGCCCAATCCTGAACCACCCTGACAAAAATATCAGCAAAAGACCAGCTTTCCAGGATCACTACACCAATCTTCGGCGATAAATCGCGGATGGCGTGACGTAGATAGGCCGGTTCGGCAAATACCGCGGGATACTTTTCAGCTTCGGTCAGGATCGGTAAAGCGCCAATCTGATACACCAACGCGGCAAGCGTCATAGTGTCCATATTCAGTGACGTATGCTTATGTTTTTGTTGATAAAACTTCAGGCATGCCATCGATATACAGGTAATTTCAATGGTATCACGCCACAGTTCCGCCATTTGTTCTAATACCTGCGGATGCTGGCTGACAAACAACTGCTCAAGCGCCATCGCCGTGGCAATATTTTTGACCTGAAACAACCCGATCCGTGTCACCGCCTGATTCAGCGTATTAACCTTGATACTGCGCCCTAAAAATGCGCTATTGGCGACCTTCAGCATCCGTGCAGCGAGCGCCGGATCCAGTGCGATCACTTCTGCCATCGCATGCAGGTTAATATCGGGATCATCTGCCGCCTGGCGCACTCTCACAGCGATTTCTGGCAGCGTTGGCAACACCAGCACGTTATTGCGCAGTTTTTCGGTCAGAAGCGTCAATAATGCATTATCCGCCGACATATAAATTCCTCGCTGCTGATGAACGCTCCGACCAGATTTGTTGTAATGCGGCCAGATCGGTTGGGTTGTATGGTTGCGCCGGAAATTTCCCCCAGACCGGTGCCGGCCAGCTCTTGTCGGTCTGAAACCGCGCAATGTGGTGCAAATGTAATTGCGGTACCATATTGCCCAGTGCTGCCAGATTTAGCTTGTCTGGCTGATAGTCACTTTTGAGGTAAACACTCAGCGTGCGACTTTCCAGCCACAACTGATCTTGGTCAAGCTCGGATAGATCGATCACATCGCGCACAGCGACACGACGCGGAACCAAAATAAACCAGGGATACTGCTGGTCATTCAGCAGTCGTACCTGACATAAAGGCCAATCGGCCAGCCATACTGAATCAGCAGCCAGCTGCGGATGGAGCTGAAAATGCTCTGTCATTCTACCTTCCATTGTTTCAGTGGTTCGCTTGTAACTGCTGGTGCTGCATGCGCTGAATAATCAGCTGGCAGGCCAAAGCGTCCTGAGATTTTGCCGACAATTCCAACTCAGCCGCCAACTGAGTGATCTCCGGAAAGCCCATACTGCCGGCACATCCTTTCAGACTATGGGCTTCATATTGTAATACCGCCAGATTATTGTCTTGTTGCAACTGTGCCAGTTGTGCCAACTGTGCCGGCAGACGTTCGGCAAAATCTTGTTTCAGAGCAATAATCGCTGGGTCTTGCTCTAGTTTAGCGGCTAAATCCTGCTCCAGCTGCTGCGCTTTACGCGTGTAGTTACGGATCATCGCATAAAAGTCGTGCTGCACTATCGGCTTGCCCAATAACGCCTGACAACCCGCCTCGAGATAGCGTTGGTGGTCTTCCCGCATCACATTGGCGGTCAATGCAATGATTGGCACATCGATACCGGCATGGCGGATTAACCGGGTAGCCTCTTCACCGCCCATCTCCGGCATTTGCATGTCCATAAACACCAGATCAAAATCTTCCAGTAAGAGTTTTTGCACCGCCTGATGGCCATTGGCTACCATGGTAAAATCTGCATTGATCTTACGAAGTAACACAGCGACCAACAGCTGATTGTCGGTATTGTCTTCAGCAACCAAAATTTTCAGTTGCGGCAGACAATCGGATTCCGGTTGCACTGCATCTGGGTTAGTACTCGGTTCGAAATGATCGACCAGGCTAATTTGCTGCGTTTCACAATGCATCAGGATCTCAAAACAGCTGCCCAGTCCTTTGACGCTTTCTACCCGGATATCGCCGTTCATTTGCTGCATCAGTTTTTTCGAAATAACCAGGCCTAAACCTGTGCCGCCAAAGTTTCGCGTGACGGTGGCATCAGCCTGCACGAATGGCTGAAACAACTTGGTCAACTCTTCGGCACTCATGCCAATTCCAGTGTCTTTAATACGGATCACCAACAGCTCGTCACCGGACTGATAACTGACCTGGATGATAATTTTGCCGCGCTGCGTAAACTTCAGCGCATTACTGGTCAGATTGAGCAATACCTGGCGAAAGCGTAATTCATCAGTTCGCAATTGTGCCGGTAACGGATAGTTCAGCTCGAGCACACAATCCAACACCTTGGCCTGTGCCTGATTTTTCGTTTGTTGGTAGATATCATCGATAAGCTGAAGAAAGTTAAATTGGACATAGGACAACTCGAGCTTATCGGCTTCAATTTTCGATAGATCGAGGATGTCATTGATCAGCTTCAGCAAATGGTCGCCGCTACGCAAAACACGCTTTAGATAGTCGGTTACTTGCTCGTGGTCTTGCTCGATAATCGCCTGCTCACTAAAGCCGATAATCGCCGTCAGCGGCGTACGGATCTCGTGGCTCATATTGGCGAGGAATACGCTTTTCAGCCGGTTCGCCTGCTCGGCTGATTCGCGGGCCAGGATCAATTGCTGGTTAGCGCTGGCAAGATTACTGTTCGCGCGAGCCAGATCCTGTGTCCGCTTCTGTACTTTTTCTTCCAATTGCTGTTTGTAAGCCCGTTCCCGCTCCCGGTAGACCCTAAGCTGGCGAACCATGACATTAAATGCGGCAAACATGTCCCCCAGTTCGTCTTGTTTTTTGACCGTCAGCAAAGTACTGAGATCACCCCGGCCAACAGCGGTTTTAGCCTCGGTCAGCACTTTGATCGGTTCAAAAATGTATTTGATGAGCAACCAGTAGCACAACAATGGCAAACCAATGGCAATCAGGATGCTAAGTATAAAGACCAACACTGGTAAGAACTCAGAGACATCCATCAACTCTGTTTCTTCGACCGCACTAACCAACATGAAATTACCGGGCAACTCAGCACCCAGCACTAACATCGGTTTACCAAGTAGAACTATATGCTGTAACTGTCCGGCACCGACTGATTGTTGTACCTGGGAAAAATTGGATGGCGCCAGTGCGCTGCCGATCAGATTCGGTTTGTCTGCATAAGAAATGATGCCACCGGCGCTGACGAGCAAATTGACATTGGAAGGTAACATGCGGTTCTGCACAATCTGATCCAACGCATCGGTGTTCAGATTGACGACCAAGTAACCCCAAAGCCGGTCAATTTCGTTCGCATCACTGGCAAGCTGATAAATTTTTTGAGCAAGGATCACTTTCAGTTCTTGCTGATCATTTTCCCGACTAATAAAAATACCGGCATCTTCAATCATGCCCTGCAACGACGTAAAGTAATCGGCTCGGAATCGACTGCCTGCCGCGACTGCGCTCCCCGCCGCAATAGGCGACTGAAATACTAATTCACCGCTTAAGCGCAATAGTCTGATCTGCTCAGCGTCCGGATACGCTTTTTGATAGTGATTTAGCTGGGTAGCCAGCGACTTTTCCGCATTGGGTTGCTCTGATAAAAATGCCAGCGTGGTCTCGGTCTGACTCAAATGCTGCAGATGCATCTGGTGATTACGCAGATAGACGTTGAGTTTATTTTGCTGGATCTGCAGATGCTGAGCGACTTTGATGAACGCCTGCTGGGCAAATGATGACTCGCTGTATCGATATGCCAGATAGCCAAATGCCAATGTGGGCAAAACCATCAACGGAAACATATAGATAACAAGAGTTTCGCGGAGTCTCATTCGTCCATTAACCTGACTCTGACCATAGGGAGGGTGTGACTACAGCATAAACAGACAGAACCCAACCGACAACCAATTTCAATGGAAAGCTGCTAGCCGTCAGTGTTTAACTTAACCTGACGGCCTGGGTTCTGCGAAAAACTGCGGATTAGCTTAAATAGGCTGCAGCAAGACTGCTCACCGGTGCTGCTGAAGGTTTGCCATGCTGCCAATCCCCGCCATCGACACCGCTGCCAGCGATATCGATATGCACATATGGCAAGCCATGTGACAATGCAGAGTTCTGGTCTAACCCGGCAGCAACCACTAAAAATGCCATCGGGAACTGGTGGCCACGCGCGGTGACTGATGATGGAGCGTTATTGCAGCTCAGCACATCATCGGCACAGGTACGGGCTTTAATAAAGGCGAAGTCTTCGCGCCGGCTGGACGACAATTCAGACGGATCTCCCCACAGTTCACCGGCAGCTGCGATAGTCGCTGACACACCAGCCTGTCGGGCCGCACCATTTTCGACCAATGCCGAATATGGCCCGACGGCACGCGCCGCATGGCCGGTTAAAGTAGCTACTGAAAACAGTGTTGGGTTTACCGCATGTTGAGCCTGAAGACGTAAATGTGACATCAGATCAGCCAGCACCAGTCGACCTTCGGCATCGGTATTGCCAATTCTGACCCGAACCCCAGCATGACTGGTAATAATTTCATCGGCGACAAATGCATCTGAGCCGATACTGTTTCGTACAGCACCGATCTCAGCGATAACTCGCAAGCCCGCAGGTTTTAACAGTGCGACAGTTTTCATAAAACCGGCGACCGCAGCGGCCCCGCCTTTGTCGCGACTCATACCAGCCATACCACCGTTGATTTTTAAATCTGCGCCGCCGGTGTCATAGACCAAACCTTTACCTGCGAACAACAGTGTTTCGGTAACTTCACCTGCAGGCATATATTCCAACCGGATCACGGCCGGTTTATGCCGTGCTACAGCCAAAGAGCTGCGGGCAACGGCCATCAGCAATGGATAGTCGGCTAGCAGCTGTTCGGTATTCGTTTCTACTTTGACTTTTACATCGGTATGCTGGAATGCATCTACACAATAATCGGCAAAACGCAGTGGTGTCATCCGTTCAGGCTCTGTACCACAGAGGTCTCGGGCCAAACGCCGGCCGGCTTCTGTCGCAGCCAGAAATGCTGCTTGTGCGTCAGTGAGACCAAGCAGGCCAATCTGCTGAACCGGTTCTACATTTTGTTCGCCACGTGCTTCACGCCCTTCCAGTGGCTGCCACAGCGCTTGTGCTGCTGCCAGATATGCAACTTCCAGCGCCTGTGCATAACGCGCATCGCTCGGTGCCTGCAGCCAAATCAATGGACGCACTGCCCCAGCTGCTTTGGCTTGTTGGATCGCGACTTTAGCCACATCAGCAAAACAACGCACATCATCATAGTCGCGCAATAATGGTCCCGTAGGTGCCAAAATCAGCCGCTTACCGACAGCGTTCGGGCAAATCAGCGTCACCGTTTCACGACCAATACGCTGGTCGATAGCCTGGTGGCTGGCAACAAATTCGGTCAACCCAGCATCAGGCAACAAGGTAAAGTGTTCAGCGATACAAATCAGCGCATCCCAGTCAGCAGCAGAAGCGGCCTGTAGGGAAGACACAGCGACAGGAGTTGGAAAAGCCATTGATTAGTCCTTGGAAAGGCTGGCAGACCAGCAGAGATCAGATAATTTTATTTTCTTGCCAGAGTTTTTCTTTACGCATCCGCTCCTGGCGTTTTTCACACGGATTCTCACAATCACAAGCTTTTTCGATGCCAAGCGCATCAAGACCGCCGCAGCTGCCAGCAATAGTTTTACGTTGCACGATATAGCCAATTGCCATAGCCAGTACAACGATTAGCAACACAGCGAACGTCAACAGAAATACTTCCATGACAACCTCTTTAGGCATTGAAGTGAAATAACAAGTTGGCCGGATACCAACATAGGGACCGATATTTTACCAGCATTTTTGTATTGCCGACTACGATAGATGCACTTTACTGCTTGGCGTTGACGGTCACGCCTGCACGCGAACCGATACAGATAGATTGTCGCACTTGCTGGATTGAACATTACCCTATGGTTCGGCCATAAAAAAACCAACCCGCAGGTTGGTTTTTTCAAACTCACTAAGCTTAACCGCCGAAGTCATCCAACAGAATGTTGTCGTCTTCTACACCTAAGTCTTTGAGCATGTTGATCACCGCTTTATTCATCATCGGTGGACCACACATGTAAAACTCACAATCTTCTGGCGCTTTGTGGTTTTTCAGATAGTTCTCAAAAATCACGTTATGGATAAAGCCGGTGTAGCCAGTCCAGTTGTCTTCCGGTTGCGGATCAGACAAGGCGACGTGCCACTTAAAGTTTTCGTTCTCAGCCTGCAACATATCGAAGTCTTCGACATAGAACATTTCGCGTTTAGAACGGGCACCATACCAGAACGACATTTTGCGTTTTGATTTCAACCGGCGCAGCTGGTCGAAAATATGCGAACGCATTGGCGCCATACCTGCACCACCACCGATAAATACCATCTCAGCATCGGTATCTTTGGCGAAGAACTCACCAAAAGGACCAGAAATTGTGACTTTCTCGCCACCTTTCAGGCTCCAGATATACGATGACATTTTACCGCAAGGTAAAGTCAGGTTATTTGGCGGTGGAGAAGCGATCCGCACGTTCAGCATGATAATGCCTTCTTCTTCCGGATAGTTCGCCATTGAATAAGCACGAATCGTCGGCTCGTCTACTTTGGACTCCAGCGTGAAGAATTTGAAACGTTCCCAATCACCACGGTACTCTGCAGGAATATCAAAATCTGCATATTTGACGTGGTGAGCAGGTGCTTCAATCTGAATGTAACCACCGGCGCGGAAAGGCACTGATTCACCATCCGGGATTTGCAGCTTCAGTTCTTTGATAAACGTGGCTTTGTTATCATTGGAGATAACAGTACAAGCCCATTTTTTGATACCAAAGATCTCTGGCTCAACTTCGATGTCCATGTCTGTTTTAACGCTGACCTGGCAAGCCAGACGACAACCTTCGCGGCGTTCGCCTTTAGTCAGGTGCCCAAACTCAACGGGTAACACATCTCCGCCACCAGAGTGAACATGCACACGGCACTGACCACATGAACCACCACCACCACATGCGGATGACAGGAAGATACCGCGGTCAGCAAGCACGCCAAGCAGTTTACCGCCAGCATTCACTTTCAGTGATTTGGAGGCATCGCCATTGATGTTGATAGTAACTTCACCGGCAGACACCAGTTTGGCTTTTGCCGCCAGGATCATGATGACCAGTGCGACCACCAGCAAGGTGAACATACCAACACCAAGATAAATCTCAGTATATTGCATTGTTTTTTCCTTCTACTACCGATGCTTACAGGGATACGCCTGAGAACGACAGGAAACCCAGACTCATCAGACCCACCATGAAAAAGCGTGAACCCAGACCACGTAAAGCCAGCGGCACGTCGGCATATTTCAGTTTTTCACTGACTGCAGCCATAACGGTGATTGCCATTGTCCAGCCAATACCACTACCCAGACCAAAAACTGTACTTTCAGCAAGCGTGTAGTCACGTTCAACCATGAATGCCACAGCGCCGAAAATTGCACAGTTTACCGTGATCAACGGCAGGAAGATGCCTAGGGCGTTATACAGAGCAGGCACATACTTATCGAGAAACATTTCCAGGATTTGAACCAGGCCGGCGATGACGCCGATGTAAGCGATAAAACCCAGGAAACTCAGATCAGTATCCGGAAAACCAGCCCAATCTAAGGCGCCCGGCGCTAGAAACTGCTTAAAAACGATGTTGTTCAGCGGAACCGATAAACCAAGCACCACAGTAACCGCGACACCCAAGCTAAACGCCGTTTTCACTTGTTTGGAAATTGCGATGAAAGTACACATTCCGAGAAAAAACGACAGTGCCATATTCTCAACAAAAACAGCACGCACAAACAAACTAATATAATGTTCCATTTGCTACTCCTTAGTGCTTTTCTTGCTGTTCTGGACGCCAAGTGCGAAGAGCCCAGATGAGCAGACCGATAATGAAGAATGCACTAGGTGGCATTAACAACAGGCCGTTTGGTACATACCAGCCACCGGCGCTGACTACCGGCAGAATTTCAAGCCCCATCAAGGTGCCTGAGCCAAACAACTCGCGAATCACAGCGACAATTACCAGCAATACTGTGTAACCCAAACCGTTACCGATACCATCGAGGAATGACATCAACGGGGGGCTTTTCATTGCATATGCTTCTGCACGTCCCATTACGATACAGTTGGTAATGATCAGGCCAACAAATACTGACAACTCTTTTGCCACGTTATAGGCATAAGCTTTCAATACCTGATCTGTCACAATTACCAGGGACGCAATAATGGTCATCTGCACAATAATCCGCACACTCGACGGAATGTGGTTGCGGATCATTGAGATAAACATGCTTGAGAACGCAGTTACCAAAGTCAGAGCAACGCCCATGACCAAGGCTTTTTCCAATTTAGTCGTCACAGCTAAAGCCGAGCAAATACCCAACACCTGTAACGCAATCGGGTTGTTCGCAAAAACTGGTCCAAATACCAGTGACTTCATTTCTTTTGCACTAGCCATTGTTTAACGCTCCTTGACGGACTTTAGCCAGGAATGGGGCAAAACCTTTCGCACCGGACCAGAACGTAAAAGTGTTCTGCACACCATTACTGGTCAGGGTCGCACCAGACAAACCATCAACTTCAGACGCAGCACTAGCATTGGCATTGCCTGGCTTCAGGATTTTGATAGCCGGTTGACCAGCATCATCCAGCAGTTTTTTGCCAACAAACTGCGCGACCCATTTCGGGTTCTGAATTTCACCACCCAAACCTGGCGTTTCGCCATGTTCATAGTAATTCAGACCTTTGATGGTGTTACCGTCTTTGTCCAACGCAAGGAAACCATGCATTGTGGACCACAGGCCGTAGCCGTGGATTGGCAGCACGACAAAAGAAATATTTTTAGACTCAACACCATCGGCATAAGCCAAATAAACCGGCGCGATATTGGCGCGGGTTTTAATTTTGGCTTTATCATCCAGCTCGTCTAATGAAATGCTGCCCGATGGGTCCTTCATCATCTTGCGGTAGTCATAAGTCAGAGGATCCTGCTCGACAAACTCGCCGGTATCCAAATCAACCAATCGGATCTGAACATGCTTCTCAAACTGAGTTTTGATGTCTTCACCTTGCAACATCCCAACGGCCACCAGAATATTTTTCTGCGCGTCGAGCAGTTTATTTTCAGTTTGCTTTGGACGTAAACCTACTGCTGATGCCGCTACAAAAATAGCGCAGATCAAACACAGGCCAATCACGACAAAAAACGTTTTGCCGATGCTTTCGTTATTATTAGACATTACGAGCCAGCCTCCGCTTGATGTTTGATTGCGCAACCATATAGTCAAACAAAGGCGCAAACAGGTTGGCGAACAAAATAGCCAGCATCATGCCTTCCGGATATGCCGGGTTCACCACACGAATCATTACAACCATGAAACCAATCAGAATACCGTAGGCCCATTTGCCCGTGTCGGTAAATGACGCAGATACCGGGTCCGTTGCCATGAAAAACAAACCAATCGCAAAACCACCTAATACGACGTGCCAGTACCAAGGCATGGCAAACATCGAGTTAGTATCAGAACCGATTAGGTTGAACATGGTAGCAAACACAATAGTGCCCACTAGAACGCCAGATACTATGCGCCATGATGCAATACGCAAATAAATCAGTGCCAAACCGCCAATCATTAACGCCAATGTCGACGTTTCACCAATAGAGCCTGGAATGAAGCCGTAAAAAGCATCCCACCATTGTTGATTAACTGACCAATCAGTCACTTCACCATTGGCAGCTTTGGATAACCATGTTGCGCCGGCGTAGCCGTCGGCCACGGTCCAGACTTTGTCACCAGAGATTTGCGCCGGGTAGGCAAAAAATAGGAAAGCGCGTCCTGCCAGGGCAGGATTCAGGAAGTTACGGCCTGTACCACCAAAGACTTCTTTTGCTACAACGATACCAAAAGAAATACCGAGGGCAGCCTGCCACAGAGGAATTGTCGCAGGAAGGATTAGTGCAAACAGGATAGAAGAAACGAAGAAGCCTTCGTTGATTTCATGTTTGCGCACAGAAGCAAACAGTACTTCCCAGAAACCACCGACCAAAAACACGACAGCGTAAATCGGCAGGAACCAACAGGCACCGTACCACATTTTTGCGCCCCAGCCTGAGTCAGCTGTGAGTTCGCCGCCAAAGGCGTGGAACAAACCTACTTGCCATGTGTCAGGCAATTTAATAGTTTCAGATAAGACTGACGCAGCCTGATGGCCGATATTGAACATACCGAAGAACATCGCTGGAAACAGCATTAACCAAACGAAAATCATGATACGTTTCAGATCGATACTGTCACGTACGTGAGTTGCGGATTTGGTTACTTTACCTGGAGTGTACAGAATTGTGGCGACAGCTTCATAAAGCGCATACCACTTTTCATGTTTGCCGCCTTTCTCAAAATGCGGCTCAAGGTTTTCAATATAATGCTTCAAACTCATCTTAACCTTCCTTCTGGATGGTCGTCAGCGCATTTCGCAATGCCACGCCGTAGTCGTATTTACCAGGGCAGACAAAGGTACAAAGCGCCAGATCTTCTTCATCCAGTTCTAAACAACCTAACGTTACAGCACCATCGGAATCACCGACCAACAAGTCACGCAGTAACAGCGTTGGCAGAATATCCAACGGCATCACGCGCTCATAGTTACCAATCGGTACCATGGCACGGTCAGAACCGTTTGTTGTGGTTGTCATGTTGAACAGTCGTTTTGGGCTCAGATGAGACAGGTATGCGCGGGTAACCGAGAATTTACTAGCCCCCGGAGCCAGCCAACCAAGGAATTCTTTTTCAAACCCTTCAGCAAGCACTGAGATTTGATTATGGAATCGTCCAAGATAGGCATGCACACCAACAGCAGTTCTGCCAGCAAGCACTGAGCCTGAAATGATACGATTCGAACCGTCGTTCAGCTCACCTTCGATCAAGGTTGGGATTGAAGCACCCAGCACAGTTTTGATCAAACGTGGATTTTTCACGACAGGACCAGCCAATGAAATAACACGTTCAGCGTGGTATTCACCTGTAGTGAACAGCTTGCCGAGTGCAATCACGTCCTGATAATTGATATGCCAGACCACTTTGGTCAGTGAAACCGGCTCAAGGAAATGGATGTGTGTGCCTGGCAAACCTGCCGGATGTGGACCAGCGAATTCTTCGACCTGAACCTGGCCAGCAGCCGGCACATTGGCGCCAGCTGCTTTACAAACGTAAACCTTATTAGTGGTCAGTTTGCTCAGCACAGTCAGACCATGCTGGAAGTCCGCTGCAGCAGCAGCGATGACGACCGCAGGATCAGCGGCTAACGGGTTGGTGTCAATTGCCGTGACAAAAATCGCCCGTGGCGTACTGTCAATTGCTGGAATGGCACTGAAAGGCCGCGTACGAAACGCTGTCCACAATCCAGAATCCAGGATCTGCTGTTTCACAACACCAGCATCAAGGCTGTTTAATGCCGCAGCATCAAATTTCTGGAATTGCACCGCCTCGTTTGAGCCGTCAGCTTCAATCACAACGGATTGCAGCACACGTTTGGCGCCACGGTTAATCGCAGTTACGGTCCCAGAGATAGCGGCAGTAAATTTTACGCCAGGATTTTTTTTGTCTTCAAAAAGACCCTGACCTTTTTTTACTTTATCCCCAACCTCAACCAGCATTGTAGGACGCATACCGACATACTCTTCACCCAGCAACGCGACCGTTTTGACGGCAGGACCGTCATGGATCACTTGTTTAGGACTGCCCGACAGGGGAATGTCCAATCCTTTTTTAATTTTAATCATACGTACTTGCACTACTTTAACGGGAAGAAACAGGGCCTGGTTTTTACGGCTGCTCGCCT
>JACCEE010085279.1_pt1 | contig 16249 bp, 16 predicted proteins | sample 7449931 | NCBI WGS metagenome assembly JACCEE01 (sample SAMN15323457, study PRJNA562643) | freshwater metagenome | isolation source: river surface water | place: USA:Blue River Watershed | collected 2017-08-19 | reverse complement strand
TGTTGATACGACAATGTTATATTAACATTTGGAACTCCTATATTATTAGCTTTTATATAATCTTCAGCTACTTTTTTAACCTGATCTGGTGTAGGTTTTTCATCTTCACCCACTTCTATATAAGAAGTTACATTTAATACCATAGCTTTTTGAAAGCTCCAAGTCCCTGGAACTGGTATTACTTTCTCGTTAGTTACTACTAAACCTTCTTTTTGGTGATACCAATAAGGATATACATGCGTATACACATTGGATATATTCTCTTCTTGGTTTATATCGGTTAAGTTTTTACCATATTTAATAGTAGCACCTCTATCCATACCTCTATGATTTACATGATGTATGATAGTACCATTAAAATACAAATCGCATCCATATGTCTCTAGTAACTCACCACCCAATATAGATCTAAGAGATTTTGGCTCTAGTATTTCAAACTCGCCAGTCGATTGAGATGTTGATACTAATTCAAATGGATGTTCTATAATAGAACTACTTTTCATTTTGGATACAGCATCTGATGGAGATGTAGCTTTAAATGGCCATACTGGAATACCAGAAGTATCATAACTTAAATGACAAGCATTAACTGTGACTATACCATTTATAGGTTTACTTATAGCGTATACTCTGAACGGTTCTGGATCGTCAAATGGGTGAGGTTTACAGTATATAACACTTCTAAGTTTTATATCATTGAAACGTTTACCATCTACAGGATAGTCGAATTCTAATTCGTAACTACCATTTAATTCTTCAGTAACCAAGTCGAATGTTGCTTCGTTTAAAGAGCCTATACCAAGCGTTTCGAAAGTACTTCCGAGAGCATTGGATTCGTGTAAAACCATCATAGAGTCCACCACCTAGGTTTTATTTCGAGTTTACTTATAGATCCTCCGAAACTAATACTATTGGCCCCAGATTTTAATATAGGAAACCCGCTAGGAGCTTTTGCATTTTGATTTTGGTTAAGATTATCTTTATATACGTCTTCTATATCACAATCGACATATACGTACGAAGATATCGTAGTGAAGTCTATCTGGTAGTTGTTAACTTTTATCCATCCTGCTCCAGTCCCTAATACTTTGATGAACGGTTTGGCAGGATGTATTGTTGGATTAGTTAGTGTATAAGAACCCGTGATATTAACCACGTTCTCACCAGTCTTGAGGAACCTTTCTGGTTTCCTATCAAATGTTATAGTTGCTTTACCAGCTTGGGCTAGTATATTTGCTAGATTATTAGGTCCTTTATAACTAGCCAAAAAGAAATAATTTGGTTCGTACGTATCTTCCAATCTTAGATAACCTATTCCAGAGTTTAAGAAGTCAGAAACCTTAGCAGATAAGGAGTGATATACACCACTCTCTTCTCCGTAAGATATTTCATAATTTCTTTCGATATTAGCATATGACCCGGTATCGATTAACAAATCGCCATTCCTACCTGGTATTGTTACTCTATCGTATATTCGTTCTGCTATTTCATACTCTGGAGGGGTTGATACCTCGAATATTCCAGATGATGTTTTACCATTAAACGTTATTACGCCCATACAACCTCTCTCCTTTCAACTTGTTTTTGTATAATTCTCGATATTTCGTCTGCTATTTCTCTAGCGTTAGTGCCAGTTATATTAAACGTGTTTGATATAGTGTTAGTGTTATTATTTGTCGTTGGGTTAACAGTATTAGGATCGATATTGTTAACCATTCTTGAATTCATAGAATTAGCGGCAGTGTTTACTGAATCGACATTAGCGCCTATTCTGTAGTTATCGTTCATCATACCACTTATGCTATTCGCTCCATTTTGAATGTCTGTCAAATCCATTACAGGTTTTATAACTGGTTGACTATTAACATCTGCGTTTATTATAGAACCTATATTAGACATAACGCTCTTCATTCCTGATAAAGCGCCATCAGCTACTCCAACAGCTTCACCTTCTACTTTTCCGCTGTATTTAGCTAAACCTTCCACCATACCCTCGTCTGACCATTTACCAACTTCAAAGAAAGCTCTTGATGGTGAATTTATTCCAAGGAGATTTTTAGCAGCGTTAAGTGCACTTTTAGCAACATTTTTAGCAGCTTCTGTCACTTTACTTATACCATTCTTTATACCGTTCGCCATACCACTAACTATATCTCCACCTACACTAACTGCGTCTTTTATAGCGTTCTTAAACTCCTCTATTATAGCTTTTACTAAACCTTTAACAGCTTGCCTAACTTCCGGCATTTTAGTTTGTATAGTGTTTGTAAATCCGTTTATCATTGAAATAACGAAATCCCAACAAGCATTTACAACTCTAGGAACACCTTCTGCTATTGAGTTTATTATAGCTACTATTATGCTAACTATCTGAGCTGATATTTGAGGTATAGCACTTGCTAAGTTTGATAGAACTGTAACTGTTAAACTAACAATAAAGTTCAGTACAGCATTAGCTATAAGAGGCAAGTTCGTTGCTAAAGTGTTCATTATAGAAACAAATATTTCCATTATAACTGATACTATTTGCGGTATTATTTGTCGTATAGCTTCTAATGCTGATAATAATATTATCGTCAAAGTTTGTATCAATAATGGTACTGTTTCGATCAATGTTTGAAGTATATTGGTCACTAGTGATACGAATACTTCTTTTAAGCTAGTTACAAGTGTGATTAAAGTTTCTGCTATAACTGGAGCCATTGCGATTATTGATTGTAATATTTGCATTATAAATAGAGTTATAGCTTCAACAGCTAACGGTATATTATCTATTATCGTCTGTAGGAATGCGGTTAATAATTGAGTCATTGCTCTGCCTAAAGCAGTTGCATTATACCCTATTATCGTGATAAAGCTAACAAAAGCCAACGCTATTGAAGCTGCGAATACTGGAATCGCTATAGCTATACCACCAAGTATCGCTAATATAGAACCTCCGGCCGCCATTATAGCTCCTGCGAACATTGTTATTCCAGTTGATAAAAGCATTAGACCTCCACCAACTAATCCTGCAGCAGCACCTATACCCAACATTGCTAAAGCCAATCCTCCTAATATAGGCATAACTGGAGTCATAAGTACAGCAGCAACGCCGACAGCAGCGAACACTCCAGCTAAAGCTAATAGTCCTTTACCAATAGTTTCCCATTCTAAATTACCTAGTATAGCTAATGCGCCTCCGAATACAGTCATAGCTACACCTAGAATTAGTATTCCAGTAGCCATACCTATAACACCTTTAGGCATCATTTTGAATGCTGCAGTTATCATACCTAACGCTAATGCCATTGTGACCAATCCTTTTGCTAAAGTCTCTATTTCCATGTTTCCGAATATAGCTATAGCTCCAGATAATATTATCATAGCGTTTGAAAGTAATAACATTCCTAATCCAGCAGCAGCTAGGTTTGTCTGTATACCTCTCATACTGTTAGCGAAACCTGATAATAATGTCAATGTCATACCAAGAGTGGTCATACCTTGTATTATAGTATTGGTATCCATGTTACCGAATAACGCTAACGCTCCTGCGAATACTATCATTGATAGCGATATTGGAATTAAACTAGCTCCGACATTTACGGCGTTGCTGACTCCTCTTAAACTATTTAAAAATACAGATACGCCAAGTACAATAGCTCCTAATGATAGTAAACTCTTTTGTAACGTGTCTATGTCTAGATTACCTATGATAGCCATTGCTCCAGATAGTATTATAAGTGAAGTTGCCATGAGCATCAACGCAACACCTTGACCTGGATTTAGATTAGCTTTGTCTAGAGACTTAGTTAAAGCATAAACAGCCGCGCATGCTGCCGCCATACCAACTATAGCTTTTAGTATTTCATCCCAATCTAACTTAGCTAATTTAAGCATCGCTGTAGCTAAGATGTTTAGAGCGGTAGATATACCTATCAGCGTTAATAACATACTAGCTGATTCTTTAAGATCTTTAGGATCTATATCATCGAATTGCTTAGTTGCTATTATTAGCGATGTTACCGCTACTCCCATTGCGACAGTGGCTGGTATTAATCTACTAGGATCTATTTTAGATAATAAGAATAATGATCCAGCTAATATAGCTATGCCTATAGCAACTTTTTGTAACAGGTCTCCCTTAAGATCTTTTTGGTAGGTTTCCAAAGCGCCTTTAACTTCGTCCATTACGTCTATAGCACCTGATTTAAAATCAGCGAATGAAATTAAGACGTCTTTTATAAATCCTACAACTTTTTTAATAACAACTATAGCTGTAGCGAATAACCCTGCGTTTACTAAGTCTATACCTTGTATTCCTGAGTTTTTAACTTTATCAACTATTGATGTGAAGAAGTCTTGAATTGTGTTTATTGAGTTTTTGCAGAAATCTACGAATGAACTTATACCACTCTTAATACCGTCCCACACTCCACCCATGAAAGTAGTGAATGTTTCAAATGCTTGTCTAGTGTTATCTAGTGCCATTTTGATAAATCCGCTTACCTTCTCTATAGGTTTGTGTATAGAAACCCATTCAGCAACATATGCTGAAACTTGTCCTATTTTATCTCTACCTATAGATACTAATTCAGAGAACTTCTCTGATAAAGCACCTACGAATGACGCGCCTTTAGCAACAACTTTTTCGAACACGTCTCCGAAATTATTAAATACTGTAGTTAAAACGTTTGCTACTTTTTCAGCTCCTTTAGCCAACCAATCAAGAGCTACTTGAAGCCAACCTGTTGATTGAACTGCTTCAGTCGCTTTTGATGAAAGACCTCCAAACACCCCTATTATTCTAACAAATAAATCAACGAATGGTTTGGCTATTGTTATAAGTGCGTTGAATATCCCACCTACCAATTTAAGTGGTGTTAATATTAATTTAACTATCGAGAATAATGCTTCAAAAGTTTTACCTATAGCTTGACTCGCTTTATCACTAGGTATTAACTTCTTTGTAAGATTTTCGAACCCTTTAGATAGTGACACTAAACGTTCACCATTCCAAGGATCTATTATTTTCTTAAACGCTTCATAAACAGGTCCTAATACTTTACCAAAGATACTAGCAGCGTTACTCAATCCGTTTATTAATGCTTCTCTACCGCCGTTTTCAGACCAGAAACCCAACGCTTCGTTTCTGTAATCAGCCATCGGACCCATTATATTATTGAATCCATCACTTATAGAAGTAAAGAATGCAGTAGCTTCGTCTTTATCACCTATTATCAGCTCCCATGATTGAGCCCATCCAGACTGAACTGATTCTTTCATAGTGTCTAATAATTGTGTAAATGTCTTAACTTGTGTAGCTGCATTAAGCATGGTTTCATCTATTGAGAAGTCTTTAAGAGTTTCTATTAATACTTCTGATGTCAACCAACCGTCTTGTAGAGAGTCTCTGAACGAAACACTCATGTCTCTACCTTTTCCTAACTTTTTAGCGGTTTCTTCTAACGCATCTTGGAATAGTTTACCACCCATACCTGCATTTACAACAGAATTCCAGTCTTGTAGTTTAACAGTACCAGACGCCAATGCTTGTGATAATTGATACATTGCTGTGGAGGCTTGTTGCGAGCTTGATCCTGATGCAGCAGCAAGGTTGGCTATACCCTTTATAGCTATAGCTGAGTCTTCTAAACCTATACCGGCCGCTGTGAACGTACCTATATTTCTAGTCATCTCAGCGAAGTTATAAATGGTTTTATCAGCGTATTCATTAAGTTCTCCTAACGTAGCCGTTACTTGATCCATTGTTGTACCAGCATGAGCTGTGTTTGTCATGATAGTTGTTATAGCGTTCATTTTCGTCTCATATTCATCAAATCCCAATTTAATAGGATCCACAGTTAACGACGATATCAATTGCTTACCAGCGTTTACAGCAGAATTTGCTATATTAGCTAAAGCGGTAACGCCTATAACATCCATGGCAGAGAATCTTGATGTAACACTCTCTACTCCAGATGCCAATCCAGTCATATCTACTTTTTTAACTTTACCAGCTATGTTTTCCAAACCTTTAGCGCCTTCAGTTAGTCTTAAACTATCGGATAGTTTCTTAAGTGTCCCCATAGTAGCGTTAGCAGCAGATGTGAATTGGGCATTATCGAACCCCATTTTGACTATTCTATTATCTATAGTACTCATCGTCCTAATACCTCCTTCCAAACAGCGTCAGCCATGTCATCAAATATTTTTCTCAAGGCCGGATTAATAAAATCTACTCCAGATACATACCCTCCATTATTTGTACCATGACCGTATTGTAATAAGATTACAACTGGTATGCCTCCAGCCATAGAACTATTAGTCCATGTTATAGATGACCTATCCTTTCCGGTAGATATCTCATAGCTCCAACTATTAGCTGTTAATCCAGTATCGGTAGGAGTAGCAGATGCTAAAGCTTTAACTCCCATACTACCATATCGACTAAGAACATCTTTTACAGACATTTTACTAGCCCTTGTTAAAAATTTTTGAGTGTTTGTGAAATCTCCAGTACATTTTATTCTAATCATATCATTCTAACCTGATGTTTTCATTGCTTTTTTACGAGCCGCATTTAAAGCAGCATTCCTAGACATTAAGTCTTTCTTACTCTGTTTCTTAGGTGGTGAATTCTTAATATTACAAATGCTTATAAGTGTCATTAAACGATTTAAATTCCAATGTTGACATTCGAATGGAATGTTCAAAGCTATCATCCAATAATATATTAATTCGGATGTTATTATTTCTCTGTTTGGTTTACTTTTATCTGTATTATTGATTGTTGTAGCAGTCATAGGGTCGCTTATATAATTAGTTATTCTTGCTATTTCACTAGCTGGAATATTTCTAATAATCAAGTCATCAATTTCGTCACCAATAACCATACACTTTATATAGTCATAAGTTTCAGCATCTGTCTTATCGACTTTGTTAATGAAAGGTTTCTTCCATTTTGATTCCCATTTGGATATAGATAAAAGGGAATGTTCCATTCGCAGAACAACACTTGGATAATTTATAAACGTCCCAGAGGAAGAGTCATATAACTCAATCTCTGGAACTTTTACAGTTATCATTCTTAGTTACTTAATCCTTTTATGAAAGCTTCCGCTGACTCTGGATTACTTGCTATTTCCATAAACACTTCACTATAAGCAGCTGATTGTTCGAATTCTTCTCTTAACTTAGCGCTCTTAACGAAACGCTTACCGTCCTCAGATTTAACACCATAAGAATCTAGAATAATGTTAGTGAATACGTCTAGTAAAGCAGCATTGTCACCAGATTCCACAGCCTCCTTTATATAATTAGATAATCCATTTTTCTTACCCATTTCTAACTTTGTAAGTTCTGCTTTAGTAAGGTTGAAATAGATTACCTCCTCGTTTTCATTTCCATTAAAGTCTACATATTTCACAGTTTTTTTAATCATCTTAATCTCTCCTCTAAAATTTAATTTTTATATTAAAAGCCGCCGATAATTATTTCGACGGCTTCGTGATATTAAGCTCCTGTTCCACCAACTAATGCTAATACTTCATCAGGTAATAATAATTCAGCTTCTCCAGCTACACCACCAAATAATTTATCTTCTAAAGCTGTCATTTTAGCGGCATCTACTTTAGTAGAGTCTATTGTTAAACTAGCAGTTGGTTTGTAACCTGTTACTGCTAGTGGAGTAGTTGTTAATTCCCATGAGAAAGTTATTGCTTCAGGAGAATCATTTATAGTACTATAAGCTTTCTCTGAAGGAGCTGCTTGAGCACCATATATGATATGAAGTTTATATCCATGAGCATCTCCATCAGTATCATTACCGATAGTTGTTTTATAAACCATTCCGAATTTCTTTCTATTTTGTTGTCCTATTATAACACCAGGTGCTAGTTCAGCACTACCATCACAAGCCATGAACTCGTCAGGGTATGTGTAAGCTTCTATAGAAGCTCCGAATTCTTCAGCTGAAGTTAAAGATAGATATTTTATATCGTCAGCATATAGAGCAGTAGCTTCAGCTCCACTTGGAGATTCAGTAACAGATAATAATCCGTTCCAAGCTACACCTGTTCCGTAAGCACCAGCGTCATATACATATAAGACACCGTTCTTAACACCTGTTTCGTAAAGTTTTTGTCCTTCTTGATCCCATTGTAATTTAGGCATTCTAAATTCCTCCTATTTTTTAATAATATATTACAAGTGATGTGTGATTTAACCCATCAGTTATAAACTGTCTGTCGAACTCACAGTAATCTAACTCCAATAATTTATCAACTATCGGACTATCAGGATTTCTATCTATAACAGTTACATTATACGATCTATCCATCTTATACTTTTTATCGTTCGCTTTTAAAGTTTCTATGGTTTTTCTACTGTAAACTATAGCTGGGTATGACATGTTAAAATTAGATGGTGGTTGAAAATATACGTTAGATGTTATAGTTTGTAGAAGTGTTTGTAATTCTATTCTAGTTCCCATTGTATATACCTCCCAATGTTAGTATAAGTCTAGGGCGCTCTATTTCGATTGATGATACTTTCCACTTCTTACCTAAATAACTAACATATCTTATAGCATAGAAATTTTCATAAGCAAATGGATCGCCAATTATACTTATGTTATTTCGTATATCTATACCAGCATTTATAGTAGTATTCTGTTGAACAGATGTTTTGTTTTTTATAACGTCTCCATAGTACTCGTGTTCTGTGATTTGTTCCTCCCAAACACCTGGGTATGCTTCGACGTCAATAGCATACCCGACATACCCATGATATTTAGCCATTTTGAATTTAAGGAGCAGGAGCTTCTACAACTTCTTCTATAACCATAGCTGAGTATGGAACAGTTAATGCTCCAGAGCATCTAGTCTCGATAAGGTACTTTTGTTGGTTGTAGTCTATGTCGAAATCGTCAAATATAGCTACTTGACCACCTTTATTAGTACCAACCGAATAGTCTGCTAAATTAACTATAACTCCTAAAACGTTGTGAGTAACATCGTCGCCAGCTTCTCTAACCAGATCGATCATGTCGTTCATAGTAACTATGTCACTAACTCTTAACATTGTCTTTATATCATCAACTGATTTGTAAAGTCTATGACCTAAAGAATCTTTCTTTAATAACAACTCAGTTACTAATTCTTCAGTAGTGAATAATGTTGGAACACCACTTCCTCTATATAACTTACGACTTCTAACACAAGCGTTAACGAACTCTTCGTATTTATCGTCGCCAGCTTCTATAGCAACTTTAATAGTAAACAAATCAGCGTCGTTGTAAACTGGTCTTATACATTCTTCATCTATTTTATCTGGGTCTGAAGATGCTCTACCATCTCCTATAAGAATTGCTCTAGCGATTTCTTCATCTAGTTTCATTCTCATTTCTTCTTTAATCCATGAAACAACATCGAAGTCGGTTATATCAACAACGTCATCTCTATCTAATTTTTGCTTTTTATAGATAGTTGTTGGATCAGTTGTTCTCTTTAATAATCCAAACACTTCTTCTTTTTTCATTCCAGATTTTATATAACCTTTAGCTCTAGCAGTATCTGCTGTGATGTCAGCGAATATAGCCTTAACTCTTGCAAAAGGTAATTTGTGAACAGGTCCTAATATTTTATTAACCCATTCTGTTTGATTGTTTATGAAAACTGGTCTAGCAGTAGTTGCTTTAGCTTCAGGGAATAGCAATTCTATTTCATCTATTCCGTAAGTTCCAGCATGTTCTAAGAATGAATCTTTCAAACTACCATTCTTTCTAGCGCCATTGAATATTGACTCAATTTCATTAGCGGCGTTGAATTCTTTATTATCTCCCATATTTGAAACCTCCGTATTAATTTATAGGAGGCTGTTACACCTCCCTCTATTTTGAATTTATTAGATAACTTCTTCTACTGTTATAGCTGTCTTAGGTTTTAATAAAGACCCAGAGCATCTAGTCTCTATAAGGTACTTTTGTTGGTTGTAGTCTATATCGAAGTCTTCGAACATAGCCACTTGTCCACCTTTATCAGCACCTACAGTGTAGTCGTTAGGGTTAACAACAATACCTAATACATTATGTGTCTTACCATCACCAGCGTCTCTAGTTAATCCTTTTAATACTGGAACAGCATGAATCTCTTTAACTCTTAAAGTCTTAGCTAACACTGCTTCGTTCTCGTATATGAATCTACCTTGAGCGTCTTCGATTAATAACATGTCTGATAACATATCTGATTCAACGTATAAGTTTGGAACTCCATCTCCTTCATAAGCAGCCATAGCTTTTATAACTGTTTTAATGAATGCGTGAGCTTTTCCTAAAGCACCAACAGTACCTAAAGTAGCTTTGATTGTGTATAAGTCTGAATCATTGTATATAGGTCTGATGTTAGCTTCTTTGATTTTATCTTCTGATAATGCAGATCTTCCGTCTCCGATTAATATAGCTCTAGCTATTTCTTCTTCTAACTTCATTCTCATTTCTCTCTTCATCCAAGCAACAACGTCGAAGTCAGTGATGTCGATGATATCATCTCTATCTAACTTTTGCTTTTTATATACTGTAGTAGGAGCAGTTGTTCTCTTTAATAATCCAAACACTTCTTCCTTCTTAAGATTACCTGTTGTATAACCTTTAGCTCTAGCTTCATCCGGAGTGATATCAGCATATATAGCTTTTAATCTAGAGAATGGAGATTTCTTAGTTGCATTCCAGAACTTAGCAACCCATGTTTGGTCTCTATCTATGAACTGTGGTTCATTAGAAACGTTAACTGCATCTGGGAATAACATGTCAATGTTGTCAATTCCGTAAGTTCCAGCATGAGCCATGAAAGACTCTTTTAAACTACCGTGTTTCTTAGCATCTTTGATACTAGCAGAAATGAATTCTGAATGTTGTAAATCGTTACCTTCTTTGTTTTTTTCAAATATGTTGTGTTTCATATTTGTTTCCCCCTCTTCATTATCTTCATTATTTTCATTATCCATATCGAAGTCTTCTTTGATTAATTGCTCAGCTATTATAGCTACAGCTACCTTTTGTTCATCTGTCATTGAATTGTAAACTTCAGCAACCGTCTTAGGTTTATCTTCATTTTGATCTTTATGAGTTAATTCTAGATTCTCTTCGTCATTATATATGACAGCGGATTCATCATCAAGGTCTCCATGAACTAAAACCTCTTGTATACTAGCTCCAGGATTAGCTCCTGCTAATACCAAACTAACTTCTTTTATATCGCCATGTAACACATTACCACCTTGTTGTTTAAGCTTATTAGCATAAATAGACAACGAAGTTATGTCTCCATGAACTACTAAATTTTTAGCTGTAACAGCAGTTTCGTTATCGTTGAATTCGCAATAAGCGTAAACTCCTTCGTCAGCATGTTTTAAAGTAGCTTTACCTATAATACTTTCAGGACCTGCGTAGTTGTGATTCCATACTAATGGTACTTGTTGTTCATCGCAGTGTTTGAAAGCGTTGTTGTTTATTGTTCTACCATCAGAACACTTAATGTTATACTTGGTAGCCCAACCTCCAAAATCATATTTATTCATTTGGTAACTCCTCCTTATCTTTCTCACCTTCTGGTGGTTCAACAGGTGCTGTTTTAGCATCTGTAGGTTGACTTAAGTTTTTATTTCTTAACTCGTCAGCGGCTGGATCTTTAGAAGGTCTCATACCAATGACTTGTCTAACCTCATTACTAGTCATAATTTCGTTTCTTGTAAACTTATCAGCTATCTCTGAAACTTCTGTAACAGGAATCAACTTAAACGGATCTCTGTAGTATCTAACAGCTTGTCTTTGTGATCTAGCAGTCTTAGTTAGAAACTTTCTATGAAACTCATCGGCTATAGCGGCTAATATAGGTTCTATAGTTCTATTGAAATAGTTATTCAATGTCTTATCGTCAGCAGTACCATCAAGTATACTCTGTGTTAAACCTAATTGTGAATATAATAATTCAGTAAGATATTGAACTTGCTTTATAAAATTATTTTCTATAGGTCTATTAAGTTGAGTAACATGTTCGGTACCGTCTATATAGGCAACTCCATATTTACTACCGTTAAGCTGAGCTTCTATTTCTCTACGTCTCTCTTCAGCCTGAGCACGTTTAGCATCTGTCTTAACAACGTATGGTAACTGGATTAATAGATCTAGATTACCAGAGCTAACTTCTTCATCTGCGTTATCCATAAGAGCTAATTTTCTTATTAAACGTTGCATAGTTGAGTTAGGTTCATTTATAACAGCGTATAATGGATTTTCTATAATACCAATTTGACTTTTTAGTAATGTAACGTCTTGTTTCATACCCGTCCTATCATTGTATATAGAAACTGTAACACTATCTGGATACCATTGTACTATTCTAGCTGTTCTAAGTGTTAGAATATCAAATGATGACGTGTTATTAGGATCCAGTGAGGTGTCTACTGGTACTACTGCAACATATCCTTCATCCATCATTGATATAACTATGTCTTGTATAAAGTTCCTTGAGGTTTGGTCGATGTTGGCTTCTGTGGAAAGGCAATTATCTAATCCCGATCCCATGTAATCTTCAAACCTATCATTCTCGTCTAATCTAACGTGTCGTATAGCTACTGACGCAGTGTCTAGAGCGAGTCTATTATATACTGAAGTTACTATAGTTCTTTCATTACCTCTGCTAAAAGAAGCTCTGTTAGGATTCCTATAGTAGCTAGAGCCTGTTGGCGATCTTCTTTTTGGACTATCCTCGTATGAGAATAGATTCCAAGCGTGTTTCAAACCCGCCAATGGATTCATAGGCTATCACCTCCTATTCAAACGAATCCCTGTTACGCTTATAAGCAACGAATGAGTCCATAAGTGCTGCAACAGGGTCAATCTTTTGATCCTTTCTTTGTTTTAGTAATTTTCTATTACCATTAGTGTCTTCTAGCGTTATAGCATTACCCATCGCAAACGACATTATACTTTCGTCAAACAATATACATCTTTCTTCGGATAATTTCTTTAATTCACCCAAAGGTACTGATTCAGTTTGAGCTCCTTGTATAACTTTATCAACGCCAAAAGGTCCATTTTCAGTCTTCCATCTTTCAACGAATTCTTTAGCATTATATGGGTCATATCCAAAAGCAACAATGTCGTATTGACATTTGTCTATATGGTCTGATAAGTCTTCGTATACTTCTAACATATCTAATATAGACCCTTCCAACACTACTAAACTTCCTTCTTTGATGAATTCTTGATATTTATGATATAAAGCTTGAGTTAATTTATTATACGTCAACGATGAAATATATGATCGCGACTTAACTCCAAATGTTCCATCACTCAACGGGAATAAGAATACGAACGAACAGAAGTCATCACCTCTCGATAGGTCAGCTCCCATTGCACAAGGCATTTGCCAGTATTCTCTATACTTATGTTGGATAGTCTCCTCATAAGAGAAGAAATATGTGAATCCTTCCATAGGTATTCCAAATCTTTTAGCTAATATATCATTCCTAGCAGCAGGAGCTTTCTCAGCTCTATCTACGTCTAGTTGGTAAGTTTCATATGAAACAGTTTTTCCAATGTTTGGATTAGCCTTCAACCACATATCAGGATCTCCGACTTCTTCAACATTGTCTAATTTATAATGCCATATAGATACGTGAGGGTTTATATAGTCACCCTTTAATATATCCATAAGCTCCATTTTGATTGTATCCCCAATACCGTTACGAACAGTTCCTTCTGAACTTATGGCTACTATTAAATAATCGTCTATTTTAGAAGCACCTTGTTCTATAGCTCCTATAACGTCTTCTCTAGTCTCACCTGATAACCATTCGTCTACAGTTGCAATCTTACATCTTAATCCTTGTAGTTTACCAATATTCATAGGTCTAACTTCAAGTAAAGATCCTGTTAGAAAATTCTCAATACCCTTTTTAGTTGAAACTAATTTAGCCCTATTAGCTTTAGAACCAGTCGTGTTTTGTAACGACCCCTCAGTTAAGAATTTAAACAACGGACCTCTGGCTACTGTTATAGCCGTTCTAAAAGGTGCCATAACTTCTTCGGCCTGCTTCATAGTTGGAGCAGTTGTTATCTGGTGAGTAGTCGACGTATCGACATTTAAAAAGTAACTTTGTATAAGTTCAGCATAAACAGATTTAGCGGCACCTCTCGCTACGATTAAATATTGTTTATTAATTAACCTTTTCTTAATCTTCCTAAGTTCGTATCTACCACCATGACCATCTTTGTTTGGTACATACACACTTCGTTCAACGAAGTAAAACCATGATAGAGCTGATTCGGCCCATAACTTAAAGCTTGGTAAAAGGTGTAGATCACTACCATCGGTAAGTGTCATTTCGTTTTCACAATACTCTATAAAACCATCAATAGCTCTGTCGTCGTAGTAAACTCCAGGATTCGCTATAAGATCGTCAATTCTATTCATCTCCATAGAGATCTCTTTATTGACTGGTATTTCTCCTCTTAGAACGGCATCTCGAAATTCACCGTAATACTTTGGAACGTCGGTGTTAGATAATGCCATAACTAAACTCCTTTCTTACTTCTTCTTAGGCGTATCGATTACTCCAAAATCTCCTAGTAGATCATATATTTGTTTAGCAGTAGTTCCTAACTCAAGGGCTGTTTTACCAGCAGCAGCTATTTTTTCTACTTTGCTTTTTGTCTCAGGTTTTAATTTAGCCTCGTATGATTTTAAATCGTACTCGCTCTTTTTTATATCAGCTTTATGTTTAGCCATATCAGCCTCTAATTTTAAACGAGTAACCCTCGCTTTTAATTCCTTATTAGACATTCGTCTTTTACTAGGGTCTTGTGGTTTTTTGGATGGCGCACTTCCATTTTTAGTAACACCTCTTTTACTACCTTTTCTTACACCCCAACGCATACCCATTATACCGTAGTGTTTTAGGAATTGCTCTCTGTAAAATTCTTGGTTAGTCATTAGTTGTTGTCACCCCCTTGTTAATTTCTAGATTGGCTATTCTCCATTCCAATTCAGCAATTACTCTATTATAAGCCTCAGCAGATGCCGAGTTGGTTGGCGGGTCAAACATGTTTTTAGTCTTAAAGTGGATATAAGTTTTTACTACTTCAAGATCAGTTCTAGTTCCTAGTAAATCTTCCCAAGTTGTTATATCGTCTATTATCGGAGTTGTGTCGGCTTCTTTTAAACCTAGCTGTGATAATATGAATAATGTTGAGTTTATAAATATTATTATATCAACGTCGAAACTTATATCTTCTTGTGCGATTCCTAGCGTTTTCTTAATTGTAGATAAGATAGAATCCATTTTGGTTAATCACCTCCTATCACTTCTTCCAAGGACAGGTGTCGTTAGGACTTCTATCGATTGGAAGTTCTTCTGTCTTAATTCCATAATGTATAAAATTATGCGTTTGTAATGATACGCATATTAGATTATCTTCATCAAATACGATAGGTCTTTTTTGTAGAATGTCTTCTTTGGTAATAGGATTGATGTGATGTACTATTATATTTTTAGATCCTAAATCACATCCATCAATGCCTAAATCACATCCGTTGTCTCTTATTATTATTCGGTCTCTGATTCTTCGCCATTCAATACATGTGTATAAACGCTGATTTAACCATCTTGCTGGACCAAATGTTTCATTTGCTATTTTATCACCTATGAATAGATATTCGAGTCGTTCTTCGTATGTTGATAGTTTAGACATTTCACTATACGTCTTCGTTTTCAACATCTTCAACCTCCTCACCAGCATATCTTCTCATAGCATTAAGAGCTTCAGCATATAATTCTTCAACACGCTTTTGAGATTTAAGAGCGTCTGTCTTAGCTTTTATCAATTGCTGTTGTTCTTTTAATATTTCTTTCTCAATTCGTTCTTTCGTAGAACCGATCTTAAGAAAATGACTTATAACTTGAGATGATGCTGTTCCAGCTAGTAATTGTTCTTCTGCTAAGTTTATAGCTAAAGCGACTAACTGGTCTTCTCTAGACTCTACAGTAAGTCCTGGACGTATTCTCCTCTCTTTCTTATTAGTTGTACCCATGATATCTCTCCTTTTCAAGTACTTTTTAGATAGTTTTTGGTGTGTTTTACAGAACAAGCACTATAAAAAACGGTCTCCCGGGGAGAGTGGGCCGAGTAAACCGCAAAAACACGTGCTTGCTCGGTGAAACACACCAAAAACATTTTCCAAAAATTACCCCCGGGGCTTTTTTTAAG
>JACCEE010075469.1_pt1 | contig 16250 bp, 16 predicted proteins | sample 7449931 | NCBI WGS metagenome assembly JACCEE01 (sample SAMN15323457, study PRJNA562643) | freshwater metagenome | isolation source: river surface water | place: USA:Blue River Watershed | collected 2017-08-19 | reverse complement strand
TGCGATTCCGGCTAAAATTCGTCTGACTTGGTACGATACGCCCCAAAAAATCAAAGCCGGACAACACTGGCATTTGTGCGTGAAATTAAAACGCCCTCACAGCTTGGCAAATCCGGGCAGTTTTGATTATGCAACGTGGTTATTTAGCGAAGACATTGGTGCAATCGGTTCGGTAACAAACGCTGCACAAGCCTATTTATTAGCCGAATCAAGCCCTTATACCCTAAAAAGTTGGCGGCAAACCCTATCAGATCAATTGGACAGCTTGCTGAAAAACACCCCGCGCCGGGGGATTATTAAAGCTTTAAGCCTAGGCGATGGCAATGACATACCCCCTTCACAATGGAAAATTTTTCGCCGCACCGGAACCATTCATCTGATTGTTATTTCAGGTTCACACATCAGTCTAGTAGCAGGATTTGTATTTTTTCTCAGCCGCGCATTGTGGATAAAAACCGGTATTTTACGACTTGCTCCGCAAACATTTGCTGCTGTATTGTCCTTGCTTGCGGGGGTGTTATATGCCGGCTTAGCCGGATTTTCCTTACCGACTCAACGCGCCATGCTGATGGTGGCAACAGTCATGTTAAGCCTTATTTTTCAACGTCATATCACCTTCCCCGCCCTTCTTTCCCGCGTATTGTGGCTTATTTTACTGTTTGACCCTTTTGCCGTGTTGGCCATAGGTTTTTGGCTATCATTCACCTCTGTGGTATTCATTGTTTACTGCACAGCGGGGCGATTAGGCAGGTTGCCGTATTTTTTCCCTGTCGTAGGCATTCACGGTGTGATGGCAGTGGCGTTAGCACCCCTGTTATTATTTTCTTTTCAACAAGTGCCGCTGATTTCACCACTCGCCAATTTTATTGCCGTCCCCGTGGTTGAGTTTTTAGCCGTTCCCTTATTATTACTGACCTTAGTGGTGTTATTTCCAACACCAGCGTTTGCCGACATTATCTTAACTGCCGTTGATAAAATTTTACTCGGTTTATATACGTTATTAGAAAAATTAGCGCAGCCGGAATGGGGTATTTTTCACCATGCACAGCCACCGCTGTGGGCAGTATTGCTCGCCATGTTGGGTGTATTTTTATTGTTCGCCCCGCAAGGCATTCCTGCGCGGTGGCTGTCTTTGGTCTTGTGTATTCCATTGTTTTCCCCGCCACGGGACAAACTTCAATCAGGGGAATTTATTGTAACACTGTTAGATGTCGGGCAAGGCTTAGCCACTGTCGTACAAACACCGCAACACTTGCTGATTTTTGATACCGGCGCGAAATCATCGGCAGATTTTGATATGGGAACAGCCGTGGTATTGCCATTTTTATACAGTCTTGACGTGCAAACAATAGACCGCGTCATTATCAGTCACGGCGATAACGACCATATCGGCGGACTTGCCTCTCTCATCGCAGAAATGCCTATCCACCGCATTGATAGCAGCGTGCCAGAAAAAATATCACATCCTACCGTGCAGCCTTGTCTAGCTGGACAACATTGGACATGGGATGACATCCAGTTTCGGGTTTTATCACCGAATAAACACCCTTTTGACTCTGACAATAATAATTCCTGCGTCCTCAAAATTGCCTCCCGTTACGGTCATATTTTGCTAACCGGTGATATTGAAGCCGAGGCAGAAAATGAATTAATCCATCACGCGAAAACAGATTTAAGCAGCGATATTCTAATTGCTCCGCACCATGGCAGTAAAACCTCTTCAACACTGCCTTTTTTACAACAAATCAATCCGCAATGGATTTTAATTCCCGCCGCTTATAAAAATCGCTATCACTTTCCGCATTCTGAAGTCGTACAACGTTATCAGCAGCAACGGATTCCATGGTTAATGACCGGCACTGAAGGTGCCATTACGGTGCGTTTTACGCGCGAAAAGATTCGCATAACAACTTATCGTCACGACAATATTCGATATTGGCATACCAAATAGGTCACTTTAAAATGTTATTATAAAAAGCTCTAAAACTCTTTTATTGATATGAGGAATCAGATAATGTCCGATTGGCTAGAAATTACAGCAATTAATGCGTTAAACAACGGTGAGCATATTCTGGTAGATTTAGACGGTACAGATGTTGCGGTTTTTAAATTAGAGGATCAATTTTACGCTATTGAAGATGTCTGTACGCACGATGGCACTGAAATAGCGTGTGGAAAAATAGAAGGATTCGACATTATTTGCCCACGACACGGGGCGCGTTTTTGTTTAAAAACAGGACACGTTAAAGCCGCGCCTGCTTATGAAAACATCACCTGTTTTCCAATTCGACTGGAAGCGGGAAAAGTTTTTATACGCGATCATCGTTGGGATTAAAACAGCAACAAAATAATCTAAATTACTTGATAAAATCCCCCGCGCTTTCTTTTAAAAAAAAGCGGAGGGGATAAAAAAACTACGCTTTAAACTCTTCCACAGTTCTGCCTTCTGCCAACAGCGTAATTAACCAATTAGGTTTTCTACCGCGCCCTGCCCAAACTTGTTTGCCATTTGCAGGGTTTTTATAACGTGCAACTTTGGTTTTTTTCGGGGGGTTAACTAATAATTCGTCTAATGAAAAACCATGTTTAGAGGCTAATGCCTGCATTTCATTGTGTAAATCTACTTTATCTTGTTCTTTGCGTTTCTCAATAGCCGTATTTAACGTTACTTGAAAATCTTGCAAATCTTTAGAAGGAATAGCTAAAAGATTCTCTACAGTAATATCAGCTAAATTTAAGGTCATTTTTTCATCCTTTTGTTATAAGTTACGTGTATGTTAATAATAAATGCTATTCAGTTTTATGATTTTACTTTAATTAAAGTAAATCAAAAGAATGAGCATGATAACTCAAATTTAAAAATCTTCAATAGCTAACACAGATTAAAAAGATTTTTTATTTAATCTTTCAATTATAATTAATTGCAGGGGATGATTCAATGCGACTATTGGCTGGTTTAATAATGCAATAAAGAATGCACTTTATAATTTGATAATTTATCGCGGCCGTGTAAAACATCCAATTCTATGACAAATGCACAACCTTCAACAGTCGCGCCCAGTGTTTCTACTAATTCACAACTTGCTTTTGCAGTACCGCCGGTGGCTAATACATCATCAATTAATAACACTCTGTCATTTTGATCCAGTGCATCAATATGAGCTTCTAAAGTTGCGGAACCATACTCTAAATCGTAAGAAATGCTTTGCACGTTATAAGGTAGTTTGCCGGGTTTTCGTAAAGGTATAAAACCAACGCCTAATTCCCATGCGGCTAAACTGCCGAAAATAAACCCCCGCGCTTCCATCCCCGCTACCGCAGTGATATTAAGCCCTAAAAAGGGGTGTAATAGTTGATATATGGTTAGTTTTAATGCCGCCGGGTCTTTAACTAAGGGACTGATGTCTTTAAATAAAATACCCGGTTTAGGAAAATCGGCAATATCACGAATTTTGTCCTTTAAACGCTTCATATAAATTTTTTGATTTGTGCCAGAATACTTGCCGCGTCTAATCCACACAGCGCGAGGAGTTGTTCACGGGTGCCTTGTTCAACAAATTCATCCGGTAAACCGATGTTCAATACCGGCTTTAATAAACGTTGTGCTTGTAAAAATTCATTCACTGCACTGCCTGCACCACCTGCAATAACATTTTCTTCTAACGTAACAAACAGAGTATGCGTTTGCGCTAAGTCTAAAATTAATTCTTTATCCAGTGGTTTAATAAAGCGCATATTCACTACCGTCGCGCTTAATTGTTGACCCACTTCAATTGCCGGTGTCACTAAACTGCCCCACGCTAATATGGCAATTTTTTCCCCCTGTTGGCAAATGTGAGCTTTTCCTATTGGTAACTGTGTCATGTCAGGGATTTGTGCTACTCCCGGCCCTTTACCGCGCGGATAACGCACCGCCGCAGGACCTGGATATAAATAACCGGTATAAAGCATTTGCCGACATTCATTTTCATCGGCTGGTGCCATAACAATCATGTTGGGAATACAACGTAAATAACTGTAATCAAAACTGCCCGCATGTGTAGGACCATCAGGACCAACCAACCCCGCACGGTCAATGGCAAACAAGACATCTAAATTCTGTAACGCCACATCGTGAATAAGTTGATCATAACCGCGTTGCAAAAAGGTTGAATAAATTGCCACCACTGGCTTTGCACCTTCACAGGCTTGCCCCGCCGCCAATGTCACCGCATGTTGTTCAGCAATCGCAACATCAAAATAACGTTTGGGATATTGCTGTGAAAACTGTACCAAACCAGAGCCTTCGCGCATTGCAGGGGTAATGCCTAATAATTTTTCATCTTTAGCCGCCATATCACACAACCAACGCCCAAACACTTCGGTATAAGTTGGCGATGAAGGCGCCGATTTTGGCAAAAAATCTTTGGCAGGGTCAAATGCCGGAACGCCGTGATAAGCTAATGGGTCTTTTTCCGCCGGCGCATAACCTTTACCTTTTTTGGTAACAATATGTAAAAAGCGCGGTCCGTGGATATGTTTTAAGTTTTCCAATGTTGACACCAGCATATCAACATCATGCCCATCAATGGGGCCTATGTAATTAAAACCTAATTCTTCAAACAAAGTTCCCGGCACTATCATGCCCTTCACATGCTCTTCGGTTTTTCGCGCTAACTCCCAAACGCTAGGCATTTTTTTTAACACTTTTTTACTTTCAGAACGCACAGAAGAATATAATTTACTCGACAAAACTTTAGTCAAGTAATTGTTCATCGCCCCGACATTCGGCGAAATCGCCATATCGTTATCGTTCAAAATCACGAGTAAATTGGCATCCAACGAACCGGCATGATTCATCGCTTCATACGCCATACCGCCGGTAATGCTACCATCACCGATAATAGCAACCATATGTTTAGATTCACCTTTTAATTCAGAAGCAATCGCCATCCCCAATGCGGCACTGATAGACGTACTAGAATGTCCCACACCAAACGCATCATATTCACTTTCATCGCGTTTAGGGAAAGCCGATACGCCGCCTTTGCTGCGAATCGTAGTCATTTTATTTTTACGTCCGGTCAATATTTTATGCGGATAAGCTTGATGACCGACATCCCATATTAGCTGGTCAGTTGGCGTATCAAATACATAATGCAATGCGACCGTTAGTTCCACTGTTCCTAAACCCGCCGAAAAATGCCCTCCTGACACACTGACGGTCTGGGTTAAAAATTCACGCAATTCTTTACATAACGCCAGTAATTGCGTTTTGGCAAGTTTACGAACATCGGCGGGCAAGTCAATGTTATCGAGTAGGGGATAATTACTGGTTGAGTTATTCATAAATAGATGTGTCCTTTGCTGTCGCGTTATACAAACAAACGCCTGATTATGTCGATTAAATCCTGACTAATCAAGTTGGTTTAATGGTCACGTTGAATGATATATAAAGATAAATCACGCAAAATATCCGCTTCACTACCAAACTCACTTAAGCTAAGTAAGGCGTGTTCATGTAATTCGCGTGCTTTTTGTTTTGCCCCATTTAAACCTAACAACGCAGGATAAGTGGGTTTGTGCTGGTCTTGGTCTTTACCTTGTGTTTTACCCAACGTAGCGGTATCACTTTCTTCATCTAAAATATCATCTTTTACCTGAAACGATAACCCTATACATTTGGCATAATGATCCAGTTTTTTCGCCACTTGCCAATCAAGATCAGCTTTGGCGGCTGCCGCCATATTCACACTTGCACGAATTAACGCACCGGTTTTATGAATGTGCATGTTTTCTAATTCAGGTAAGGTTAATTGAGTTCCAACCGATTGTAAGTCAATGGCTTGTCCTCCAACCATGCCTTGTGAACCACTGGCTTTGGTTAAAATAGTCAACATTTTTAGACGTTGTTCAGGCGTTACACACAAATGCGCATCATGGGCTAACGTTTCAAACGCTAACGCTTGTAACGCATCACCGGCTAAAATCGCCGTTGCCTCATCAAAAGCAATATGGCAGGTTGCGCGACCACGGCGTAAAGCATCATCATCCATAGCGGGTAAATCATCATGAATCAGCGAATATACATGAATAAACTCAACCGCACACGCCACTGCATCCAAAGTTTGTTCAGCAATCCCTAACAATTGCCCCGTTGCATAAACCAACAAGGGGCGCATTCTTTTACCGCCATCTAACGTACTATAACGCATCGCCTGATGTAAACGTTGTGGCAAAATGGCTTCGCTGGGTAAACGCGCGTTTAACGCTTGCTCAACGCGGGTTTGACAACAGTTAAGATATTCTTTTAAAGCACTACTCATCGGTAAAAGACTCCGGGGGTTGACGCTTGTCAGTTGCTGACAAGGTTTTTTCACAAAGGTGAGTTAAAGGGTCGCCTGTTGCAACATCAGTTAATGGGCTATCTAAATCGTTGCTCTGTAAATCAAGCTGTTGAACCAATTGTTCCAATTCAGTCAACACATTTTTAAATAACTCGTCAGTTGTTTTTTTAGGCATAACAGATAAAAAATAGTTTTAATGATAGGATGGCATCATTTAAATCAAATTCACGCACATTGCGCGTAAATAGAGTTTTCTATTATATCTGAAATTAAACACAGTGATTAAGAAGTATGACTAATGACTATAATGCCGCTGCCATTGAGGTATTAACCGGATTAGACCCGGTGCGTAAAAGACCGGGCATGTACACAGACACCAGCCGCCCTAACCATTTAATTCAAGAGGTGATTGACAATAGCGTAGACGAAGCCTTAGCCGGATTTGCTACGGATATTGAAGTTATATTGTTTCAAGACGGGCGCATTGCAGTTAACGATAACGGACGCGGTATGCCGGTGGATATTCATCCTGAACAAGGTTTATCCGGTGTAGAAGTGATTTTGACCCAACTCCATGCCGGCGGCAAATTCTCTAATAAAAATTATCAATTTTCTGGTGGTTTACATGGCGTGGGGATTTCAGTCGTCAATGCCTTGTCGAGTTATTTACACGTTGAAGTCAAACGGGGCGGCAAACTGTATCAAATGCAGTTTGCCGAAGGCTATAAACAAACAGAACTTCTCGAAATGGGGAAAGTCGGCAAAGCCACTACCGGGACACGCATTACTTTTCTACCCAATCCACAGTATTTTGACTCGCCTAAAATTTCACTCGCCAAATTAAAACATCTGCTGCGTGCAAAAGCGGTATTGTGTTCAGGGTTACGCATAAACTTACACGATCAAACCAGCGGCGAAGAATGGCAATGGCATTATCAAAACGGTTTAACCAGTTATTTATTAGACCAAGTTGGTGCGGTGGAGTTTTTCCCCGATACTCCGTTTATTGGCGAATCTAGCACCGCACATGAAGCTGTAACATGGGGAATTTTGTGGACGACAGAAAGTTTAACCGAAGCAATTAACGAAAGTTACGTTAATTTAATTCCCACGCCACAAGGTGGAACACATGTCAATGGTTTACGCGCGGGCTTAACCGAAGCCATGCGTGAATTTTGTGATATTCGTAATTTATTACCACGCGGAATTAAAATTGCCCCTGAAGACCTGTGGGAAAACTGCCATTATGTCTTATCAGTCAAACTACAAGACCCGCAATTTTCCGGACAAACCAAAGAACGCTTAAGTTCGCGCGAATGCGTAACATTTGTATCCGGGGTTGCCAAAGACAGCTTTAGCTTATGGCTTAACCAGCATCCTGCCTTGGGCGAAAAAATCGCCGAAATTATTTTATCCAGCGCGCAAAAACGCTTAAAAGCCGCACAGAAAATCGTGCGCAAAAAAATTTCTCAAGGCCCTGCATTACCCGGAAAATTAGCCGATTGCTCCGGGCAGGACATTGCCCGCAGTGAATTATTTTTAGTAGAAGGCGATTCGGCAGGCGGTTCTGCAAAACAAGCCAGAGAACGTGATTTTCAGGCGATTATGCCGTTACGCGGCAAAATTTTAAATACTTGGGAAGTTGATTCTAATCAGGTCATGGCTTCACAAGAAGTCCATGATATTGCCGTAGCATTAGGAATTGAACCCGACTCGGATAATTTAGACAATTTACGCTATGGTAAAGTCTGTATCTTAGCCGATGCTGATTCCGATGGTAATCACATCGCAACTTTAATTTGTGCATTATTTTATAAACATTTCAATGCGTTAGTAAGAGCAGGAAAAGTATTTGTCGCCATGCCGCCGTTATATCGGATTGATATAGGCAAGCGCGTATTTTATGCTTTGGATGAAGCTGAACGCTTAGGGGTTTTGGATAGAATCAAGGCCGAAAAACTAAAAGGGGTGATCAATGTGCAACGATTCAAAGGCTTAGGCGAAATGAATCCGGGTCAATTACGCGAAACTACGATGAATCCCGACACCCGCCGCTTGATTCAGCTAACGATTGCTGATAACGATAATACTTTTGAAATCATGGACTTATTGCTGGCAAAAAAACGCTCACCCGATCGTAAACTATGGTTAGAAAGCAAAGGAAATTTAGCCTCTATTTAGACAACAAGCGTTAGAACTCATTTTTTTACTAAGTGCAAATAGCATAACCCGGATACAAATTTTTCTGTTTATCTCGCAACCTAAAAAAATCATCCAACATGTCCTACAGTGATTTTAATTTAAGAAGTAAAACAAAACTTAAGCGTTTATTTACACGAATCGGAAAATTTATTTTCCTCTATTAATTATCAGTGCGTCAGATAATGGGACGTTGCTGAGCAATGTGAATGAACAACCATTATTAAAATAAAATGATGTAAGAAGCGCGGTAGGATAGGTAGAATAGAGTAAAATTGGTTGCAACACACTAAAAAACACAACATTGTTATGATAATCAAATCTTTGTTTATCCACGCATTAGAAAGCGCGATAAATCATACCCTTAGCCTAGATGAGCATGTTACCGATTATTTAACGCCACTCGCCGGAAAAGTGATTGCGATAACCCTTGAACCATTTAACGAAACGTTTTATCTTTGTCCGACTGAACACACTATCCAATGTTTAGAAAGTTTTACTGGCGAAGTTGATACCACCCTTTGCGGTTCTTTAATCGCATTAGGTTTCATGGGGGTAGCAAAAAATCCACTGCACTCGGTTTACAAGGGGGAAGTAAAAATTAACGGTGATTTACAAGTTGGACGCAACCTGCAAACGTTATTTGCTAAGCTGGATATTAATCTGGAAAAAAAAATAGCGCGGTATACAGGGGAAAACCTTGCTCACCGTATAGGACAACTGTTTCGCGGCAGTAAAAACTGGACGGAAGAAACACTGGAAACATTCAGATTAAATACCAGTGAATTTTTAACCGAGGAAATCCGTGATTTACCTGCTAAACCCGAAGCGGACAGTTTTTATGCCCAAGTCGATACGTTACGCATGGATTACGACCGTCTTGCTGCACGTCTTACTCGTTTATATTCTCATCTTAAGGAACAAGCGTGATTCGCCCCAAAATTTTACTCCGTCTTATCCATATTAACTGGGTTATGATGTTTCACGGCTTAGACGAAATTGTGCTAAGAACACATTTGTTTCGTCCAGTTCGTTATTTAGCTTATTTATCGCCCAGCTATTGGCTTAGAAAACCGACTGCACCACGCGGCGTGCGCATTCGTCGCGCTTTAGAAGATTTAGGTCCTATTTACGTTAAATTTGGACAAGCCTTATCCACCCGCAAAGATTTACTCCCTGAAGACATTGCAGATGAACTGGTAAAACTGCAAGACCGTGTACCACCGTTTGCTAGTGCAACTGCACAGCAAATTATTGAAAAATCGTTAAATTTATCGCTCAGCCAAGCGTTTGCTGAATTTGACCCGATTCCGCTTGCTTCGGCATCAGTTGCGCAAGTACATACTGCAACCTTACACAGCGGCGAAAAAGTAATTGTAAAGGTCTTGCGTCCGGACATCGCTGAAAAAATTAAATCCGATGTGGGGTTATTATATGAATTGGCAAAAATTGCTGAGCGTTTCTGGAGCGATGCCAAACGTTTACGCGCGGTAGAAGTTGTAGCTGAATTTGAAAAAACCACGCTTGATGAATTAGATTTAGTTAAAGAAGCTTCTAACGCCTCTACGATTCGGCGCAATTTTGAAGGTTCTGCATCTTTATATATTCCTGAGGTGCATTGGGAATATACACGCAAAAAAGTAATGGTCATGGAACGCATTTATGGTATTCCGGTGGGCGATATTGAGCAGTTACGCGCCCATCAGGCAGATTTTAAAAAGTTAGCAGAACGTGGAGTAGAGATTTTTTTTACGCAAGTGTTTCGGGATAATTTTTTTCATGCTGATATGCACCCGGGGAATGTATTTGTGCAATTACCGGATAAATATCTGGCGGTCGATTTTGGTATCATGGGTAGTTTATCGGTTTCCGATCAGCGGTATTTAGCAGAAAATTTTTTAGCTTTTTTCAATCGTGATTATCGGCGCGTAGCGGAAATGCACATTGAATCGGGTTGGGTTCCTAGTCATACCCGCTTAGAAGAATTTGAAAGTGCTATTCGCAGCGTTTGTGAACCGATTTTTGAAAAACCGTTGAAAGACATTTCTTTTGGGCTGTTATTATTACGATTATTTCAAACCGCACGCCGTTTTGATATGCGGGTACAGCCACAATTGGTATTATTGCAAAAAACGTTATTAAATATCGAAGGCTTAGGGCGACAGCTTTATCCTGATTTAGACTTATGGCAAACTGCCAAACCGTTTCTGGAAGATTGGTTTCACGACCGTTTAGGGCCGAAAGCAAAAATTAAACAAGCGTTAAAACGTTTTCCTGAGTTGGCAGAAAATTTCCCTGAAATTCCAACCCTGTTATTTCAAGCTTTAGACAGTGCTGCAAAAGTTAATTATCAGCTTACCACGCATAATCAGGAATTGGCGCGCTTGCGACAAGATATGGATGATAATCATCATACAATTTTAATTATCATTGTGGTGGGAACAACATTAATCAGCCTTGCAGTATTGCTATAATGAATCGTTGAATTTTAACAACACCCGTTTCCTATCGCATTTTTAAAGCGTATCTTTCCATGAGTCACTCCACACCTAACGCAAAAATTCCTTATTTTCGTGAGCAGCCGAGCGGTTTTTTAGAAAAACTGGGGGTGCGCTATTATGAATACATGGCAAAAAAAACCGGCACAGCTCAAGTTGCTGATTTTGCGATTGATAAGTTACCGCCAGACGATATTATGGAAGCGTTAACTAAGAATATGACTTTGTTTGCTGCCGTGATTGCGTTTAGTATCGGCGCATTAACTACAGTGGTGTCAGTGTGGTTTGAATGGCGGTTTCATGGTGTTTTGCCACCGTTAAGTTATTACACAGGCTATGTGCTGATTATTTTGGCGATGTTAATTTTGGAGATGGCGGTATTATTTTGGTTAGGACTAAAAACCACGCATGGGCTTGCCTGCTTAACCGGCGATCATAGATTGCATCAATCACCGTTATTACCCGATATGGACGCTGTGCCGAATATTTTAGCCAGAGCTGCTTTAGAATTGCCAGACCCGGTGATTCATTATTTAGGCATTGATCCGATGAAACATGTGCCGAAATCAAAACTGCTGTTTGTCGGATTATTATATAAATTGAAAGTTATTTTAAGCAGTTCGTTAGTAAACTTTATCTTGCTGGGTATCTTTGGCAAAGGCAGTTCTCGACTTGGATTTTCATGGGTCGCCATCCCATTAACAGGATTATGGGATGCGTTTGTCATTTATAAAGTGGCGCGTGAGGCGCGTTTGCGCCTGTTCGGACATCGCTTGGCACAAGCTATGGCAAGCGAGATTGTTCAACCTGAAATCATTAATCATCTATCTCCTACCGCTAAAGAAGGGGCAATCCGCGCTGTAGCAACCATGATGGTTCTGTCACAAAACTATCACCCCAATATGTTAGTGTTATTGGTCAGCATGTGTGAAGCCTTTGACATAGCCGAAAGCGAACAATATGATAACTGGGATGATTTTTTAGCTCTTTTACAAACGGTTAACGAACAGGAACGCTATTTTATTTTAGACTTGTTGTGTATTGCGGCTGCATTTGATGGGCGATTATCGCGGTTAGAGCGGTTGCATTTACCTTACGCTTTTGCTGAACACACCGAAGTTTATATGCAACGCATTGAAAAACTTAAAAAAATATTGTTAACAGGACAGCTTCATCAAGCAAAAGCTTTGTGTCAGTTAAACTTCACCGCTGGCTAAATCAGACACTTCTTTTCTTTTAAATGACTTAACATTATGCAAGAATTCCAGCCCGAACTTTCTAAACAACAAGCCAGAACGCAGTTGGCTTCACAAATTACTGCCTTAAGTCACGCGGTTTTTTTAGCCGATACGCATACCAGCGCGGCGGAAAAAGAAGCAGTATTTGCACAAAAATTACAACAATTATTAAACCCACCCAGAGAACATGGCGATTCTACTGCCGTACGCTCTGTAACCGTGTTATTTGCCAGTCTTAAAGATTTTACCTCTCTTTGTGTTGATGTTCCGCCACCGAAAGTCATTGAAATGCTCAATCGTTATTTTTCCAGCATGAATGATTTAATTTGTGATTTTGAAGGCTATATGGGAACCTTAATTGGCAATTCGCTGCTGGCGATTTTTGACACCCCCGATGATAAACCAGTGAAATTAAACCAAGCGTTAGTGTGTGCTGTTGAAATGCAAATAGCCATGACGGCTTTTAATGACACCAATCGGCAATTAAAACTTCCTGAGTTGACTATGGGGATGGGGATAAATTCCGGGACGGCAATTGTTGGTAAGTTATATGACAAAGCCCATTTTGATTACACTTTTATTGGTGATGATGTGCGTTTAGCGGCACAAATTGAGCCGCATAGTTTGCGTGGTCAGGTGTTAATCAGCGAAAGCACTTATCAGCGGGCAAAAAATAACTTAATTAGCGGTGAACCAAATCCCGTGCATTTGAAAGGTAAACGCGATGCGGTAAATTTATATGAACTACAAGCCATTAAGCAGCCGCATTATAAAGAAGTCCCAAAGGTTGAGGTGCGCAAAAACTTGCGGGTGTTGATTAATGCGCCCATTACTTATCAGCATATTCATAATAAACGGGTGTTGCCGGAGATTTATCACGGTGAAGTGGTGGATTTAAGTTATAAAGGTATGTTGGCGGATGTAAGCGAACCTTTGGAGTTGTATTCGGAAATAAAATTAACCTTAACGTTGTCGGATATTGATAACAAAACCACCGATGTCTATGGAAAAATTTTGAAAATCACGAAAGAAAACGAGCGGTTTCACATCGGTGTATTGTTTACCGATTTAACGGATCATGCCAAATCAGCGATTAAATTATTCGTTGATAGTATGGCTTAAATCCGTTATGAGAATAGTCGCTTTTTCCGATACGCACATGCAGCACGAAGCTATTAACATGCCGGATGGCGATGTGTTGATTTTTGCAGGGGATATGTGCAGACTGGGAATCTTGGATGAAATCCGCGAATTTAACGCTTATTTAGTATCTTTGCCGCATCCCTACAAAGTTGTGATTGCCGGCAATCACGATTGGCCGTTTGAATGCCATGCGTTACAAGCACGCGGATTATTAACTCAAGTGGATTATTTACAAGACCAGTCACTGGAAATTGCCGGTTTTAAATTATATGGTTCACCTTGGCAACCGGAGTTTCATTCGTGGGCGTTTAATTTGCCGCGCGGGGCATGTTTAAAACAAAAGTGGGACAAAATTCCTTGTGATACCGATATTTTAATCACGCACGCGCCGCCGTCGATGATATTGGATAAAGTAAGTAATCAGCAGCATGTAGGCTGTGAAATGTTAAAAATTGCTGTGGAGCAATGTATTCAGCCTAAGCTGCATATTTTTGGGCATATTCACGAAAGTTATGGTATTCAGGAAAAAGCTGGTACTACTTATATTAACGCCAGTATTTGCAGTGATAAATATGGATTATTAAATCAGCCGATTGTGGTCGATGTATAAAGTAAAGCTATGTTAAAGGTTAAAAACTTGTCGTGTGAGCGTGATGAAAGGCAATTATTTGCAAATTTATCTTTTTCTGTTTGCGCGGGTGAAGTGTTACAAATTGAAGGTCAAAACGGGAGCGGCAAAACCAGTTTACTGCGAATTTTAAGCGGTTTGTCCGCTGCATTTGATGGCGAAATTTATTGGCAACAGCAACCCATAGAACAAGTGCAAGAGGCATTTTTTCAGTCGCTTTTATACATTGGTCATACAACCGGAGTTAAAGCGGCATTAACCGCTGAAGAAAATTTAGCATGGATGATGCGTCTTGCGCCGCATCTGCATAAACTAACCCTGCATCAAGCACTAAAAAAAGTTGGTCTATACGGATTTGAAGATGTGCCATGTTATAGCTTATCTGCCGGTCAACAGCGGCGCGTTAGTCTAGCACGCTTATATTTAAGCACCGCACCGTTATGGATTTTAGATGAGCCGTTTACTGCACTGGACAAACAAGGGGTTGCTGAAAAAGAAGGCATCATTGCGCAACATGTCCATCAAGGTGGCATAGTCATTTTAACTACGCATCATTCTTTGCGCATCCCCGGCATCAACGTACGCTGTATTAATTTAGACACGGGGACGGTACAGTGAGTTTTTTTTGGGCCGCAGTACAGCGCGATTTATTGCTCGCCTTTCGCCATCGCAACGATATTGTCAATCCATTAGCATTTTTTATTATGGTAGCGGTATTATTTCCATTAGGCGTTAACCCTGAAGCCAAATTTTTAGCACAAGTTGCGCCGGGAGTGATTTGGGTGGCAGCTTTACTTGCCAGCTTGTTGTCTGTAGATGGTATTTTTAGAACCGATTTTGATGACGGCTCATTAGAACAAATGCTGATCAGCCCACAGCCATTATTTATAATCATTTTAGCTAAAGTTTTAAGTCATTGGTTAATAAGTGGTTTTTTACTCGCCCTTATTTCTCCTGTATTAGCCATGATGCTATTTTTACCCAGCTCCGCTTTACCGGCATTAGTCATTAGCTTATTAGTCGGCACACCGACTTTGAGTTTGATTGGAGCCATTGGTGCCGCATTAACCGTCGGATTACGCAAAGGTGGCGTACTCATTTCTCTGTTGGTATTACCTTTGTACATTCCGGTATTGATTTTCGGTGCCGGAACTGTACAAGCGGCAGCAGCGGGAATGCCAATTACCGGTTATTTAGCCCTCTTGATAGCGGTGTTGCTTATCAGTTTAATGATCGCCCCTTTTGCGATGGTTGCGGCATTAAAAATCAGTGTGCGTGGTTGATAAACACAGCGAGCCTGTTTTGTGTTACTCTAAATATACTTAAAGCAATCGTGCGATAAGTCACCTCAATCCCGCGTAACTTAAGTTTACGCAGTTTTTTTAATCTTTGTAAGAGGAAAATTAAAATGGCAGAATGGCGTAAAGTAGCAAAAGCATTTGCTTTAGCAGATGGACATGTTAGCCAAAAAGAAGTGGCAATTCTTCGTGAGCAATTACTTAAAGATAGCGAAATTTCTAAAAGCGAACTGGATTTTTTACTGGAAATTAAAGCCGAAGCAACAACAACAGTGCAACTGCTGGATGAGCTTATCGCAGAATGTCAAGCTATCGTAAATAAGGCGTAGCCATTTGCCACATCCCCCCAGTTTAAAAAAGGGGGGATTGGTCGTAAACATAGCGTGTAAATTTATTTTTATAAAGAGGTCGTAATGAGACACCTGTTTTTGAATATAAGCATCTTGCTTTTAGCAAGCTGTGCCGTGCATACACCGGTGGGAACTGTACCTGTAGCCGTACCGTCTGTAGATGTCCCTTCCTCTGTTGTGATTGTGCCATCATCACAGCCCGTGCAAGTTGTTCCCGCAAATAAAAAATATAAACACAAACATAAATGGGATAAGAAAAAAGGTTGTCCACCTAATTCTGTCAGAGAAGGCAATTTGTGTTACGTTTATTAACATTTTTCATTTTTTAAAAAGGCTTATCCTTCATCGGTTAGCCTTTTTTATTTTGACGTGGCGATATAAATGCCATTCCAATCTGATGCGGGTGGGTTTTCACTGAAAAAATGAATTCTCTGCTCATAAAGCATATAAAAAGCGCGTAAATTAAAGTTTTCCATGTCTTGGCACTGTTTTAATAAACGCAACGCTTCACTCCAATTCTCTAAGCGATAATACATTAACATATCTTGATGCAATTCCTCGAACTCCATA
>JACCEE012139546.1_pt1 | contig 16258 bp, 23 predicted proteins | sample 7449931 | NCBI WGS metagenome assembly JACCEE01 (sample SAMN15323457, study PRJNA562643) | freshwater metagenome | isolation source: river surface water | place: USA:Blue River Watershed | collected 2017-08-19 | reverse complement strand
ATTTGGACCTTCCCAAGTTTGAACAGAAAATGTTGTGCCTAGGATTTGACCTTTAACTTCAACATCGCCGCCAACACCTAACCAATCCCAATCTTCTGCGACCCAAATTTGTAGTTCATCATATGGGCCTCCTGGCACATTAGGCACTTCAACTTCAATAGTAAAACTTGGTGTTCCGCTAGTTGGATTGCTGCCGGTGATTCTAACAATAGGAGCCGGAATGTTTGGGCTACCGCTGCGCGGTATAATACCAATATTAGCACTGGTTGTAAATTCTTCTATCGGCTCATTACTGTAGACATCTGCGTTGTATTCTAAGGCACTGATTTCATTTTCTAATGTGCCTTCGCCTACTTCCTTTTCAACGGTGCTGAGCACACGGAAGTATTTGCCATTAGGAAATGTAGGCTCACACCATCCGTAAAGTGTATTGTAAACGCTAATAACATCCCCGGCTTGGGCCTGTAGACCATAATGGGCTGTTGTGAATGTAATAACCAGGTCATCTCGGCTCTGCTTTAGTTCAATATTAGCCAAGCGTTCTGCTTGAACGCTGTTGTTGGTTAGATCCAATGTGAGGTTCAATGAGTTGTCGGGCTCATTGTAGTTGCGATCCTCATCGGGCAATACAATCTTAGTATAGCCACGCTGGTCCTTGTTGTAGCGGTCATAAAACTCTGCACCGGCAATGTTAAACAAGTTATCTAATCGTGTGCTGCTGATCTGTATACCGCTGGTAATGTTGTCATCGTTGAAGATGATCTGTGGTAATGGATTTGTTGGAGTTCCACTTTCATATGGTTCACTCCATGTAGTTCCAGGTAAGGCTCGTTTGGGAATAACACGCCATTGTCCCAATGCCACATCATAACTCATCCATGCACCACTGTTCAACAGAATAGTATCAATGTTTTCTTTACAGGTTCTGTTGGTATCAATTAGACCGTTAATTGTGTAACGCTTGCCTGTGGCAGGATTGCCTTTTAGATCTTCATAACTTAGTGTTTGGTTACAGAATGTTTCAAATGCTGCAAGACTAGCACTGTTGATATTGGCTAAGGGAATATTACAGCCATAGCGATCGCTGGTCATGTAGTCAGCGAGCACTGCTGCTGGATTGTCAATACTGTTCTTGAGTTTGAAAGTAAGTGTTGGTAAGCCAGTAAAACCTTTTTCGCTGTCGTAGTTAACACGCAATACAGCGGTAATCATGCCTTCAAAATTATAGTTGCTGGCTTCTTCCCAGTTGTTGCTGTTGTATTTGTTAACAAATGATCTAGCACTTTCTGCTTTACCAAATATTTGACGGGCTTGGCTGGTATTACCTGCGTAGACAGAGATCCAAACTTTATCATCAAAGTGTGTGTCCACAAAGTCTTCATTTTCAATAATAACTGTTGGACCACTGGCTGCATATGGATCTATAGGATTTACAGGATTAACATACTTACGGCCTTGTGTGGCACGACTTGGATCACTGCCATTACCAAAGTATAGGCGTAGGTCATTCCAATAAATGTCTTGCACTGTGTAGGTTGCACCTGCAACATTACAAGTTTCTGCAATAACCATAACATAAGTCATGGTCTTGTTTTGGTTATCCAAATATGCATCAACTATGATAGGGCTGCAATAAGCCTCACCATATAATACAGGAACTTTGTTTTCTGTAGAGGGGCTTAGTTGAACGCGAGTGCCTTGGCTGGCTGCTCCTCCCGCATCGCCTCCGCCTGCTCCGGGAGATCCGTTAATTAGTCGGCTAGTTAGTAATGCAGCACCCGTGGCAACAATACCACCAACTACTGCGGCTGCTAGTGAACCAGCGGCTAAGCCAAATACTGAGGTTGCTACATAGGCACCTATCGCGGTAAATGCTGGCATGGGTTAATCCTTCAAAAATAAACGCTCAACTTCTCTAAAGCCGCGTTTAGTCAAATCATAATCACCAGTCGTTGCCATACGAGTAGTGAAATATCCGTCTATCTCATTATTTAACAAAAGTCGTTCACCCTCTTTACAGAACTCAATGAATAGACGGCCTGCTCCGGGACTGCGACGATATTCTTCGCGCACATACCACACAAGTTCACGCAAACTGGTTTTAGCGGGCATCCAAATGTTTTGTTCTTTGACTGCAATCAGTAGTCCTACTGATATGCCTTCTACATCATAGAGCCACACTTTACCCATCTGCAGAACTGCATAACACAACTTTTTGATGTGTTGTGGGTCTATATCTTCTGTGTGTTGACTGTAACTGGTCGCTGTGAGAAACTCCATGACCAATTCATGAATTACATTTAAGTCGCTTCTTGTGGCAACTCTAATCATGATACAGGCTTACCAAAGTCAAAACTTGCTGCTCTTAATGCAACAACACGGCTCATACTTTTATCGCTAGGAACATTGGGCACACCATCCGGATTATCAATGTCAGTAGTAATGAACTGTTCGGGATAATAAGTGCGATAACTTTGTTCGTTGGTTCTGCGGCCGCTGCGTCTGTTTTCCAAAACTGCTAGGATGCTGCTGGCAGTTACTGTAATGGTATGAGTGACATCGGCTGTTTGGTAACTGGCTACATCTTCCTGCACTGCATAGTTATTGATGATGCCGTCAAAGCGTAGGAATACCTGTTGCACACCCCCAATAGTCTGCACCTGTTGTGTAGCAGTATCAAAGAACACACGATAAATGCGTATGGTGCCACCTTTGATTTCTTTCTGCAGAATGGCTTCAATATAATCTGCAGGAATAGCACTTAGGCCTAGTGTAATCTCATTATTGGTCAACTGTAAGTCGCCTTGAATGTCTGTGACATCTAGGAAGCCGCCTAGTGCTGTGTAGGTGTTGCCATTGTATACAACCGAAGTATAACAGTTGCTGATACGATATAGTGTTGCGAAACCCGTAGTAGGATCTGGCAATGACAAATCTATCAACACGCCATGTTCAATGCCGGGATTGCTGACTGCTGCGATTGTTTGTGCCATTAGATGATACTTTCAATTAGTTCAAAGTCGTCAGTAAATTCTACCAACTGTCCAGGCAGATATCTATATGCTGGTAAATTACTTACTTTTACTCGCCATAGACAAGCACTACCTACCAACAAGTTTACATTGTTAATTGAATAACCAGTTTGTGGCAGGAAACCTCTGTGTAGGTTTACTGTGGCTGTGCCTGTAGCACCTGTGGCAACAACAGCACTAGTTACCACATAAGGATAACGATGACCGGATGGTTGTATGATATCACCAGGTTGCAGTATGACCTGTCCATTGAATGATCCTGTGTAATTAATTACAATAGTGTTGCCACTTGAACTAGCGCAGGTAACGCCTACCAACGCACCGCTGCTTATTGACATGCTGCCTTGATATGCTGTGATCCAACTAGCACTTTGTCCCAGACTGACCTGTTGTTCAGTGTGCTTGTCATTGGTCATGATGGCTTCAATAACGCCGCGGGCTTCTGCAATACGCCAAACAGGTTTTGGACTTACTGTAAAGCGCCATGGCTTGGTCCAATTGCGTGTGCCTGTAAACAAACGACCACTGCGGCTCATGCTGCTGGCAACCAGCGCTGGTCTACTGACTTCAATACCCTGCGCTGAATTAATTATGCTCTGTATGCTCATTGTCTTGCTCCTTGGGGCATGCTACGACGACCCTTTTCAACTACTGCATGTAGGAACTTGGGATCACGAGCCACTAACTGTTGGAAACTGGCTGCATCAACAGCACTGATATTGTAGGTTACACTTGTTTGGTTACCACCACCGCCTAGGGCTTCGTTAGGAATGATTGTGCTGGCGTTACGAGGAATCATTAGTTCTGGTCCACGCTCGCCTACAACAATTGGCTTGTTCATTGCAGGGTTACCGCCGTTAGCAAATCCAAAGATTTTGCCTATGCTACCGAATATATTGCCAAAGAAGCCACCGCCTCCTCCGCCACCAAATGCACCTGCCAATAACTTCTTGGCTTGTATGCGGGCAAAGTCAGCGATAATGCTGTTAGCCAGATCCTTGAAACTTATCTTGCCTGTTTGCACAAACTTGACAAACGCATCTTCAAAGCCTTTAGTGAATGTTTCAAAGTATGTTCTACTTTGGTTAGCAGCATTGAGAGCATCTTCTGCATACTTGCCGAATGCTGTTTCCCAACCGAAACTAAAACTATCTCTAATGTTTTGGTCTTCTTCAACGCTCTTACGCTTGACTTCAATTAACTTGTTGATACCATCAGTAGCATCGTTGATTTCTTTTTGTCTTGCCTGTCGCAGTTCTTCGCTTAGGCGTTTTTCATCGCCATAACGGTCTGCAATCTCGCGTAGTTTAGCCTGTAATTGATTGCGTCCTTCAATCTCTACATTGATTCTACGACGAGCACTTTCGCCTACTGCACGGTCCAAGTTCAATTGGTCACGCACGCCCACAGCAAAGTCTTCCCCGCCACGCTGTAGGTCGCGAGCAAATGCCAATGCACGGAACTTGGCTGCTGCTTCATCCAATGCTGTGGCCTGCTGCTGTAGTGCTGCAATTTCTGTTTCCGTCTTACGGGCAAAGGCTTCTGGATTGGCCGCCTTTAACTGTTCCAGTCTTTGCAGTTCTGTAAACTGTGTGCCCATTAAACTAGACTCTAGTTCAATTAAGCGTGTGTTTGTTTCACGGGCAGTCTTTTCAACATTTAGGCTACTGGCTAACTTATCACGCTCAATGGCCTGTGCTCGCAGTTGCTCAATCTCTGCTTGTGTTCTGTTCTTGAACTCTTCTCCGCGTAGTGCTTGGTTAAACTTTTCCTGTTCGGTTAAACTATAGCCCAATAATGTAGCGCGGAGATTTTCCAGTTCATTGATCTGTGTCAGTGTGCCGATTCTAATGCGTTCAACTGCTAGTGCCTCTTGTTGCTTTTTAGTGTATCCTTCAATGACATCCTGCGCAGTGGCTGTTTCATTCCATAACTTACGAATGGTATCACTGATAGCAGCAATCTTAGCACCGGCTGTTGGATCACTGTCTATGTCAAGTCTTAGACGACCTTGTTCACGCTGTAGATCCTGAATGATGCCGCGCTGACGATTCAATACTTCTTCTCTAGCACGGAGAACTTCTACTTCTTGTTCTGTCTTGCCGATTAGACTGGTTTCAAAACCTATACGCTGTAAGATGGCTCTATTGGCATCATCATACTTGTCTACGATTTCCTGTTGAGTATTCTTAAACTTTTCTAAGTCAGTTTGGACTTGGCGTAATTTATCTTGTTCTGCTTTACGGGCTGCTTCTGCTGCCTTAATTGCCTCAACACGATTCTTAAGACGCTGTATTTCATCTGCGTTGGCTCGTTGTTGGCTTGGGCTTGGAGCCATACCTAACTTTTCACCCAGTGCGTCTAGAGCATTGGCAAATGCAGGTGCTTTGCTGCGAACGAAATCTTCTAGGCCTCCTGCCAGTGTATCCAACCAACCTTTAACATCACGACCTGTCAATACTTGTAGAGCACCGTCAATTAAGTAGAAGCCTGCTACTGCTTGTCCAATGATAGGAATCAATCTAGTGAACGCACCGAATATGCCGCCTAGTGCTGCGCCGATACCTGCTAGTCCACCTTGTAAGTAAGCACCACGCTCACCTAATTTGCCAAACAATGTGCCCAAGCGTTCTGTTAATGGCAGGTCCTTGCTGAACATTGGAGTGCCACGACGGAAGCGGTCAATATAACTGTAGGCAATTTCTGCTGTCTTACCTAAACCGCCAAATGCTGTGCCGATGCCTTTGAATGCAGCGCCCATGTCTGTGCCTGCCAATTTGGCCACTGCAAAACTGCCTGCTAGACCTGTCAACACAGTGATCAATCCACGCAGTGCAGGACCGACTGCTGCCAATACTGCTAGTGCCTTGCCTAGGTCAACTACTGTATTGGCAATGGCTTCAATCTGCTTTTCATCTAACTTGTTGATAAAATCTGCAATAGGTTGGATTGCTTTTAATACAGCCAACTGCACTTTCTGGAAAGCAATGTCCAGTTTATTCTGCATCTCAGCAGTTCTACTGATTGCATCGCGATACTTCAAGGCTTCTGTTGTGGCACTGCTTAGTCCATCTGCCACACCTTGAATATTAACGCTGCGGAATTCTTTGCCCAATAATTGCTGTGCCAGTGCAACACGCTTACTGCTGTCTTGTATCTTGCTAAGACCTTCAATTGTCTTGGCCAGTATGTCTTGTTCGCTTAGGCGTTCTAGGTCGCGCAAGCCCACGCCCACATCAATGAAGGCCATCTGTGCGGACTTGCTGCCACTTGCTGCTTCATCAATAGTTTGGGCTAATCTTAGAATAGCCTTCTGCGCTCCTTCTGCCGAGCCACCATTTAGTGCAACAGCATTACTAAAGCCCAGGACATTTTCAATTGCAACACCAGTGGCATCACTGATGTCTTGAATACTGTCTGCAAAGCGTATGGCATTGCTGATGGCAGCACCAATACCCAGTGCTGCGATACCTGCTGCCAAATTTGAAAACTGATTATTAAGGGCTTCTAACTTAGGAGCAATACCGCCTAGGTTCTTTTCAGTGTTCTGTGCAAATTTGGTTGTGGCATCATCGGCACGCTTAACATCTGCTAGATATCTTTTGTTGTCTAGTTCTAAAACAACACGAATATTGCTTGCCATATTATAGATCCTTTAATCTGCGTTCAACTTCTTGTTGAATCCATTGTTCTGTAGGTTCCACCATGCCACGCGGTGCTTGTTTGCTGGCGCCTTCTTCTAGGCGTTGGCTATAAGCGTAGTCTGCTACAATCTTATTGCCATCCAATCTAGTGTTGCGCCTAGCATTACCGCTGGCTACAGGTGTATTGTTAACAAACTCTTTGTGCGCTGCTCGTTCCAATCCACGCATGGCTTCTTCCATGCGTTTGAATTGCTTATCAACACTGGCTTTGTTAACTTTTACCATGTAATATATTCAACAAGTCGTCTTGGCTGTATGATTCTGCATTATACGAATTGGCTCGGCCGTTGGCTTTATCTGTGAGATAGTTTCTGTAGCCAATGGCAGTGTCTGCTACGAAGATGTCAAAAGTATTAGCCTTGGCCATTACTTGACTGGGTAACATTCCGTATCTCTCTGCCATAGTATCAATCAATATAATCATACTCAGTTCAGGCGATCCCTCTGGAACCGCCTCATTAGTTACTTTCCCAGGCGATCTACTACCTTGTTGATAACTGTCAACATGACATCGTTAGGTAGTGCTTCGCCTTCTTTGATAGCACGATTGCCATCTTCATCTAGGATCAAGTCATTGACCATGCGGATCATTTCTGCATAATCATTAGCGCCGGTAGTGGCCATCTTAATGAATTGATCAATAGGTTGACGATCCCAGATCCAAAATTCTAGTTCATCGCCGTAGGTTTTGACAATTTCTTCATTGTCTACGGTGATTTTAATTAGTTGTGGCTTTGATGCCAGTTGTGTTAGTTTGAGTGCCATATCTTATTCTCCAATCTTATCTTTTAGGTGATGTATTACGCTTAATAGAAAGCGTAAGCGAGCGTCTGCTTGTTCTAGATCTTTTCTAGCGCATTTGACTTCTGCAATGGCTTTGGCTGCTTCAGCCTCCATACTGCGGAGAAGTTGCTCATTGTTTAATGTATCAAAAATCATACCAGTCCTCCTTGGACAACAATATTTAGCGAAAAGAAAAGGCACCCCGGGGTGCCTTTGCCACTTGTCTGCTGTTTAGGCTGCTAGTGTAGAAGTATACTTGATGTAATCGCCGTTAACTTCAATAGTAATTGGGCTAACCCAAACTGGGCTGTCCGCACTTACTGTTGGTGCTAATGCACTGATGAAGCCTGTGCCCATGAGCACATTCTTATCAATAACACCTTCGGGAGCGATTAAGAATGCAATCGCTGTTCTGTCGTTAGACAGTTTGAAGATACCTTCGTCAGCGGCTAAAGCGCCAGAACCGTCACCCCAGAATGTCAAGGGATCTAGAACGAAGTTGCCGCTTAGGCTGTTTGTGGCGTTAGTTGTAATAACATTTTCACCACTTTGGTCAAGTTGTTTCCAACGGAATGAACCGTTGGCGTTGTTGATGGTTACATCTTGTAAACCAGGCACTACGATTGGACCATTTGCTGTTGTTAGTGTAACTGCACCGGTAGATGCGTTTACAGCAGTCATGAAGTCTGCTTCAACAGGAGTTCCAGGAGTAGTAGCATCCGCGTCTTTGATAATGAACAACTTTACGCGGTTTAATGCGCTAGAAGCGTTAATATAAGCCATTTGCTTTTTCCTTATGCTATTTGGTAATATCTATACTCAAACTCATAGACGAGACGATCATCATCTATTGTTGTAGTATAAGAAAACTCTTTTCTAAAAGAATTTTGAATATCTGCTTGCTTTAGTGCAGCACCGATTGTTGTGAGTGCTGCGTCTAAATCAGGATTGCGATTCTTTGCGTCCACTGCTAGAAAGCCACGGACATAGGTAATCTGTTGATTTACATCTGCAGATTCATCCAGTGTGTTGACAAGTATATCCTGCTCAATGAAAGGTTCATCTAAGTAAACCCTACGCATGTTGCGAACATAGTTAGCACTGCCACCATTGTCAAATGGCAACTCTTGGCTGGTCTTGATAGAACCAGTTAAGTTAGTTGTCAAAAAATCAAGTAGTTGTGCTCTCATCTTACTCTCACTAGATTGATTCTGCTGGGTTGACGCTCAGTCTTTTCAACTGTGCCATCTCCATCAAAATCATACCAACGACCGTCTTCAATCAGTTCCTTGAACAATGCAGCGTATTGATCCTTGTAGAAGTTGATCTTGGTAACATCTGCTTCATTGCTCCAATCTGCTGCACGGGGCAACAAATATTCGCTCATAGCAAAGTAGATGTTAAGATCTTTCCAGTCTTGCTCACGGCCTACTATCTTCAATGGGTCAACATCGGGTAGTAAGCGAAGGTCTCTTTCCAAACTAGCATCACGGCTAAATTGGTAGTCCTTCCACCAGTCAGTGGACTTTAGTTTTGCCAAAATCCTGTCACTGGCTTGAGCAAGTAGATCATTTACTTGCAGTTCTGTGAAACCTTCATTGGCTTCAAAGAAACGCTGGTCCCTAGCAGTCACTTCACTGTAGACTGCAAAACTTACGAATGCGTTGTTAACAATATTAAATGCCATCTGCTAGGGTCCTTACTGATTAAAGAATGCTACTGTCAGCAGTAACTTTTACGCCGTAACCGTCGTAAATTTCGCCAACGCCGTAGTGGCATGCAGCAACAACATCGGTGCCTAGGTAACTAGCACGGCGTTGTGTTTCAATTGTGATATCACCAATCATGGCCAAGCCAAGAGCATCACGGTGGAAAACAGCACCAACATAGTCACCAGCGGTGCCGTTGTTAGCGATTAGGCTGCTTTCAAATACTGGAACACCAAACAGCATACCAACATAGCCTTCGGCCATAGCAGCATTCTGGATGATACCAGCGTTAGGGTTAGCAAATGTGTTGGTTAAGTTAGCCTTTAGGTCATAAGCAACATAAGGGTTAACAACACAGGCTAGTGCGTCAGCAGGAACTGCGTTAGCACGAAGAGTTGCAACAGCGCGAGCGATTGTAGCAGCACTTAGGGCAGCGTCAGCAGCGCCAACACCGGTGGAGAAGCCACTGAATAGACCCATTAGGTCGCCGTCAATCTTACGAGCGATTGCTTCACCGAATAAACGGCCTAGGTCAGCAACAACATTGCTGGCGCTAGAAGCAACTGCCAAGTCAGTAACTAAAGTGCGTAGAGCAGCAGTAGTGATTGTTAGAGTTGCACCATCTGTTGCAACTTCTGTATTGCTGACTTCATCACCTTCGGTTACAGTAGCAGCGCTCTGTAGTGGGTAACGAGGAACAGTTACAGTTTTGCCTTGGCCTGGACCAATGCTGTAATTTTTTACCAAGCCGCGCATGATTGAGCGCTCGCCGGCGACGAACATAGCCTCAGCAACAATGCTAGGCAATAGGTCGTTAAGGGAAGTGGTTGTAGAACCTGCCATTTTAATTTCCTTTAATTAAATAATTCCCGCAGATTTTCGGTATTCTGCGTATATCTTTCTATGCTCAGGATTTTTCATATCCAATTTTGTGATGTCTAGTTTATCTTGAGTAAAGCCAACATTGCTACGGGTTGCCGTTGTGCTAGGGGTTGGTTGCACGAAATGAGGATTCTCACTTAACCAAGATTGCACAAATGAATCTACAGTTAGTCGTTGACCTCTATCGTCATATTTGACCTGTCCGTCCTTGTCTAGCACTTCTACTTCGCCGTCTGCATTTAAGCGGACATTGTTGCGAACTAGGGCCTTGACCTGATCTGGATTAACTGCACGGTAACGAGCAGCAGCGTCAACGATAGGAGTATTCAAACGGAATTCCTCTATTAGTCTATCACGCTTTTGGATTTCAGCGTCCTTCGCGGACAATTTCTCCTGAAGCACTTTTTCAAATTCACCACGCTTGAGTTGGTAGTCCTCTTTTGACTTGCGATGTTGTTGAACAATCTCGCGCAGTTCGTCTGGATCACCTAGGTCTTCGTAACGACTAGAAAACTTTTTCTCTAATTGAGATTTTGTTCTTGCCATTAGCGCATTGACCTCGTCTTGCGTAAATGTCTTTGTAGCCTGATTGTTGTCTGCAGAGTTATCAGTATTCTCTGTGTTTATAGCCGATGTTTGGTTGTCGGTCATCGTAACCTCGCCTTCCTTGGAAGTAAAAATTGTGACATATCAATATGTCTATATGTTATTTAGTTTAATTCATTCAGTATGCGACGGGCCCATATTAATGCTGCGGGTCCGCCCCAAAGTAAGTATGCCTGTGTGCCCGGAGTATTGCGTCCCGGTTCATAGTAAGTCTGCGCCCTGCTTAGAAAACTATATGTTCTACGCACAATGTCTAGACTTACTAATTCTCTATTGGCAAATTGACGAGCACGGGCTAGGCCCACTGCTGTGCCACCGCGATTGCTGGGACTGGATTGTTCACGCATCCTCAGTCCTCGTCTTGCGGCTGCTGCCATTTCTTCAGTGGGTCTATACATATTAACTGCCTAGGTTCAACAATGCTTGTTTAGCAGCCAGTATGTCTGCTGCTGTGATCTCTGGATGGATGTCCAGAATCTCATCATCTTCATAACCTTCCATGATCATGTCCTGGATATGGCTTTGACGATTTTCAGGTGTAGTTGGGGGATGCATCATTTCATCTTCGGCAGCGCCTTCTGGGCTACCTACATACTCCTGTAGTTCTTCTTCGTCAATGTCAACCAATTCTAGTATCTCATGATCCAATGCTCTTTGGGCAGTAGGATCTGTTACCACTGCTTTGACTTTGAGCAAGTTGTCTAGTTCGCGACCAGTATCACGCATTGAGAAACTATCTGGATATTCAACGGTACCGGTCCATGGCATACCCAAGTATACACCAACCCATTGCCAAATTTGTTCTTCGGCTAGTTCTAGGTTATCTGCTAGACTTGATAGGCGTGCATTTAGCAATTGGAATTCTGTCTCCATTGCAACGCCACTCATGTCTCTAGTTTCTGTAGCACGAACACTACCCACATTGGCCATACCGTCAATCATCTTCTTATGTTCATTGATGCTGGTATAGATCTTGTCAATAGGAGCACCACTAAACTCTAAAATGTAGGGTTTTAATTCTGGTGATAGATTGTCGGGCAAGCGGATTAAACTGCCAGCGCCTGTGCCGATATCAGTATCAGCAGTAGCAGCAAGGCTAGGATGAGTATCCAGTCTAATACTTTCGTAGACTTCGCTTTGTTCGTTATAAATGGCTCGCTGTTGATCAGCAATGTCGTCAATAACGCTAATGCCAATACCGCGAACAGGTGATCTTTCTGCATATACTAAAACAAATGGAACGCGGCCCAGTACATTAGGTTCTTCAACGACTTCTGTGGCTGCATTTTCTTTTGTGTTGATTGTAGTTTTGATGATTACCGTTTTGGTGTATTCTGTAACTACTGTTAGAGTATCGTTGATCTCTTCCAGGAACTTAACCATACTTAGTTCATAACTACCGTTAGGCTGGCGTGTCCATGTCCAATCGGTCACTGCCAGGGGGCTGTAGACTGACAAATATGGTCTTACACCCTGCGCCAATTCATCAGCAAGTGTTACAGCACTAACGCTGGGCTTTGAAACAGCCACCCAGCAGTGACCAAATACTTCACTCCAGGTGCTGGCATCTTTCATGAATTGATCCATGTTGCGTCCATCTAGGTCAGCATCTTCTAGCATGGCTGCTACACGAGGATCATCTTCAAAAGTGCCTAGTTCGCGCTTAGGAGGAAGTCTAAATAGGAAACTGTTGTATAGACTCACAATGCTTTTGCACTGATTGTCTAGGGGTGTGCTGTCTAGTCTACGACCATATTCCTTGTCGTTTTCTAGTTCATAACGGTGCAGGTAAGCACCTTTGCGGTATGTTTCACCGCCCATATAGGAATGTAATAGATATTCCCAGCGATCTCTGTATCTGCTCCAGAGATAGTTTGTTGTCATTGCCCTTGAATAGGCTTCAGTTAAAATAGTCTGCATAGGTGTTCCTTGCCAATATTATATTTAGCGTCAACGCACAGCCCATCGTTGGGGTGGTTGTGGTGTAATGTTGCGAGTAATAGGAAATAACATGGCAATAGGATATGAACCACTATCACAGGCATGGTCCCAACCGCTTTCCTTGTCGGGCACACCTATAGCATTTTCTTTCCATGTCCAATTCTTAAAACTCTTGATCGTATGTTTACAACTGGGATCTATCTTAAATCTAGTTGTGCCATCTGCTCGCTTATAGAATAGGCTATTAGCACAGTTAATTCTATCTCTAACAGTTGGGTTTGCTCTATTCACTTGTAATTTAAACTTAGCGTTATAGAGTATGTTGTGATCCGTCATGCCGCCGGCACTGGTCTTGCGTTGACTGCCACTAGCATCTGGTATAACAGTTATAGGATTCTTTGGATAGCGAGCACGGATCTCATCTGCCATTTCCTGCGTATTGCTATCTTTGAGAATGATCTCATCAAAGTATTCTAATCCATCACGAGTCTTACGACCTACTTGAGCGCACATTAAACCCACGTTAAAGTCAAGTCCTACTACAAGTTCTTCGGTTTCGGTAGGCTTGGCCACTGGCTGTATATTGTGATCGCCAAACTCTTCAAATATAACATTGCCCAGGCTTTCCCAACTTGCTTCATATTCTTGTTTGAAGATTTTGGGTGCAAGATCTAATCGTGCCTGTGCTATTTCTTCCTCATCGACAAATCCACCTTCTGCTGTAGTAAAACTAAAACTCATCCAACCTTTTTGACTTAGATAACGGTCGTATAAGTCTCTAGCATATTGATTGCCCGCTTTGGGCGTTCCGCAAAACAAGGCATGGCCTTTACGATCACTTAATGAAGCACGAATAATCTGCGCCCATATAGTTTCTAGGTCTATATCGCAGAATTCGTCTATGCAGATGAAATCCAAACTTTCACCACGCAAGTTATCACCTTGTTCTGCACTCTTAAGACTTATCCTGCTGCCATTGATCAATTCAATACTGAGTTCACTTTCATTGGTGCTGCGTATCCAATTTAGACTTTTTAATTTCTTCTTTAGTTTATTCCATACTAGACTTTTTGCCTGTTGTCTACTGTTAGTAAGATACCATACATTGCGATTGGGCATGCGAGCAAACTTGCACATTTCACGGATGGCCAGCATGGTTTTGCCCACACGACGACCTGCCACTACGACTCTAAATCGTATGGGACAATCTGCTACTAACTGTTGCGCTTGACTTAATGGCATTAGGCTTGATCGGTAACATCATCAACTTGATCTTCAAGTTCATCTGTATCCGGCATGTTGCCCTCAAAATCATCATCCCATGGGAGCGCACGAACATCTTCGCTGGCTTGTGGTGAATCCGCTTGTCCTAGATAGTTTTTACCCAAGAAAATCAGCATAGTAGGATTACCTTCAAATGCCACAGCCAACTGTTTTTGTCTCAGTCGTTGCTTTAGTTCACTGCGCCCTTTTGCCAAATAATCCGCAAAGTTTCTGCGTAGTGTGTCATCTTTGATACCAAAATGTTCAGCAATCTCTCTGTCAGTGCTGCCAATTTTAGCCATAAGTTCTACCTCATCTACCGGCACCGGAATATTGTGTCTGCCCACTACCAGTGCGGGTTTGGTTATTTCTGTCCATTGTGGGCCTGCTTTACCTTGGCTCATTAATTACATCCTGTATTCTGGCCAACTCCTCGGGAGTTAGAAAAAACTTCTGTTCACACCATCCTGTTTCGGGTATGAACTTGTTGACGGATAATAGATATTGGTTCTGCCTAAATTCTGTTAGTGTAAAGTCTAGTTTATAGTCGGGCCTGTTGACGATCATTTCTTTTGGTTGTGTTCTGCCGGGATGTGGTGTTACGAATGGCTGCATTATAGGAATACTCCCACTAATTTGTAGACTGCATAAGCAGCCAAACCAATGTAGGTTAGTGCCAACAGTCCATTGACGAACTTGTGTGTTTCTATTTGTCGCTTCAGCAGTTCAATTTCTAATTCATTCTTTTCTGGTAATAGCATTTAGTTTGCCTCGTATGATTGTGGGTATTTTTCTGTAGGCGTAGTGTCTACTGGTTTAGGTTCTTCTGGCGCTTTATACAAGCAGATGTAACCAAAATCTGTTGTCATGTGTAATTCATTTAGTTTCTTTACACGATTTTTTACTGTGCCTTCATTGGGCCACTGTGTCTTGGGATATTTGTTCATAACCCCCCGCATGGTCATTGTTTCGCGACGCATGCTGATCAGTTGTCCTTGATAGGTCAATGCATAGATGGCTTTTACTGCCAACAGTTGATCAGTGATATCTGCTGTGGGCTGTAGTTCTTCTATTAGTGCTGCACTGGGTCTTGCCATTTATACTACCGAAACCTTAAGTGCCCCAATTAGTTTAGGGTATTTTAACTTGGCCAATAGAAACGCTTGATCAGTCATGGTCATCCATCTATACTCAAACTGCCAGTCTATGCCCTGATCCTGGGCAAAATCCTCGGCCATCTGCTTTATTAGTTGTCTCAATTCATCCGTGGTGGTTTGAAACTGATATTCTGCTACTGATATCTTATACATCAATTGGCTCCTAATTCCAATTCCATAGCCATGCGTTCTAGTTGTGAAGGTGTGTAGACACGGCCTTGGATCACACGACTGCCCGGAGTTCTGCCTGGTGGCTTTTTATAATTGGGTCTGGCTTCTTTAGTGGGGCGTATGGTAGTCAAGTGCAGGAAGTTCATGCAGAACTTGTTGCCGCAGGTGTGATATACGCTTTGTCTAGATCCTAGATATGCACCTGTATGTTCTGCCCAAAGTATACGGCGTGCCTGTGTCATCTGTGGATGATAGGTGCCATCAGCCTGTTGCTTAAACACACCAAACAAAGGTCCATATGGACTTGTTGATCCTGTCCAGGGCCAGCACTCATCTGCTGTCTTTCTTTCTATTTTGCGATGAAATGATTCGCTATTCCAGCCCCATGGCGCCATTGCTCGGGTTATGCCCGAACCTGCTTGTCCCTTAGCCACGGATCATCTCCCCTATTACTTGATTATTACGCAGGAGGTCAATAAAACCAAGTGCCATGAGATCTATCTGTCTTTCGGTCATTTCCAAGTGCTGTTTGATCTCTATGCTGTGACAGATCTCATGTAGGATTGTATGCAGCATACTTTCCTCGCTTTGATTGGGATTGACGACAATCTCATGTAAGTCCGCACGACATTGGCCGAGATCTTCGGGTATTTCTCCTGGTTGTGCCACACGAATAGTCCATTGCTGACTGAATAACTGAAAAGTTAAGGGTAAGTGTATCATATCTGTCCTTTGTTTTATTTAGTGTTTTATATTCACTAAAAATTTGATAGTAACACAATCGCTTAGAGGTCTAAAGACCTAACTTCGTTTTGTTGCTACGCTCGCGCTACGCAAACACAAACTCAGTTGTTTTTATTTGTTATCTGTCAAAGAGCGATTGTTGATTTAAGAGAAGATATTCTGAAAGGATTTGAAGCCAAGATGGGACCTACCGTTGGGTCCCAATCTTGCGACATTCTGATGAGGTCATCCACCTGTCCTGGGTATAGGTATTTTACCGTATTGCT
>JACCEE010345241.1_pt1 | contig 16258 bp, 16 predicted proteins | sample 7449931 | NCBI WGS metagenome assembly JACCEE01 (sample SAMN15323457, study PRJNA562643) | freshwater metagenome | isolation source: river surface water | place: USA:Blue River Watershed | collected 2017-08-19 | reverse complement strand
TTGTTCGTTCGCCATCAACTATTACGTTTCGTTTCAACAAAAAAAAATGGGCATATAGCCCATATTCCTAAACAAAAAGAACATGCCCGACCTACGTTGAACGCAACTTTAGCCGGAACTACTAAACGTTTGAATTATATAAGAACTTGACCAAACTGCCAAGTGATAACCCTTGCGTATTAGGTCAATTTAAGTGGGTTTTGAGAATTTTTTACCGAATTTGCCCCCTGATTTGCCTCCAGATGAGCGATTTTGACCCGATCCTGAGCGACCCGACCCGTAACCTGGACCCTTTTTGCCAAATTTCTGGCCAGATCGGGGTTTATCAGTACCCCCGCCAAATGCACTGCCATGGTGCACACCCGCTTGGCTGTCTTCATCTCGTCGTTGGCCAAATCCGCCAGATCGACCACCCTGGCCCGGCTTACCACGACCACCGCCATTTTTACCCTTGAATTTGCTACCCCGGTCATCAGCATGACCCTGAGCAAAACGATTGGCATGAGAGGCCTGTCTCAAGGCATCTTTGGATCCCCAATAGGAAACAGAGGTTTGCATTGGGTCTGGTTGACCGCCTGAGAATTCACGATGCTGACCACGCTGACCACCTTCTCTTGGGTCGCGACGTGGTTTGTCGCCCATGCCTTGAGGCACTTTGAGACCCGCCATTTTCATGAGCTGCACGATTTGATCGCTCGGCACTTCTTCCCAGCGGCCGCGACGTAATCTTGGAGGTAAAACAAATAAACCATAACGGGTACGAATCAAACGCGACACAATATGACCCACAGCTTCAAACATACGTCGCACTTCTCGATTGCGTCCTTCTGTCAAAGCCACGTGATACCAACGATTTGCACCTTCACCGCCACCGCTGACCAAACGTAAAAACTTCGCGACACCATCATCCAGTTGAATGCCCGTCTTTAATAACTTTTCTTGTTCAGGTTCTAAATCACCCAAGATTCGAGCTGCGTACTCACGCTCAACACCGTAACGAGGGTGCATCAAGCGATTGGCCAACTCACCTGAAGTTGTAAATAAAAGCAAACCTTCAGTATTGAAGTCCAAACGTCCGACCGCAATCCAACGACCTTGCTTGGCTTTGGGCAAACGATCAAATACGGTTGGACGACCTTCTGGATCGGATTGACTCACAATCTCTCCAGCCGGCTTGTGATACAAAATCACGCGGGGTGGTTTGGTCTGAATCTTACGATGAACCATCTTCCCGTTGATTCTGACTTGATCGGTTGGTCCGACTCGTTGCCCAATATGAGCTGGCATGCCGTTTACTGAGACACGGCCTTGAATAATCAAGTCTTCCATATCTCGGCGCGAGCCCATACCAGCGTCCGCTAATACTTTATGTAATTTGACTGTGTCTTCGTCGAAGCCTTCTTCATCCACATCATCTAAATCAGACCAAACTTCATCACGCAAACTTAATGGCAGCTCATCCACGCTAGAAAATTGCAAACCTGGAGTAGCAGGCTCAGGCTCTTGAGATTCAGAAGCTTCTTTGTCTTCCGAGTCTGGATTTTCTGCTTCTAATTCAGCCAAAGTTTGCGCCACCATGTCGTGGGTCACTTCGGGCTCAACTTCCGGCGCGTCCAAAGTGGCATCAAATTCACCCGATACCACTGAGGCAAATAATGCTTGGCTTTCTTCACTCACGGGGCTAACTTTGGCTTCTTGGTGACGATCTTGATGGCGTGACTGATGAGGACGACTTCCTTTTTGATGGCGCTGACCGCGAGGGCGCATTGATTCAGATGCACCTTCGCCATCAGCATCAGAAGATTCCCCGGCTTGAGTAACTAAAGGCTCTCCAGTCATAGGATCAACGGCGGAAGTTTTTTCACCACGTGGACGGAACTTTCCCCGACCTTTATTGAATGGTCCGCGCCCATATTTTTTTGGACGACGCTCCCCACCTTCTGAATCTCCTTCAGAAGGTTCTCGAGTAGCCCCCTCATGGGCGCTGGAATGGTTTGATTCCGTTGCAGGAACAGGCTTATCGGATTCGAATTCTGGATGGGTCATTATTGTTCTTTATTTGAGTCAAGGTCATCTGCTTGTGATGACTGACTTGTCTCAATCGTGTCAGGCTCTGAAGCTGAAGTTGTCTCCACCACATCAATCACTTCAGTATTGGCAACATCTCCTTCAAACTCAATCACACGCTGAGCTACAGATTCAGCTTGAGCACTGGCGTCATCCAACATAGGAAGCTCTTGCAATGTAGTCAAACTTAAATCATTTAAGAATTGGCGGGTAGTTGCGTACAAACCTGGACGCCCCACAGTTTCTTTATGACCGACCACTTCAACCCAACCACGATCCTCCAATTGCTTGATGACATTTGAGCTGACCGTCACACCACGAATCTCTTCGATTTCTCCGCGTGTAACAGGCTGTCGATAAGCAATGATGGCCAAGGTTTCCATCACTGCTCTTGAATACTTCGGTGGTTTTTCTGGAGTCAAACGATCCAAATATTCCCGCATCGCCAAACGACTCTGAAAACGCCAACCAGTCGCCAACTCCAACAACTCCATGCCTCGATTCTCCCAATCTGATTGCAATTGAGCCAAAGCTTCATTAATTTCCGGAGCCGAAATTTCTTCGATGAATAAACGACGCAAGTCATTCATGGTCATGGGTTCATCTGCACATAAGAGTGCAGTTTCAAGCACCAGCTTGAGCTGTTCTGGAGTCATAAATTTAAAAAGGGAAGCTAATTTATATTTGGGTTAAGGATGACTGGCTCATAGACACCAGCAATCACATCGTTATTTTTTTAACCAACTAGGTAGGCATTGTAATTCAAAGTTGAGCCAATGCAAAAACCGCCTTTTAAAAGTGCATCGGGTAAGGTCAAGGCACGGTACAAACCAATCACACCGGTCAAGCCCATCAAGGCTGCTACCAAGTAGCGCGCCCAGGCTTGATGCCCCCAACTGGCTAATCTGGCTGAAAATCCAGATATTAATAAAAGATTCGGAAGAGTACCCAAGCCAAATGCCAGCATCAACAAGGCCCCAGAGTACCCATCTCCTGACAAAAATGCCAACGGCAAAACGCTATAAACCAAGCCACAAGGAACCAAACCCCAAATCATGCCCACTAGAAAATGGGGGCGAGACCCCTTCTTTTGGAGTAATTGAGTGATTTTCGACCATAATTTGACAGTTTTGGTATTCAACCAAACCTCCCAAGTACTTGTTTTTGCTTTACTTTGTGTCAATACTCGGTAGGCTTGAAATAAAAATATCAGGGCGGCCAAGGCAAATAGAGCCCTTTGCACTGGCAGCCAACCCTGTTGCCACAATGGCAAACCCAGGACCCCAGCCAAGCTTCCGAGCAAAACATAGGTCGAAATCCGCCCCAAGTGAGTTAAAAACTGCTGATAAATGAGGCGTGCTTTGGGTACTAGCTCGACGGTGGCGACTATATTAGTGACCTCAACTCCCTCTACCTTTTGAGATGGGGGGTCTTTTTTGACTCGCTCTAGACCCGCGGCAATCCCGCCACACATCAAGGCACAATGCCAACCGCTGACCAAGGCCCCGAAGAATATTGTCAAAAATAGCGCTGAAGTGACCATACTTACCAGGAATTCCTAAGTGGCAATGTTAAAGGCGAAGTTATAGAATAGTATCAATATTGATATCTAGACTTTGATATAAAACAAACATTCATGAATCGCATCACCACTGACTCCTCAAATAAATGCTCAACATGCGTTTTGGGACAGTTTTGTCTGCCAGTTGGATTATCCAATGAAGACATTGATAAGGTGGATACATTAGTCACTGAAAAAATTAGACTTAAAAAAGGTGATGCGCTTTACCGCCAAGGCGAACCACTGACAGCCGTTTATGGCATCAAGTTTGGCACCTTAAAAACTGAATACGCCCTCCCCGATGGACGGGAGCAAATCACAGGCTTTCACTTGCCTGGAGAAATGTTGGGGTTAGATGGCATCGGTGACAATCATTACCAATCCAATGCGATTGCTTTGGAGGACAGCGAAGCTTGCGTGGTGCGATTTGCCGATTTTGAAACATTGGCAAGACAGATCCCATCGCTACAACAACAATTTCATCGCATCTTGAGCCGAGAGCTCACACAAGATCAAAGGCATTTATTGTCTTTGGGCAGTTTACGAGCTGAAGAACGTTTGGCGAGCTTCTTACTCAATTTATCCGATCGCTTGGCTGCTCGTGGTTATTCTCCTGTTGAGTATCACTTGCGCATGAGTCGAGAGGAAATTGGAAGTTATCTCGGAATTCAGCTAGAAACCGTGAGTCGCCTTTTCTCACGATTTACTGATTCTGGCCTCATTCAAATCAAACAAAGACATATCAAGTTGGTTGATATGAATGGCTTACTGGAATTGGCGGGTAAATCAAGCGCCATTCATTGTCCCCATAGTGCTTAAGAATTTGGCTTCAATGCCAAGAACCCGCATAAAAACTCATGACTCATTGAGTGATTGATTTAACAACTCATTCAGTCAATAAAAAAGCAGCTTCTTGAGCTGCATTTTTATTGTGGCAATTTAATTTATAGACCGGGTAATTTTTTAAAGTAAGCCACCATCGGCTTTTTCATTCAAATCACACAACGAACCCGGCAAGATGTAAAGAGTCAAGGCACTCGATAAAGCGCACAAAAACCAAAAGATAAAGAAACCAACCGTGTATACAGCTTCATTTGAAGCATCAATCGGCTGATCAAAAAAGATCAAATCTTCCGGATGAACCAATGTGAAAAAGATCCCTTCAGCAATACCACCCACTAAAAAAGATGGCCACAAAATCCACATCCATAAACGGCACTTCATTTGTTCACCTGTTCAATTTTTAAACCTTGTTTAACCACACCTTCACGAATCGTTTGATCCACATCTTGCGTGAAAGCAAACCAAATCGTGATGGCAGCTCCAACTGCGCCAATCGCTGGACCACTGATAATTAACCATGGCCACAACTGTTTCCACCAAGGTTTATTGTTCGTTTCATTAGACATGATCAGCTCCTTACTTTGCTTTATCGCGGAACAATAAAGCTTGATTTTTCGTCACGTACGCGAATCGCTTTTGAGGCATTCGGACCATCTTCCACAGCTTCAATATCAAAATGAATTGGATGCGTACCTGTTTGAACATCGCCAATAGCTACTCGGACTTTAACAGGTATCAATAGATTACTAGAGGGCTTGACCACCAACTCACCAATCTCTTTACCCTGAGAGCTTAAGATTTGCATACCAGGTAGACCTGTGGCAACCACGTTAACTTTCATGGGATTCTCAGAAGAGTTCATAATTTGTAAGCGATAAACGTTTTCAATCTTGGTACCCTCAATCTCCCTTGCCAAAGCACCACGATCTCGCATCACATCCACTCTCAATGGATTACGCAGGAATACTGAAGTAGCAAAAGCCACCAACAGAACCGACATGATGCCGATATAAATTAAAACACGCGGCCTAAAAATATAGTGACGAGCCTTCTTGTTATCCATGTGCTCTAACATGGCACGCTCAGAGGTATAACGAATCAAACCTCTGTCATATCCGACCTTATCCATCACCTGATTACACGCATCGATACAAGCGCCACAACCAATACACATGTACTGCAAACCATCACGAATATCAATGCCGGTAGGACAAACTTGCACACAAATACTGCAATCCACACAATCACCTAGACCCAACTCTTTGTGATTGGCTGCTTTTGAGCGACTGCCTCGTGGGTCACCACGAGTCTTATCGTAGGTCACCACAAACGTATCTTTATCCACCATCACGCTTTGGAAGCGTGCATATGGGCACATGTATTTGCATACTTGCTCACGCATGAAGCCCGCATTGCCCCATGTTGCGAAGCTGTAAAAAAGTAACCAGAAAGCTTGCCAAGGACCTAGAGTGAATGCGATGACTTCAGCACTGAGCACTTTGATGGGAGTGAAATACCCCACAAATGTGAAACCTGTCCAAAGCGCAACGATTACCCATAAAGAATGCTTGGTGAGCTTGATGCGCCACTTTTTAAAACTCCAAGGCCACTCTTCACCATCTAAGCGGATACGAGCAAAACGATCACCTTCGATCTTGCGCTCAATCCACATGAAGATTTCTGTATAGACTGTCTGCGGACATGCATAACCGCAAAATAAGCGTCCTGCCACAGCCGTGAATAAGAACAAGGCCAAAGCTGAAAGAATCAGCAAGAGTGTCAAATAAATAATATCTTGAGGCCATAAAACCAAACCAAAGATATAGAACTTACGAGAGACCAAGTCAAATAAAACAGCTTGACGATCATTCCAAGTGACCCATGGAAGACCATAAAATAAAATTTGGGTGGCCAGAATTAAAACGACCCGCCACTTGGCAAAAACCCCACTCACTGAGCGGGGGTAGATTTTGCGTCTTACTTCATAAAGAGAAAGCTCAACGGTATTTTGTGAGCCTTCTTCCACTAAAAAATCATTCGACATTATTTACTGGCTTTTTCTTTGACGTTGGATAAACCCCAAACATACGCAGTTAACAAATGAATTTTTTCAGGGGTCAGAATAGTTTCATGAGCAGGCATCATGCCGTTACGCCCTTTTAAAACTGTTTCAATAATCGTTGCTTCAGAACCACCATATAACCAAACCTTATCGGTTAGATTAGGTGCGCCCATCGCGGTCATCCCTTTACCATCACCACCATGGCAAGCAGCACAGTTGGCTTTATAAACTTCAGCGCCACGTCCTACTTTAATTTGGTCTGCTGCCAAACCTGAAAGGCTACGAACATAATTAGCTACATCACTCACTTGGGTACTTTCTAGGTGAGCAAATGGAGGCATCACACCAGCACGTCCGGCAATCAAAGTAGTCTTGATATCTTGTGGCTCACCACCGTATAACCAATCGGTATCAGCCAAATTCGGGAAACCTTTTGAACCACCAGCATCTGAACCATGACACTGAGCACAGTGATTTAAAAATAAACGCTGCCCCATTTCTTTAGCTGCAGGATCTGCCGCAACTTGCTTCACATCCATGCTCATGTATTTGGCATACACGGGCTTAAGTTGTTGGTTGGCTTGCACCACAGAGGCTTCATGTGCACCACGAGTTGAATAACCTAAAGTACCTTCATAAGTACCCATACCTGGATATAGAACCAAATAAACAATGGCAAAGACACAGGATAAAAGGAACATCCACATCCACCAACGCGGCAAAGGATTATTTAATTCGCGCAAGTCGTCATCCCAAACATGACCCGTATCAGCCACTGAACCATCTGGCTTGTAAGTCACATTGGTTTTACGTTGCGAAAATAACAAATACAAGCACCAAACAATGCCCACGCCAGTTACTAGCGCAATGTATACACCCCACCCACTATTGAAAAAATCACTCATGATTGATCCTTCTTATCGTCCTTCTTGTATTCATCTGGGAGACTAAATGGCAACTGTGCCGACTCTTCATTTGCAGCGCGACGATTAGCAGACCAAGCCCACCAAACGATGCCCACAAAAAACACCAAACCAAGAATGGTTGATGTGGCTGATAGATACGGCACGATGTTTTCCATTACGTTCTCTTGTATTTAATTACTTAGCTGCTGTGGTTTTGACAGGATCAACCGCACGGCGATTAGTTCCCAACCCTTGCAAATAAGCAATCAATGCATCTTCTTCAGTTTTACCTTCAAGCTCTTTCGGGCCATTCGCGATTTGTTCTTCCGTGTATGGAACACCCAAACGACTCAAGGCTCTCATGTGCGCTGAAATATCGCCCACATTACTGGCTGGCGCTTTGGCTAACCATGGGTAACCAGGCATGTTGGACTCTGGGACCACATCGCGTGGATTACGCAAGTGAATGCGATGCCAATCATCAGAATAACGACCACCTACACGAGCTAAATCAGGGCCCGTTCTTTTTGAACCCCATAAAAATGGATGATCAAAGACAGACTCGCCCGCCACTGAGTAAGGACCATAACGCTCAGTTTCTGAACGTAAAGTACGGATGTGCTGTGAATGGCAACCTAAACAACCTTCACGTTGATACACATCTCGACCAGCCAAACGAAGTGCTGAAAACGGAGTGACGCCATCAGCAGGTTTGGTGGTTGAGTGCTGGAAAAATAATGGCACGATTTGCACCAAGCCAGCAATGGCCACCACAAAAATAGTCATCACAATCAACCAGCCAGCATTGCTCTCTAGCGTATTGTGAGAGAAGAATTTTTTATTATCAGACATGAAATCTCTCCTTAAGCTTAGTGAGCCGCTGCAACAGCAACAGTTGGAATCGGGGCATCTTCAAACTTCTTGTTTTGAATTGTTTTCAAAACGTTGTAGGCCATCACAAACATGCCTGACAAGAAGCACAAACCACCCAATAAACGAATCATGTAAAACGGATACGTTGCCTTCACAGATTCAACGAAGCTGTATGTCAAAGTACCGTCCGGTTGGAAGGCTCTCCACATCAAACCTTGCATCACACCTGCAATCCACATCGCAGCGATATATAAAACCACGCCAATCGTAGAGATCCAGAAATGCAATTCGATTAACTTCGTGCTGTGCATTTCTTTTTGACCGACTAAACGAGGAATCAAGTAATACATTGAACCAATTGTGATCATCGCAACCCAGCCTAAGGCACCTGAGTGGACGTGACCGATGGTCCAGTCTGTGTAGTGAGACAAACTGTTCACAGTCTTAATCGACATCATCGATCCTTCAAAGGTCGACATACCGTAGAAAGACAATGCAGTAATCAAGAACTTCAAAATCGGATCGCGACGCAATTTATGCCATGCGCCGGATAAAGTCATGATGCCGTTGATCATGCCACCCCATGATGGCGCCAACAAAATCAAAGAGAACACCATACCTAAAGATTGAGTCCAGTCAGGCAATGCAGTGTGTTGCAAGTGGTGAGGACCTGCCCACATATATGTGAAATTCAATGCCCAAAAGTGAACAATCGATAAACGATAGGAGTAGATTGGACGCTCTGCTTGCTTAGGAATGAAGTAATACATCATGCCCAAGAAACTAGTAGTCAAGAAGAAACCGACCGCATTGTGACCATACCACCATTGAATCATTGCATCTTGTGCGCCTGAATAAGCTGAATAAGATTTAAATAAGCTCGCTGGCATTTCAATGTTGTTCACAATGTGCAACATGGCAATGGTGAGGATGTAAGCACCAAAGAACCAGTTAGAAACATAAATGTGCTTTGTTTTGCGCTTGATCACTGTGCCAAAGAACACCACAGCGTAAGCCACCCATACCAAAGTAATCAAAATATCAATCGGCCACTCAAGTTCAGCGTACTCTTTTGAAGTTGTGAAACCCAATGGCAATGAAACCGCTGCAGCCACAATCACTGCTTGCCATCCCCAGAAGGTAAAGGCTGCTAATTGATCGCTGAAAAGACGAACCTGACAGGTACGCTGAACGATGTAGTAAGACGTGGCGAATAAAGCGCTACCACCGAAGGCAAAAATCACGGCATTGGTGTGCAATGGGCGTAAACGACCATAGCTCAACCATGAAATATTCATCGTGATATCTGGCCAAATCAGCTGAGCTGCCAAAATAACCCCTACCAACATACCCACAATGCCCCAAAGCACTGTTACCAAGGCAAATTGGCGTACAACTTTGTAGTTAAAGTTGTCTTGCGTATTACCCACGGCAAATCCCATGGTTTCTCCCTTACTAGCCTATAGGCCGAATTATCCTGTCACGATTTTAGAAAATAAGGGGTAAAAAGACCTTGATGTAGGTCAAGTTATGAGGGCAAAGATTATTCTTTTTGTTTAACTGAGGCAGTTGACGATGATTTGTCCACGACATGCCCAGAGGAAACATCATCGTCCATCAAGATGGCATGCCCAGGTCCTTCTAAATCTTCAAATTGACCACTTTTAACCGCCCAATACAAAATCATGACAATCACAGCAATCACTGCGAGTGACATTGGGATGAGCAGATAAAGGCTTTCCATACGAGAAGTCTAACTGATTGAATCTCAGAAATGAAAGAATTTCCTACAAACTTGATTGAGGTCTGATTGATTATTTATTGGTCTTAGTGAGATCTTCTTAAACGCCAAGCATTCAAAGTCACTGCCAAAGATGACAAACTCATACCAATTCCTGCAATCCATGGATTAACGAGGCCCATCATTGCAACGGGGATGGCAATTACGTTATAAACAAAGGCCCATATTAAGTTTTGACGCATGATGATCTTAGTGCGGTCCGCAAGATGAAGTGCTTGCGACAGCGGTGTCAAAGATTCTGTGGTCAACACAGCATCAGCTCCTGCTTGAGCCAAAGGCGCCCCACTGCCCACCGCCACTGAAATATTGGCTTTGGCCAAGAACGGTGCATCGTTGACACCATCTCCAACCGCCCAAACCAGTTTGCCTTGCTGTTGCAAAGTTTCACTAAAAGCGAACTTATCTTCTGGCAATGCACCCCCACGATGATTACGAATTCCGAAATAATCAGCCCACCATGCCACGGTGTGTGAATCATCGCCAGACAATAAATGCACCTGAATCCCTCGTTTTTGTACTGCTTGAATGAATTCTTTTGCACCGGGTCTAGGGGTGTCTAACAAGACAAAAATAGCCAATAAACCCTGTTCATCACGCAAATAAATCAAACTGGCCTGCTGATGCTGATCCATTGTTTCAATGGCGGGCAAATTTAACCACTGTGCACTACCAAATTGATAGTTACCAGCTCTTAAACCCTTGCCTTGCTCACTGACAGGTTCAGCATGTAATTCCATTGGTGCAATGTTTTCTTGTTGAGCTGCCTTGAGAATCGCCAAACCCAGAGGATGTTTTTGACCAATTTCCAGGGCTGCAGCCAGAGCTAAAACTTGCTCCCGTGTCCAACCATCCCGAATATGAGTGATTTGCTTTAACTCAGGGTGACCCATAGTCAATGTCCCGGTTTTATCAATCACCAAATCGGTGGCCTTGGCCAAGGTCTCCATCACATGACCTCGCACAACCAATAATCCCAGTTTTGTCACAGCTCCCTGTGCAGCCGCCATCGCTGCAGGGGTTGCTAAAGATAAGGCACAAGGGCAACTGGCAACCAGAACCGCTACAGCGGTTTCCCAAGCTTTGATCGGATCCAAAAAATACCAAGCGACGGCGGTGATGCCTGCCGCTAGCATCAAGAACACTACAAAATATCCAGCCCACTTTTCGGCCAAACCAACCACTTGAGGTTTAGCTAATAAAGCTTTATCAAGTAAAGAGGCGATGCCTGCAATCCGCGTTCTTTGGCCCACTGCGGTGACTCGAATCAAAATAGGACTTTCAATGTTGTGACTTCCTGCATATAAAGTGTCACCTTCTTTTTTGAGAACAGGCCGTGATTCACCTGAAAGCATGGATTCGTTCAGACTCGCTTGCCCAGTGATCAAGGTACCATCCACGGGAATCACTTCTCCCGGTGAAATTCTAAGAACATCTCCAATCACACAACGCACCACAGGAACTGACTTGGCAAGGTCTGATTCAGGATAATTTTCTAAACGTTCACAAGTCGCTGGTAATTGTTTTGCCAGGGCCTCTGCCCCGCCTTGAGCATTTTGTCTAGCCAATAATTCAAGATATCTGGCCCCTAACAAAAATGCAATGAACATGGTGATGGAATCAAAGTAACTATCCCCCACACCCCAAACTAAGCTAATCGTGCCAGCGATAAATGCCAAAGCAACCGCCAATGAAACCGGTACATCCATACCCAACATACCTGTTTTGGGAAAACTTCTCACACTGTGCCAAGCGGCAATGAACATGGGGCCTGCTGAATACAGGACCACAGGCACTGTCAACGCCCAACTGGTCCAACCCAATAAAAGTTCTTGCTCAGTTGATAAGTCATCGGCTCCCGTGTAGGTTGGCCAGGCATACATCATGACTTGCATCATGCCTAGCATCGCCACACCCAAACGCATCAATAACTGACGACGTTCTTTTTTTGCCAAATCAGCACTCATAGAAGGTTCAAAAGGCCAAGCTTCATAGCCAATTTTTTCTACCGCATGCAATAACTGAGACAACTGAACCAAAGCTGGATTAAATTGAACCGTGGCCCGTTGCGTTACATAATTAATTTGTACATCTGTCACACCAGGCATGCGTTTCAAATGCTGCTCATTCAACCAAATACAAGCAGCGCATCGAATCTTTTCTAAACGCAAGGTGGTTTCAAGGAGTCTCTGCTCTGATTGATTCGAAGAATCAATGGAACGCGTGAATCGATTCAATAAAACAGGATCATCATAGGCCTTCAAAGATTCTGGCACTTCATCGCTGAGATGATCTAAATCTTCGGGCTTTGAACCCAGAGGAATGCGGCGCGCATAAAAAGCCTCTAAACCTTGTCCATGAATAGTTTGTGCAATCGCTAAGCAACCAGCGCAACAGAAATAACGAAGCGACCCACCTAACTCAGCCTGATAGAGGCTTTTGTCATCAAGGTCGCCACCGCAGTGATAACAAGCATCACTTCTAGAAGGCATGGTTTCAGGCTGAATATTCATCTCAGCCTGAGATTCTAGGCTTTCTTTTTACTTATAGGAAACTCTATCCAATATTTTTTGCGCATAAATTTGATTTTTACCAATTGAGGCGATAGAAATATTCTCTTGCTTAAAGTTTCCAAGCTTATTTAAGGCATCGTTGGTAGTTTTCACAGACTTCACAATGGGCCATTCGTTATTACCGTCGGCAAAGTATTTTTGAGCTGTATCGCTGGCCAAGTACTCCAGAAATTTAATCGCAGCCGCTTTATTCGGTGCATAGGATGCAACTGCACCACCTGCAATATTCATGTGAGTTCCTGAGCTTGCTTGGTTTGGCCAAATCATCCCTACCTTGGCAACGATTTCTTGATCTGCTGCTTTGTTCGATCTCATCAATCGGGCCAGATAATAAGAGTTAGTCAATGCCACGCCACACTCGCCCGAAGCAACCCCTTTGATTTGATCCGTATCTCCCCCTTTAGGGGCTCTGGCCATATTAGCTACCATGCCTTTGGCCCAAGCTTCCGTTTTGGCTTCCCCCTGACGTTCAACCATCGCCCCAATTAAAGACAACATATAGGGGTGTGAACCAGAACGTGTGCAAACCTTCCCTTTATTGATGGGGTCCGCCAATTTTTCATACGTGTCGATATTTTTGGGATCCATGGTAGCTTTGTTGTAAACAATCACACGCGCTCTAGTTGAAAATCCAAACCATTGACTCCCCTTACCAACATCATTGGATCGAAAATTCTTAGGAATACGGGTCTCTAATACTTTGGATTGAATGGGCTGAAAAAAGCCTTCAATTTCAGCGCGCCACAGTCTTGCAGCGTCCACCAAGAGAATCACATCAGCTGGACTATTTTTTCCCTCACTGCGCAAACGCTCCAACAACGCATTGTCATCTGCTTCAATGCGGTTGATTTTGATGCCCGTTTGCTTGGTAAATTCTGCATACAAGGCCTCATCAGTCTGATAATGACGAGCTGAATACAAGTTCAAAGTCTGAGAAGACTGAGATAATGCTGGTATTGCAGTGGTCATACCGATGACTGAGGCCAAAGCCAAAAGAGATTTTTTTGTAGACAACATATGAATAACAACTCCGATCAAGATAAAAAATTGGGTCAATTGGATAGCAAACTGAATACCAAACCAAGTTGCCAATTAAACACAATTGAGAATAATTATCATCTAGATTACCACACTTCTCGCAGAAGTTTTTTGACCCTAGTCAGTTTGGGTGCTTTTGGTGTGGCCAGTTTAAGTTCTTGCTCGCTGTTTTCTGGCAAGAAGCCCGTGATTGGCTTAGCACTTGGGGGTGGTGCCGCTCGTGGTTTCGCACACATTGGCGTGATCAAAGCTTTAGAAGCTCAAAATATATATCCTGATTTAGTAGTGGGCACCAGTGCTGGCAGCGTGATTGCTGCACTATATGCCTCGGGTTACAAAGCCAATGATTTACAAAAAATCGCACTTTCCTTGGACGAAGCTGCAATTACTGACTGGGCCCTCCCTTTTTCAGGACGTTTTGGCGGAATGATTAAAGGTGATGCTTTGCAAAGTATGGTGAATCGATTGGTCAAAAATCAAACCATTGAAAATATGAAACTGCCACTGGGAATTGTGGGGACCGATTTACAAACTGGAGCAGGTGTTTTATTTAGACGTGGTGACACAGGACAAGCGGTGCGTGCATCATGCAGTATTCCAGGTATTTTTCAGCCAACTCTAATCGGTGGTCGTGAGTATGTGGACGGTGGCTTGGTGGCACCGGTACCGGTGCAATACGCCAAACAAATGGGCGCTGATTTTGTGATTGCCGTCAATATCTCAACAGAACCAAGTACTCAAGATAGCAGCGGAACTTTGGGCGTGCTCTTGCAAACCACCTCAATCATGAGTCAACGCATCAACGCCTTTGAACTTGAAAAAGCGCAAGTGGTCATCCGTCCAGAACTCAATAGCATGCGGGGCACCGACTTCAAATCCAGAAATGCAGCTATTTTGGCGGGCGAAGAAGCAGCCACCCAACAGATGGGAACACTAAAGTCACTGCTAAGAATTTAGAGCTTTGAAAAGCTTAAAGACGGCCTGTTTTATCTAAGCGATCTTGAAAGTCGATCAGCAACTGTTGACGCTGTTCTTCGGTCATGACATCAAAACCTTGAACTGAGTCCAAACGACGTGCGCCGTTGTAGCGCTTGTCCCAATAGGTTTTTGTCATGTCATCCACGCGAATCGACTTACCTCTGGAGGGTGCGTGAATAAATTTGTTGTCACCCACATAGATACCTACGTGAGAAAACGCATGACGCATGGTGTTAAAAAATACCAAATCACCTGGGCGAAGCTCTTCTTTAGTGATCTCTAAGCCCACTTTGCTCATTTGTGCTGATTTACGAGGCAATAAGAAACCGAAGGTGTCATTAAATACATAACGAACAAAACCACTGCAATCCAAACCACTTTGTGGTGTATTACCACCCCAGCGATAACGCACGCCGATCAACTGCATGGCGTTATTGATCAAGGACTCTGTTTTATCAACAACCACTGATGTCGCCGAACTCAAAGTGGCGCTTGAAAATAATTTAGGAGTCGTTTCAGTTTCAGGAATAGATTGAGCAGCCACCGTCCCCATTTGGAGCGCTGACGCCAATACAACCCATGCAAGAAGCTGACGTTGAATTTTTGACATGAAAGTAGATTATAACCTGAACCAAAGCTTACAACAAGGCGTCCATTACAGCGCTTGATGATTGATTTGTTTACCTTTTTTCAGAGTTATGACGCGATGCGACATGGCATGAATGACATCCAAATCATGACTGATAAGTAAATAAGCCATGTTGTATTTGTGCTGTAAATCGGATAACAAAGCCAAAATTTGCTTTTGAATCGTTACATCTAAAGCCGATGTGGGTTCATCCAAAACCAAAATTTGAGGTTTTAAGATCAGCGCCCTGGCAATCGCAATTCTTTGCCGCTGACCTCCAGAAAACTCATGCGGATACCTTGAGTAAGCTGTGCGATCCAAACCCACCTCTTTCAGAACTTCAATGACTCGGGCCTTTCTGGTCTCTTCAGATAAATCTGCTTGATGCAAGGCCAAGCCTTCGCCCACTATGTTGCCAACCGTCATGCGCGGTGACAAAGAACCAAACGGATCTTGAAAGATTACTTGAAATGAAGCTCTGACATGACGGCGCTGCATTGGCGATAAATTGAACCAATCCTGTCCCAAGACTTCAACTTGACCAGATACCCGCGCACCCGTTTGCGTCAGCAAATCCAACAAGGCCATCGCCAAGGTTGACTTACCTGAACCCGACTCTCCAATTACGCCCAAGGTTTCACCTTGGCGCAACTCCAAACTAACCCCTTTCACAACCGAGGTATAACTTTTTTTCCATAAATCTGAAAAATGCAAACCTTTGAGAAACTGCTTGAAGCTTTGACCCCAACCTGTCCCAGCTTGCGGATAAGACACATGGATCTCTTCAGCCTTTAATAAGACAGGGGCAATGGGCACCAAAGGTAAAACATTTCTGATGGGCTGACTGTTGACCAAACTATCGGTATAGGGATGTTCAGGATGTGTAAAAGTGTCTTCTGTTGGACGACACTCCAATAAACGCCCTTGATACA
>JACCEE011015083.1_pt1 | contig 16262 bp, 16 predicted proteins | sample 7449931 | NCBI WGS metagenome assembly JACCEE01 (sample SAMN15323457, study PRJNA562643) | freshwater metagenome | isolation source: river surface water | place: USA:Blue River Watershed | collected 2017-08-19 | reverse complement strand
GCAGGTGTCTCGGCCTTTGGCGTTGCCACTGGTGCCGCTGTGGTCATTTGACCAAAGTTAGCTGTAGCAGGTGCTGCCTTAGGTGTGTCTTCGTCAGTTGATGATGCACTAGACCCAGCAGGCGCTTGTACGCCGGCAGGGCGGAAGTACTGACCCCAACGCTCTGTGTCGTAAGGCTGTCCATCAACTGATGCTTCGAACATCTCTTTGATAACCTTCAACTCGACTTCGCCTGGCTTCTTGGGCAAGAATGTGCTCAAGTCATACAAGCCATGTGCATCAACTGCGGCTTGTTCTGCTTCGGTCAGTGCAGACTCTTTACGTGCCCACTTAGAGCCGTTGTAGTCAGCAAAGCCGCCTTTGCTACCTTTGGTGATGCGGAAGTCCAGACCACGCAAGTAGTCAGTTGGCAATTCTTCCAACTCAGGATCCATCAGCGCACCCTTGATAGTTGTAAAGATTTGTGGGCCGATGATGAATCGGCGAATTGGGTTTTCTGGCGTCTTGTCGTCGCTCAGTGGGTTTTCGCGGACGAAACCTTGGAAGATGTATGAGCGTTTCTTCCAGTACTTACGACCCATGTCTTCAAGTGATTTGTCTTTGAACCATGTGCGGACTTCTGCCAAGATTGGGCAGGCTTCGTTCCACATTTCCATGCAAGGTACTTGTACCATAACTTGCTTGGAGTCCATCTCTCCTTTGATGCCATTGAAGGGCAAACGAATCATCGCTCGTTCTTGCCAAAAGAAAGTGTTTTTAGAGTTTCCGTCAGGGAGGAAGCGTAGTGTGGCGCTTTGGCCTTCTTCCATGTTCCAATGCGGATAAATTGAATTGTCTCCGCCGGTGGATTGCCCACCTTGTTTTGATTCTGCTGCCTGTAGTCGTGCTCTGATTTCTGCTAATGATGCCATAGTATATTCTCCTTTAAGTTGCCTATGTATGTTGCCTATCTAATTACTTAGATCTAATGTTGCCTGTGCCACAAAAGAAAAAGCGCAAACACTGTAGTAGTATATGCGCCTTTGTCTACTGTGTCAATGTTTATTTATATCATTTGAGCAAAGCCAGTGATTTTATTCTTGCCAAAAGCGAATCGCTTTCTTTTGACTCGTAGTTGCTGCCTGTGATAGAGCCATTGTAGTTGATGGCATCATCCATGTTGCCTTCGCCCATAACTGGTGCTACACTGCCGGCCACTGTGCCTGTTTCATACATGCCACTGCACTCTGCCAAACCGTGTTCTGGACAGTACTCGCCTTCCATGGTTTGATTGCAGGTAGATTCCACTGTGGGTGCATCAAAGCCGCTCATAACTTCAAATGTATTGAGCACATCGGCTTCTGCTGCCATGTCACGCATGCCCAGGCCGCCTAGTTCTTGATCCAAACGCTGAGAGATCCACTCAAACGGATCACCGGTTCTAGCTTTCATTGTACCGTACGGCATTTCACCGCTGCTGGCATAGTAGTCAAACAATGCATCGTACAAGTCGTTGTCTAGATCTTCACCGGCTTCGAATCGTTTTACTTCGTTCTTGAATCGATCTAAAATGTGTTCAAGTGTTTCTCCTGATTCGTCTAAGATACGACCTTCGACTACGGGCAGACCAGCCGCCTTACGCATAGCATTGATTTCTTCAGACACTGATGGCACAGTGGGCGCTCCTACAGCTCTTGCCATACCAGTTATATCTCTACTAGCCGCTCCCCCGATGGGTTTAGCAACACCTTTTTGAACTAGCTGTTTGACGTAGTTTTTTAATTCTTGTGACGCAAACGTACCAGCAATGGTAATAATTCCCTTGGTCATTTCGTCGTCATCTGATTGACATTCTGCACCATCCATATTACATGCAGTTTGGAATGCAAGAGTATCATTGATTCGATAATTAGCTAGAGAAGTACTGTCTTCTGCTACTGGCTGTTGTGGAACCGGTGCTGGTGCTGCTGCTGCCACGGGAGCAGTTGCACCTGTTTGTGGTTCAGCAGGATTGCCCGGTGCGCTTGGCTCAGGCATTTCAATACCCAGTTCACGAATACGGTCCATGACTTCTGTGTCGTTCCAGGCATTGGCACGTGGATCGCGATCAGCAAGTTCTTGTAGTCGATCAAACAAGATGTCATCACCAATCAAGTCATACAGTTGTTCTGTTGCGTTGGTAGCATCAGGTCCAACAATCAACTCTTTGGTCATCAGTGTTTTGAGTTTGTCTAACTGTTCTGGGGTTTCTGGCAAGTTCCAGGTGCCTTCGCCTAGTGTGTTGATCCAGCTTTCAAAAATATCTGCTTCTTTCATTTGTTGTCCTCTTTGCTGAATCTTGGCCAGCAGTGGTAGTGCCGCTTCAATACGGCTGTCTATACTCTGTTCAATAAACAGAGTTTTGATGTTGTCCACAACACCTTCTTGTTCGTTTATAGTGGCCGGATGCCACGATTCAAAATATTTGTTGTAGCCACGGCTGGTGGCCATGTGCTTTAAATTCTCACGCAAAGACTTATAATATTGTTGTGCTTCGGTCACAAGATCTTGTGTCACGCCTTCTAAAATACGTGTTGCACTGGCACGATTAAAACGACCTAACACAGCAATTTCATTTACGGTTTCTGTGATATGGCAGCCACGAATATCATACGGCTTGCCACCCTGGCGCACATGTTCCAACATAGCTTTGCCGCCGCTCAAACTTGTAAATCCCAACTTGAAACATTCACCTTCGGCTGTTTCAATAAACATGTTGGCTATATGACGATAACGTGCGTCATTTTCGCCCAAAGGTTGACTGTGAACAATTCTTAATCTTGCTTCTGTGGGTTGCCCAGCGTAACTAACCTTGCGTGTGCCATAGTAGCCCTCAAACAGGCCTTCCTGAATGGCAGCCATGCCTTGCATGGTATGCTTGAGTTGGTTGATATCTGCTATGCTGTGTGTCCAACGATTTTGCTTGGCTTTTTGATTTAGGTGTTGTAAGAACTCAAAGAACTCACCTTTGTCATCGCCTTCCATGGTGCGACCCAGATTATCTCCGTACATGATTTTCATTTCGTTGTCTGAGTCCAGTACTATGACCATGGTACCGTAGTTTTTGCCTGAACCGGATGTATAGTCAAATGTAAAAGTTTTGGCATCTTCTGTGTTGGAGGGCTTGCCCATTTTATCCAGCATTTCAGGGTGAAAATTGCGTGTAGAGAGCAAATCCAGCAGTTGTTGTGATATAGAGTTCGTTGTTGCCATGGTAGTATATTTAGCGCATCATTGCAATGAACGGAAACGGTTCAATTATGTTATCTGTGTGGTCTTTTAGGTAGGAATTTAGGTCTGCGTGATAGGATTGCAGCAACATCAGCATGCGTGTGGCAAGTAGTCCAGCCATTACAAGATCGTCTGTTTCTCCGGGTTTGGCTTCATAGCTAGAGCCAGCAGCCACAAATGTTTTCAGTTCTGATATCAAAGGCTTTGAGTGAATCTTCATACGTCCAGATTCTATTAGGATTTTGAACTTGTTGCAGGCCACAATTTTGCTCTTGTTGGTGGTGGTAAATCCTTTACGGATTCTACGGCCTGACGTGCCCTGTACTGAGTTGTCGCTCAAGAAATAGCCTGGAATATTTTCTTCGCCGTACTCTGCAATGGAAATCAGTGCGGCCTCGCCCAGAGTATTGTTTTCCACTGAGTAGTAAATCTTCTTTTCGTCCCGTACCACTGAGTGTATTTCTTTGATGATGTCTGCTAGTATTTGGATCTGCGTGGGCACATCAGTTTTGTTGTGGCGCCATTCGGCCACTTGCTCTGTTGTTTCTGCTTCGAATACTTGTATGGCTGAGGGGTCACCACCTGTTCCCAAACTAGGATCAAGTGCCACAATGTACATCTTGTCTCGATCAATTGGGCGATACCAACGCACTTGGCCAGTTTTATGCGTAGGGTCAATGCCTTCAAGTTCCAATAATTTGATAGGTGAGATCAACGTTTCGTCATTGATAACAAAGTCGCAGTCCATTTCTCTACGGAAACGTTCATCCCCCAATTGGCTGCGCTGTTCTGCAGCCCACTTGTCATCACGGTCTGGGTGCTCTCGCCAGTAGGCTCTAAATGCTCGAAATCCGTTGATGCCTAGTCCATCAGGTCTTGGGTTACCAAACTCATCTTCAATCTTGTTGGCACCTTTCCAAATGTAAGCAAACTGATCTTCATCTGAGTTTGGAGTACTTGTGATAATTGCTTTACCACCTGTTGACAGCGTAGGTGTAATAGAAGTCCAAAATTCTTTGGCAATAGTGGGTCTTACGAACGCAAACTCGTCTAAGTACAGCAAGGTAATACTCATACCACGACCGGTATTTTCTGTTGTGGTTTGACTTACAATGCGTGATCCATTGTCAAATTCTAATGAGCCTTTGTTGTAACTTGTGGCACCTGCACGAATATGATTAGGACATAGTTCATAGGCATAACGAATACGTTGCATGATCTCCTGTGCGCCCAGGTACTTGTGTGCAGCTATAAGAATAGTTGCGTCAGGAACAAACATAGCATACCACAACAGGTAACCAGCTGCCGATGTTGATTTGCCTGTTTGTCGAGGCATTAGGCTGATTGAGAAACGATTGTTGTGATAGTTTTCAATCAGTCGTTTTTGATATTCGTAGGGATGATACAGCATCTTGCCGCGAACAGGATGTTGAATGTAAAAGAAGTTGTCCATGAAGTACATAGGACCAGTCACAGGATCTGCACACTTGGCAAACTCTTCAAGTTCTTGTTCAGTAAATGTTTCTCTACGGTGTGGTGCTTTGACCAGCACTGTGTCAAGCGTGTTTTTTGCGCCAATCATCTAGTATTATTCCTGCTAACCTTTCATGGCCCCGGGGCCCGGCATGCATACGATCTCTTGCATAACCAACATCTTCTCTGCTCCAGGCCATATGATCATTTGCATCATATATCTGGCATGGTATATTTAAGTCATCGCACAAGGCACCTATTGCTAGTTTATTTTTTATGTGGTTCAACCGTGAATTTTCATCGTTGTTGTACCAGTGTTTCAAAAATCCATCATAGTCTCCATGGTTGTGTGCTATTTCATTGGCAGGCATAAACACTTCTGCTGGTTGCATTTCAGAGTCAAGCAACAGTTCAAAACGTGTGGAGGGTGGTGCCAACATAAACACTGCCTTGGGTTTTAATTTTGGTATCCAATACTCTGCCATTCTAAAACATGTATCGGCACTGTTACCTCCCCAGGCCAAGTTATAAACTTTTTTCCCCAGAGCTTTTCCTATCAAGGTCGGCCAAATTGATTGTACAGGCAATCCAATTCCTATGGTAAAACTACAACCCAGGGCCACAATACAATCTTGGTCAGGTTCGAACTCGTCGCTTCTGAATCCGTGACTGTTGATATGGTATGTGATTGCTCCCGGCTCAAGCCAACCATGTGATCGAAAATACTCACGATACTCTTCAACTGCACACAGCTTTTCAAAATTTTCTTTTGAGTCCGTGGGTAAAAAATCAACCTGTTTGCCAGCCATGTGTACACCAAAGTGCCATGGTGGGTTTTTGTACGCTGTTAACATTGTATCATCCTTGCTAGTTCAGGCCATAGTCGCACAAACTCACCTGCTTTGTCTGGATGGTACTTGTGCTCAATATCATAAATGTGTTTCCAGAAAGAGATGTCAACATCAGATACTTTGGTAATATCCATGCGCTCTGCATAGGTTTTTAGTGCTTGATCAAAGAACACACGCTCTGATTCTGTTACTAGGTCGTTGTCGTACAAGTATTCAATTTCTGCCGATGCAAGTTCGGCAACAACCGCACCGTGAGTAAACGGATCTAAATGTTTGGGCTGAAACAAGTTCTGCCACAAGATAGTTGTGCCTGTATCTTGAGCAAATTGTTTTAGTTCTCTTAAACGTGTGGCATTGTAGATGTTGTACACTGCGTGTATACCACCCCAGTGGCCATTGTTTTTCATGAGATCTTTGACCACGGCTAGGTTATTCTGTAACATAGACCATGAACCGCCATAGCGAACGTACTCAAAACGTTCTTCCACATTGTCAAAGCTCATTGACCAACCAACTTTTTTTCGCTGTGCCAACTTCCGGAAGATTTTGTTCTTCTCTAAGTCCACATTCATATTGGTGATCAAGGTAACAATCGCTGATTCTGGAATAACATCTAGTAGACGTTCATTTTCTGGCAGCAACAAAGGCTCGCCGCCTACCAATGCCACTTCGTGAATGTGAGCATGGTGTTGTTCAATGAAGTCGCACACTTGTTCATAGTATGGTCGTGTGCCTGACTTAAAAGGCACTTGCTTTAGTGCTGCCCATTTTGAGCTGGCGCTGGGGTCACAATAGTTACAACTTAGGTTACAAGTTGTATTCCAGCGCACATCCACAATCACAGGATAGTGATACTGGTCTCCTGCGGTGTTATAATCAAATCCTGGGTTTACATTGTTGTGCCATTGGCGTTCGGAGTCTGCACCAAAGCGTTCAGCTTGCACACAGTTTGAACAGTATTCATGTGGTCGGCCTTGGGCAAGGCTTGCTCTCACTTCGGCCATTCTGGGGTTGTTTAAAACTTCTGTGATTGTGTTTGTGTTGAGATTGCCCAGCATATTAGGGTTGCCAGCACAACAAGTTTTAACATCACCGCGGGGATTGATATGCAGACCACGCCAAGGGGCGGCACAATAAAAATCATTCATGCCTTATTTAAAGGCCGATCATTGGCACCAGGATGTTTTGGCGTCGCCGTAATATTCACGAGCAAAACCGTTGGCAATTAATCCTTGACGCAAACTGCGTCCGTCTAGAATGATATCACCCAAGACACGACCACCAAACTTGTCCCAATTGTATAGTGTGACCTGTCGTTTCTGACTGGCTGCAACCGCACCTTTAGTGAACTCTGTGGCGGCTTTTCCTCTAGCATCTTCTTGAGGGCATTGTGCTCTGAATCCTTTTTCGGGTGTGTCCACGCCATAGATTCTAACGGCCAGTTCTGGCTTGAGCGGAGCAGGTAGAAACGGGGCCGCTATGACCACAGTGTCGCCGTCATTGATGCGAACAATCTGTGCGTCATAGGTTACCCCTTGTGGTGTCTTTTGTGCAAATGCCAATATTGGTGCCAATAATAGAAGTGTTAGAATTTTTTTCATTTGTATCCTTTGAATGCTTTGATAGGACTTTGTTTAGGAACAAACTCTGGCTCGCTGCTGTCGGGTGTTGACACTAGTTTTTTACCGCCTGGAGTTTTGGTCATTGCCAGAGCTGCGTCAATAATTTGAGCAACACCATGATTGAAACCAGAGACCACAGCATGTTCACCAAACGCTGTTTCTGCTGTCCACTCTGGCATGTATGGGTTTACATCGTCTTTGCGATATTCACTGCGAGCTCGAGCAAGCGCCACACCCATGCGATATGATTTGTATGGATCGGCTGCACTTAACCCAGGCAAAATATAAGTATCGCGCATGGGATCTTTGGTTTCGTCAGGAAGTTCGCGTTGCTCGCGAATAAATTCGCGGGCTCTCATCAGCGATACCCTTTGAAAGGTTTGATAGGACTCACAGTATGAACTGCTGGATGTTCTTCAGAATCCAAATCACCATGATTCAAATCATAGTGCTTGCTTCCCACAACTTGGTAGGCTTTTTTCAACATGTCTTGCTCAACTTTGGTATAGGGTGCTGCCACGTCGTGACGTCCCACCCATGATTCGGCATCCATGTCTTGAACAAATTCTTTTCCGTCGTTTGAAGCAACAGCCATCATTATTCGATTGAGTTCATAGATACGGTCAGCAAACTCAGCGTCACGAAACTTGTGCAGGCCTACTGTGGCCTGTTGATTTCTTGTGCTAAGGTCACCAACTTTTTTGTGTTCAGCTATGAACTCACGTGCTCTCATTAGCCGTTGCCTACACCATTCTCGCCAGCAGTAGCAGAACTTGCTGTGCCAAGTTCTTGAATGGTGACATTGCCGCCAACCACTGTTAACTTGTTGCCAACACCAACATAGATATCTTGACGACTATTTGCCGGAACTGCTACAGCATTGCTATAAATGTTGCCCACTGCTGTGCCAGCATTGGCCCAGTTGCCTGTGGCTGGATTTTGGTATGTTAGTTGAACTGCTTCAACCTGAAAAGTTACTGTATTACTCCCAGTACTAATGCGGGCTTTGTCTGTATACCAGGTTTGCGCTGATGCACTTGTATATACGTTTGCTTGTGGCATTACTTGTTATCCTTGGCTGGTTGACCAGTGTAAGGCTGATACAACTTACGTGTCTGGTCTAACACGCCAGGGATATCCACCGGCTGTTGTTTGTAACCGCCGGCAGCAGGACTGTGTGGGTTCTGCACCGGTGGTGTTGTTAGAGATTCGTTGTATGTTTTGTATGTCATATCAAACTCCGTATCGGCCTTTGTACTCAGACCAAAGATTGGCAGTAGCACTAAGAATACCTTCGTCTACTTTTTCCATTTTGCCGTCGCCGTCTAGATCAGCTTCTTTTTTGCCATCGGCACGGGCCTTGGCTAAGTTGCCAGTGAACAAATTGCCTTCTTCAGTTTTTTCTTCGTCAGTTTTTTTCTTCACGCCAGCCATTTCCATCATGCGAGCAATTTCATCTTGCTCATATACACCTGGTCTATTTGGAACTGTGCCAACTTCACGATGGGTAAAGTCTGCAATTGGCTTTAACAACTTTTGTTGAATTAGTTGTTGTATAGCGGCACTGGCTTCTGGGTGTACCCCAGGTAATACTGTTACAGTAGCCATTTGTGTTTCTTCGTCTGGTTCAATTTCAAAGCCGGGTGTGTCAGACATTTGCATCAATGCACTATAACCGTTTGGGCCAACAGTTGCATATGAGTTTTGTCTCACTGAAACTTCATCTAATGCCATCTTGTCTTGAGGTACTCCAGCCATTTCCATCATACGCTTGATAGCATCTTCTTCTGCTTCAGCGTAACTTTCTTGACGCTCTTCTTGGCTGGCAAGAACTGGTGTTGTTGATTGTCCAGTACTCTTAGGCTTGTTCAAGCCGCCGCTGTATTGCAAAGCATCGTCGCTGGTCTCAGTGTTGGTTGGCCAGTTGGGTTTGTTCTGGCTGACAGAGTTGTCGCCATAGGCTTCGTCCATTTCTTGTTCGCCACATGAGCAATCAGGAGTTCCGCAACCGCAGGCTGATTTGTAGCCACTGCCACCGTAACCTTGATCGTTGCCACCTAGGCCAGCATTTTTCAACAACTCGCTGAGTTTCAATGCATCTTCATCGGTAGCAGTAACAGTCAAGCTCTTGCTTGGTCCGCCGTTGGCATCACTATTCATGTTCATGCTAACATTCATACCTTCAGCAATCATGCTTTCTAATTCGCGATTCATTGAATCATAAATGCCTTTACCGTAGCTAAATCCGCTTGACGCAGTAGGAGTGCCTGTGCCGCCGGCTTCTTCAGTTTTTTCTTTTTTCTTCTTAGGAGATTCAGACCCAGAATCTTTCTTGGCTTCTGGCTTTTTCTTTTCAGGCAGGCCTTTGTGCTTGGTGCTTGCAAAATCTTCAGCGTCTTTCTTGCCCATTGACTTGGCTACTTTGGCAACTTCTTTTGAAGGAGCTTTCTCACCTTTTTGTGTTGCATGAACCATGCCCATGAAACGCTGTTGCTTTTTGCTTACTGCTTTTTCTTCAATCTCTTCTTCACCAGATTTGCTGACAGTGTACCCAGCTTTCTTGAGAATAGCTTTTGCCTTGGCAATATTTGGATTCTCGTCATGGCTGGCTTCTTTGTTCATCAACTTTGACTTGCCACTTGGGCCTTTGGCACCAATAGCTGCCTTGCTGCCTTTTGGTCGGCCACGGCCACGTTTCTCACCGCCTGCTGGTGTGTCATCATCGGTGCCCACTGAGTATCCTGTGTTGGGATCTGTGCGGCGAGTTACTCTACGACCGCCTGGAATCTCTTCTGTGTCATGCTTGGCACCGTGTGTAACATCACCGACCTTGCGAGCACTACGACGACGCTCAACATCTTTGAGCATGTCATCCCAGCCTTCGTCCATTTCGTTTCCGTCATTGGGACTATGCCCGAGAACTCGACCAGTTTTTGGATCAGTTACTTTTTTCAGCAATGAGTGTCGGCTTACTTTTGCTTCTGGTGCTTTTCCGCCGCCTTTACGCAACATCTCAAAGTCATTGGCATCTAGTCGGCCGTTGTCGTTCTTGTCCAATTTCTTTTGGCCGCCGCTGAGTGCGTTCTTCATGGCTTCAGCCGCCACGTCGCCCAGCATCTCGTCAACTTCTTTTTTGGCGCCGGCGATCTTGTCGGCAAAGGTGATCTTGTCTTTGGGGTCAGCCAATGCAGCAAATTTCTTTTGCTTGGGTGTCATGGCTGCGCTTTCTTCGTAGTCGCCGCGTCCAGTGAACTTGTCCCAGTCGGCTTTTTCTTGACCACTGCCTTCGTAGCCACGTGGCAAAGGAGGATAGGTTGGCTTTTTTGGTTTGTTAGGATTGAGAGCTGCTAGAGCTTTTTTGGCACCACTTTTCACGGCCCCGCCAATGCCAGCACCTATGTCATAAATCACACTTTCGTCAGCAGGTACACCTTTGCCAGTGTAACCACCGCCACCTGAGAATCGAGGAAAACCTTCGTGACTTTTTGGCATGTCGGCTGGTTTCTTCCCTCCTGAAAATTTAGGTGAATTTTTTTGACTGCCGCCTTGTGCTGCGGCCTTGCGTTGATACGTTGGTTGGTTGACTGGATTGGTCATGTCTAAATCGCCAATGCGGTCTTCAATGCCTTCGTCATACTTGTCGTATTTTTTACGCACTGGGTCCAAGGCTTTGCCTTCACGACCAGCCTTGGCCAAGGCCTCCATACCTTGCTTGCCGTACTTTTCATAGCCCTTGGCTGCACGGCTCATGTCACGCTCATTTAACTGACCGTGTGTAACTTCTGGCTTCTCGCGAATGCTGTCCAGCTTTTTGTTTAAATCATAAAAAAATGTCATTTGGGTTTATCCTCGAGGTTGTGCGCCAGTTGCAGGCTTGGGTTGACGTTTGATATTGCTGAAAGGACTCTTGTCACCTTGTGGCAATTCGTTTGTGGTTTTTGCAGGCGGTGTCTTGCCGCCAGCCACTGTAAAGTCGCTCTTGTAAGCGTTCTTTACAACTTCGTGATCATAAGGACCTGTTGCATAGTCTTTCTCGAGAGCTTTTTGTTCACGATCGGGTGCAGGATAAGTTGGATCGTCCAACAGGTCTTTGTTCTCATCTTCAATCTTCACAGTCTCCTGGTCCATGCTTTCTTCGTAGCCGGTGGTATTCATCACAATACGATTGGGATCAAGGCCAAGAATTTGAGCCAACTGTTTGATCTGTGGTTCAATTGCAGGGTACTTAAACTCTACATCAATTCTTGCGACAGATTGATTTGGAAATGCTGGAAAGTCTGGGACGACTTTGCGAACTGGTGTGTTTTTTGGTTCTGACATTTTGACAACGTCAAATTGAGCACACTTGTCTTTGAGCTCTTTGAAAAAGCCTGCAGGCACGTCGCCAACCACTTTGATTCGGTAGTTGTATGTACGTTCGCTTTCGGCTAGGTATCTTGCAAATGGTTTCATATTCAGTATCCTGTTGTATATTTATTCTTTTTGCGTGTTTTGGCCTTTGCCAATTATGCGTTCCAGCAGATCATTACGGCTCAAAACCACACCGTGTGCTGTTTGTGCAGCGGCTGCGCCTTCGGGATCTTTGGCGTCCAAGGCCTGTTGCTGTTGATCTAATCGCATTTTCTTCATCTGCAGATCGATCATTTTGAGTTTCTTGTCCAGCTTGGCTGTTTTGGCTGTGATAGCATGTCCCAGCATATTGCTGGCTACGCTGAAGATTTCACTGGCAAAACGACTGTCCACTTGCATGCCCAAATCCATGAGATCTTTGTAACTGTGTTTGGCAAGATCGCTGAGCTCGTCCATTTCAGTGTCAGTGGCTTCGAGACCGCGCACAGCAGGCAACGCATTATCAACTTTGTCAATGGCATCATCCAGTGCTTGTAGGGTTTCTCTGTTGGTAGGAAGTGTGGGTAGAGCAGTGTCTACTTCTTCCTCTGAAGGTGGAAGATCAAAAAGTTCTTCTAATTTTCTAGTCATGCCATATTTATGGGACTAGGCTCGACCGTTGTGAAACATGTCCTGTTCTGTGACCACTCTGAATGTGAGCCCTTGGCGTTGGCACCACTTGGTTGCGGCCTGCCATTTGGCATAGTTAATGGCAACCACAGCTCGATCACGGCTGTTCATTTTGGATTCAATTACGCTTTGTTTTTTGGGTTTGATTTCAATAAGTTCGGCTCGCATGGTGTTGTTGCGAGTGCGATAAGTGATCAAAAAGTCTGGTACATACACAGTTTGCTTGCCTGTGAGTGGATGTTTATAGGGTATTTGTACTGCTTCACTGGCCCATTGAAGCACAGCATCATTTGAGTCACAAAAACGCATGAAGCTGAGTTCCCAACCAGATCTGTACCTTGGCTTGCCTGACCCCACGTATTTGGCAGGGTTCTGAATGTCATAATATCCCTGTGCCCAACGAGCCATTACTGCACCACATTTCTGGCTGCATAATAGTTTGGTACCACAGCCACTCCCACTCCCAGCAAGGTAGCCCGGTTGCGAATACTGTTGAGATAGTAGGCCATGTTCAAATCTATGTTCATTGAATTTCCAACACTGCCGCCACTGGCTTGAAAGGTCTGTAACAATGTCAAGGCCGGAATATTGGTATCTTCGGCTACTCGGAACAAGCTCACAGTAAAGTTATCTGCAGCCTGTTTAGTGGTCATTACTGATTTGAAATAGCTGTTGACCACATCGTATTCGCCCACAGGAATGTCAACATCGTAGTCGTAGAAAGTATCAAAAACTCTTACTGTTTGATCAATTCGGTAGTTGGTATCATTAATGGTGGACATGATTATCTACCTGTGTTGTTGTTGCTGGGGCTCTGTGGGCTGGGAAAATACATGCCGCTGGAACGACCAGGGATACTGCGTATGGCACCAGGAATGGCACCTTGAATACTTTTGACACCTTGTGTCACTGCTTCGCTCTTGGCAATGCTGGCAATGTTTTTGCCTTTGAAAGTATTGTAAGCAGTACCGGCTTTTTGCACAGCACCAATAGCACCCAGTAGGCCGCCACTTTGCAAATCTTCCAAGATGCCGCCGCCCGCATCCAACAAACCACCTTGTCCAAAAACTGTGGCTCTTGAACCAGGTCTTGCAATGGGACTGGTAGTGGTGTCATAATGTGCAGGATCAGCAAAACCTTGCACGTTGATGTCGGGTCGCTGATTGCCCACAGCACCTGAATAGTATTTCACTGTTTCGTATGCAATGGTCATGGTGTTTTGCATTGTGCCTGAACCTTCAGCATAAGAATATTGATCATGATTGAAAGCTGTGATCACAGGATTGATCAACACATATTCAGCAAACTTGTGTTGGTCCATGCCGTAGATGCGTATGTCTCTAAAGAAAGGAGGCTTGCCTGAAGCCGAAGACGTGCCATCGTTAAAGGCTTCGCCAATGAATCCCCAGTCGTTGACATTGCCCAGGCGTTGGTTTTCGTAAATGTCTCGAGCGTTGTAACCAAATCCCGATGCTTTGTTACCCGACTGACCAAGACTGCCGTTGGTGCTGTTGGGCGCTAGATAGTTTTGGCTGGGATCTTTAAAGTAGTAACTGTAGTAGTTGTACCACATGTTGCGTACATTGTCGCCTGAGTCATCGTGAAACGTCAATGTAACTGGTTCATAGTTGATCTTGGTCTGTATCACACGCTTACGATTGTACTGATTCATTACTTCGTTGCTGATACTATACTTGGGTAGATCCACTGTTTTGACCACTACACTGAGATTTTGTGCTTCTTGTGTGCCAATCACTTTGGCAATAGCCGGAATGTCTGAGTTCAGCGTGAAACTCACATGAAATAGGAACTTGTAGCGTGGCTTGAGTTCAAATGAGTTTGAGGTAAAGGCTTTGCTTGCGTGAGTATAATCACGCAAGCTGCTGGTACCAGTAAAGCCCTGTAAAAATTGTTGCCCAAATGTTGGCATACTAGGCCACTAAATGTTAAGCGCCTTGGCCGGCACCTGTGACCACATCACCAACTGTTCTACCAATTGCTGTGCCAACTCCAGTGCCGTTAGGTGTCTGGTTAGCATTGTCGTAAGCAATGGTCATGTTGACTGTGACGCCTTCGTTGGTGCCATAGTTCAATTCGCCGTAGTCAGCACCTTTGAGGTAACAGCCATACAATTCCCAGGTTTCAAGAACCACAGGAGTTGCAGCACCGTTGCCACCGTCAAGAATTTCAATCTTGGTCAAGAACTTGTAGTCAATACCCGAAGCTGCTGACGCCATTTCCAAGAAGTCCATTTGCTTCTGCAACTGCTCGCCGATCAACTTTGATACGCTGCCGCTGGCATCGTCACGCACTGAGCAAGCAACGTCGGCCCATGTATGGCGACCAGCCAGTTTCAATGTTGAGTTGTAGATTGGCAATGTGATTTCTTCGAATGTCAAGTTAGGACGAGCCACGCTCACTACCTGCTTGGTCAATTCTGTTGTTGGCTTTGAAATGCCGAAGTTTTCAAACATCACTCTAAAGCGATATTTGAGTTTTGGCATCAACAAACCCTGTACGCTAGAGCTTTGATCGCTAGCTAGTGGTACTGTCATGCGCTGTAATGATGAAACTGCCATTTGTTATCTCCTATGTGTTTATTTACCTGGATCGGTAGGCGGTCGAAACCGCCACCTTTTTATACCCCAGCGCCTCCGGCGATCTCACCAGTGTTCTTGATACGCAACGGAATGTAGATAAATTCCACCGCTTTCACTGGTTCTATGGCAATATCAACCCACAGTTCGTTGCGATCGATACGTGCTGGCGTGTTGTTGCTCAAGTCGCAAACTACCAAGTAGTCATAGATCGCACGTTTAGCAATCAAGTCAATCATCAAGCTGTTGCAAGTGTTAGTGATTTCATTGCGTGTGATTTGATCGTTAGGTTCAAACAAGTACAGTTTACCAATTTCTTCAAGACGTCCACGCAAGAATGCAATCAATCGTGCAACGTTGATACGATCCAATGCTGTGGTAGTGATAGTACTGGTCTTGTTACCAAAGTTAGTAATACCAATTCCTGGGATGAACGTGATCGGGTTAATGTTACGCTCGTACAGGATATCACGCACTGATTGACTCACGCCAATTTGGTTGAACTCACCTGTTGCAGCATCAATGTAGCCAATTGCAGCAGCATTGTCAATTACACCACGACGTGTACCAGCCGGAGCTAACCATGGATAACTTGCGGCGTCACTGCGCAGGATTGTGCGTACCATCATGTGACTTGGAGGGGCAACAACTGTGTTGCCGCCAAGGTCAGTGGTCTGACAACTTGGGTAGAACACACCGCAATAGTTGCTGGTTGCTGAATTACCGTCACCGTTGGGTTGTCCCAGGCCATTGTTGTCTGTGGCAAATGCCACCAGGCTGTTGCCATCTGGTCCAAGACGCATTGGTGTATCGCCCACAACAAACAATGTGTTGTTGCGCTCGTTGCTGAGTGCAATCATGTTTGGTGTCAACTCTGGGTAAGCAGGTGTAGCAATAATGTTGAACTGTGTTTGTTCCTCGCGTGCTGTGACACTGGTATCAATACCAGATTTCAGTGCTTGAACAATCAACTGACGTTGTGCCAAGCGACCAGACCACATGGCGCCGTTGTCTCTATTGCCACTGGCAGTGAGCCAGGTGTTGAGATTGATCAAAGCCCAGTATGTTCCATTGCTGGGATTCTGGTTGGCTGTAGGAGCCAAAATACACACATAGATGCCGTTGTTATAACTCACAAATTCATTTTCGGCATAAGTCACAGTAGCTGACCATGCATCAATTGCATAGTCTGTGGCTGTGGTTGTGAAGTAGTTGCTTTGGAAGCTCTTGACATTATAGCCTGAACGACGTGTGTTGAACAACAACATGCCTTGTGGATATAGAGCAGAATCTGGGGCATCCGGATCAAGATAATCACTATCCAGTAGATCTTGAATGCTTGGGAACGGATCTGCTACAGGATCTGTAGTTCCATTAGGTGCCCAACGTGCGTCTGCAAACAAGATACCATTTTGTGTAACTTGATCTGAGGTGTCAATTTCTACCCATTG
>JACCEE011209061.1_pt1 | contig 16269 bp, 16 predicted proteins | sample 7449931 | NCBI WGS metagenome assembly JACCEE01 (sample SAMN15323457, study PRJNA562643) | freshwater metagenome | isolation source: river surface water | place: USA:Blue River Watershed | collected 2017-08-19 | reverse complement strand
GCTTCTTCCTGGGACAGTCGGCGGGAGTAGCAGCCGGCGGCGCCTTGCTGGCGCCCGTCGGCACATCCCATTTGCTGGCGGCGGCCGGTGTCGGTGTGCTGCTGATTGGCGGGCGCTTTGCCCGCCTCAGGGCAGCCAGGCAAGCTTAGTCGCGTGCGGCAAAGTTGCGCAGTTCGGCGGCAAAGCTCGGTTGCATCTGTTCCACTTCGCGCGCCATGGTTTCCAGGTCGCGCGAGGTTTCGGCACGCTCCAGATTCTTCGCGCTGACGTTACTGCTGCGCAGCAAAGCGGAGAACGGATTCTGGAAGCTGAAGAACAGCGGCTTGAACGTTTCGGACGCGGCAACGAAGAAATTCTGCATGATGGCTCCCTCAAAAACTTGTTTGTTGCGGCGCAGTATACGGGGCAGGATGATATAAGAATAGTTTTATTTTCTTATGCCGAATATAGTTTTATGATATATCTCACCTGTTGTCATAATCGATTGCCAATTCTATGAGCTTCCTGACCCTCGACCTGAACTTGCTGCGCGTGTTCGACGCGGTGATGACCGAACAAAACCTCACTCGAGCTGCAAACCGGCTGGCGATGACGCAGCCTGCGGTGTCCAATGCTGTTAAACGTCTGCGCGATGCGCTCGGTGATGAGCTGTTGATCCGTACTGCCCACGGCGTCAAACCAACGGCACGTGCTGAATCGCTGTGGCCTGCGGTTCGACGTGCTCTGGCTGACCTGGAAGAGGCTGTCGCGCCGCGCAGCTTCGAACTGGCCAAAGCCAATGCGACCTTCCGGATGGCGATGGCGGATGCCACTGCAGGCCTGCTATTGCCGCCGCTGGTGCGCCTGATCGAAGGCGAAGCGCCCGGCATCGATATCCGCATGGTTCCGCTGACGACGCGCGAGCCGCGTCCGATGCTGCTGCGGGGCGATATTGATCTCGCGATCGGCTTTTTCCCCGGTGTGGTCGCCCAATTGCAAGGCTCGACCGAGACGCCCGTGCGGCACGAGCGGCTGTATGCGGGCCATTACGTTTGCGTGATGAGAAAGAATCACCCGCTGGCCGATCAGGAACTGACGCTGGATCGCTATTGCGATGCCAACCACTTGCTGGTCAGCTTCTCCGGACGTGCGCGAGGATTGGTAGATGATGCGCTGGTGGCATTGAACCGGGAGCGAAGGATCCTGTTGACGGTCAACCAGTTCTTTACAGCAGGCAAGGTGGTTGCCGCCTCAGATTTGCTGATGGTGATCCCGTATCACCTGATCGATGCGACAGGCATGTCTGAACAGTTGATCAAGAAGAGCCTGCCGTTCACCTTGCCTGAAGTCCACATCGACATGCTCTGGCATGAACGCGATGCTCGCAGTCCCGGTCATCGCTGGCTGCGAGAACAGTTGCGCAACTCAAGCGCACTGGCGAATCGTTCGCTCGAAGGCAAATAAGACAAGTTTTTCCCCTGAAGCCGGCATCGCCGGCTTTTTTTTCGTTTTCTTTACGCCAAGCAGCTTGATTTTGCGCGTATCGCGCAACTTTGACGCGTCCACAGAAGGCCTCGCCGCAACCCTCGCAGCCGTAATTTCGCCGGAATTGGAACGGACCCGAATATTTTTTAAAAGCTGGAAAGCAGGGGTCGGGTTTTACCCACAGCTAATTCACGGGTTATTCACAGGTTTACCCACATTTATTGCAGGCGCTTTTGCTTTTCCGGTTTTTCTTTATTTGTTCTTTAAGCTTTGTATTTAATATTGGTAGTGATAGATAAGCTGGACGAAAATCTGTGGAGAACTGCAGTTTTCCCTTTACCGTCATGCGGTTGGAAGAAAAATAAAGTCTGAATAGCAGGGCTGGGAACGAAGGATACTTTTGGGATAAAAAAAGCGGTTCACAGATATCCGGTGCTTATCCACTTTTCTCGTTCCAGTTGTCCCGAGGGTTTTCCACAGGCGTGAAGTCCGATGGAGTGGCTATTTGCTCCAGAGATTGCCCATCAGGCGGAAGGCGGTGGCAATTTGTGGTTCGGTTTTGCGGCTGCCCAGGCAGATGAAGGACAGCTGGGTGGTGACGCTCACGCTGTCTGCAATGACCAGCCCGTGAGCCTGTGATTCGCGTAGTGCAATCGAGTCCCGCACCAGGGACAGGCCGATGCCGGACTTCACGAGATCCAGCATTGACGCCTCCTGGTCGACCAGCGCTACAGTCAGCGGTTGTATGTGCCGTGAGCCGAATACGTCAGACAACAGCCGGTGGTGTACCGATTCCGGCGGTGACCAGATCCATGGCAGTTGTGCCAGGCTCTCCCAGCCCTTGCCCCTGACGCGTTTGGCCCAACCCTGAGGGGCGAGCACGTGATAGGTAAAAGAACACAACTCGATCGCATGCAATTGCGCTTGTACCGGGCCGAGGTAGTAGCCAACATCGATCTGCGCGTCGCGGATTTGCTGCTGTACCCACCCTGACATGCCATGCCTGAGTTCGGTCGAGATCTGCGGATAGCCCTCGACCAGCATCTTCAGGAAGGCGCCTAGCCGGGTGAACTCGGGATCGAGGATGGTGCCGATGGCCAGTTTGCCGGACAGGGTGGAATGCAATGACTGCGCTGCCTGCAGCAGTTCCTGGCTACCGGCGATCACCTTCTCCGCCAGCGGCAGCAGCTTTGCGCCATCGGCGGTCAGGGTCAGGCCGGCAGGCGTTCGGGTGAAAAGTTGCAGATCCAGATTTTGCTGCAATGACTTCAGTTGCAGGCTGACCGCAGGCTGCGTCAGATGCAAGCGCTCGGCGGCGCGGGTGAGGTTGCCTTCACGGGCGACGGTTACAAAGGCGCGCAGTTGCGTGAGATCCATTGTTGATCATAAGAATTTCTTAAGATGTATTTGATGATAACTCATTGGATTCAAGGGTCTGCGTGTAATAAGCTCGATGAAAACGCATTAAATACAAAGGATTTCTTATGAAGCCTACCGAAGCAATGATTTCGCATTTCATCAACGGCCAGCTTGTGGCGCCTGCCAGCGGCCGCAGCCAGCCGGTGTACAACCCTGCGACCGGATCGCCGGTGGCGCAGGTCGGGCTGGCGAGCGTTGATGAAGTCAATGCTGCTGTGGCTGCGGCATCGGCCGCAGCGCCTGCCTGGGCGGATACAGCTCCTCTGAAACGCGCGCGGGTGCTGTCCAGGTTCAAGGAGCTGATCGAGAAGCACCATGACGATCTTGCGGCGATGATCACGCGTGAGCACGGCAAGGTGTTCAGTGATGCGAAAGGCGAGGTGATACGGGGACTGGAAATCGTCGAGTTTGCTTGTGGCATTCCGCAGCTGCTGAAAACGCAGTTCACCGACAACATCGGTGGCGGCATCGACAACTGGCAGTTGCGCCAGCCGCTGGGCGTCACCGCAGGCATCACGCCGTTCAATTTCCCGGTGATGGTGCCTTTGTGGATGGCGCCGGTCGCCATTGGTTGCGGCAACACGTTCGTCCTGAAGCCATCCGAGCGGGATCCGTCACCGTCGCTGATGCTGGCTGACCTGTTCCGACAGGCCGGACTGCCGGATGGCGTTTTCAATGTGGTGCAAGGTGACAAGCTGGCCGTTGATACTTTGCTGCAGCATCCTGAGGTAAAGGCGGTGTCTTTTGTCGGATCGACCCCGATTGCCGAGTACATCTACACCGAAGGCACGAAGCGCAAGGGCGCGTATCCGCTGCGGGTGCAGGCCTTGGGTGGAGCGAAGAATCATCTGGTGGTCATGCCGGACGCCAATCTCGAACAGGCTGTTGATGCACTGATCGGTGCAGCCTATGGCTCTGCCGGCGAGCGCTGCATGGCCATCTCGGTTGCGGTTGCCGTTGGCAGCGTGGCCGACAAGCTGGTCGATATGCTGGTGCCGCGCGTGAAGGCGTTGAAGATCCGCAATGGCATGGAAGCCGATGCCGAAATGGGTCCGGTGGTGACGGCCGCGCACAAGGCAAAGATCGAGTCCTATATCACGCAGGGGGAGCAGGCCGGTGCGCAGCTGATCGTGGACGGGCGTGGCTACCAAGTGGCAGGGCATGAACAGGGATTCTTTGTCGGCGGTACGCTGTTCGACAAGGTGACGCCTGAGATGACGATCTATCGCGAAGAAATTTTTGGTCCGGTGCTGTGTGTGGTGCGTGTGCCGGATATGGCAGCGGCAATTGAGCTGATCAACGCGCATGAGTTCGGCAATGGCGTGTCGCTGTTTACGTCCGACGGCAATACCGCCCGCGAATTCTCGCGTCGCATTGAAGTTGGTATGGTCGGCGTGAACGTGCCTATCCCCGTGCCTATGGCCTGGCACTCCTTCGGTGGCTGGAAGCGTTCGCTGTTCGGGGATACGCATATCTACGGCGAGGAGGGCGTACGCTTCTATACCCGCTACAAGTCCATCATGCAGCGCTGGCCGGAGTCGATCGGCAAGGGTGCCGAATTTACGATGCCGGTGGCGAAGTAAGCAGTCGACGGGGGCCGCGATGCAGACACGAGAGAGTGCAGGGACTTACGACTACGTGATCATCGGCGCCGGCAGCGCTGGTTGCGTGCTGGCCAACCGGCTCACGCAGGATCGCGATGTGCAGGTTTTGTTGATCGAAGCCGGCGGCAAGGATGACTATCTGTGGATACACATTCCGGTCGGCTACCTGTATTGCATTGATAACCCGCGTACTGACTGGCGCTACCGGACTGAGGCCGATCCGGGCCTGAACGGTCGCAGCCTGATTTACCCGCGGGGCAAAGTGCTGGGCGGCTGTTCGTCGATCAACGGCATGATCTACATGCGCGGGCAGGTGGGTGATTACGATCGTTGGGCGGACGCGACCGGCGACGACCGCTGGCGCTGGGATCAGGTGTTGCCCTTGTTCCTGCGCACCGAAGACCATCACGGCGGTGGCGATGCTTTCCATGGCGCTCGTGGTGAGTGGCGTGTCGAGAAGCAGCGCCTGCGCTGGGAAATCCTTGATGCTTTCCGCGAGGCGGCACGACAGACGGGCATTCCGAATACCGATGATTTCAACCGGGGCGACAACGAAGGCTGCGGTTATTTTGAAGTGAACCAGAAATCTGGCATCCGCTGGAACACGGCGAAGGCCTTCCTGCGACCGGCGGTACAACGTGGCAACCTGACCATCATGACGGGATGCCACGTCGAAAAACTGGTGCTGAAAAAAGGGCCGCAGGGCGTGGTGTGTACCGGCGTGGAATTCACCGGTGGCGGACGCGCCTGGACGGCAGAATCGACACGCGAAACTTTGCTTTCAGCCGGCGCGATCGGGTCGCCGCAAATCTTGCAGCTCTCCGGTATTGGTCCGGCATCGCTGCTGCAGCAGCACGGCATAGAGCCTGTGATCGATCGGCCGGGCGTTGGTGAGAATCTGCAGGATCATTTGCAAATTCGCATGGTGTTCAAGGTGCAGAATGTGAAGACCCTGAACGTCCTGGCTAACAGCTGGCATGGAAAGATGCGCATCGGCGCTGAGTATTTGCTGAACCGCAGTGGTCCGATGTCGATGGCCCCCTCGCAGCTGGGCCTGTTCACCCGCTCTGACCCGTCGCAAAGCAGCGCCAACATCCAGTACCACGTACAGCCCTTGTCACTGGACCGCTTCGGCGAACCCTTGCATCGTTTCCCGGCCTTTACGGCCAGTGTCTGCAACTTGCGCCCGACGTCGCGCGGACATGTACGCATCGCTTCCGGCGATCCGTATGCTGCACCAAAGATCGCACCGAATTACCTGTCGACTGCCGAGGATCGCAAAGTCGCTGCTGACTCGTTGCGCCTGACCCGGCGGATAGCTGCGGCACCCGCATTGCGTGCGTATGCCGCTGAAGAGTTCAAACCGGGGCCGCAATTCCAGAGCGATGAACAACTGGCGAATGCGTCCGGGGATATCGGCACCACCATTTTCCATCCTGTCGGCACCTGCAAGATGGGCAGGGCAGGCGATCCGATGGCCGTTGTGGACAGCGAGCTCCGGGTGATCGGGGTTCAGGGTTTGCGTGTGGTCGACGGATCGGTGATGCCTTTCATTACGTCAGGCAACTGCAATTCACCCATCATCATGATTGCCGACCGTGCCGCCGATTTAATTCGCGGGCACCGTGCCGGCCAGTCGCAAGCGCCGGTCAGCAAGCGAGAATTTGCCTGATTTTATTCAATATCAATATATATGCCGATAGTAAATACTAACAAACGGCTTTCTTCTTGAGCCACAGGTAGTGCAATTCTCGCCGTGATTTCGAGCGAAGACAGGCAGTCGGTCTTTCGGGGCGCGGCAAGGTTTTCCCTGCGGCTGAGCAAAGCGAAAATCTTCGTGCATTTAAAGCCAGCGATTCACTGAGGTCCGCCACCGGAAGGAGGTGGACCGAAATGTTTGAAGGTCTGGGATTGTTCCTTGAGTTGCCGGTAGCTCCGGCAACTACCTCCTGTGGCAGTACGAGTTCATTCCTGATTCAGATTCCTGATGGAAGCCTCTCCCGAGCTTTACGTTGTACTGGGCCTGGCGGCACTGCTCGCCGGTCTGGTTGATGCCGTCGTTGGGGGCGGCGGCTTGATTCAAGTCCCGGCCTTGTTTTCCGTTTTTCCGCAAGCAGCTCCGGCCAACTTGTTTGGAACGAACAAGCTGGCGGGAATCTTCGGCACCGCAACCGCAGCCCGCACTTACTGGAGGCGCTTTCCTGTTGACTGGCAACTGGTTGCCCCGGCTTCGCTCGCTGCGCTGATTTTTGCGTTTGCTGGCGCATGGGCAGTGACTGTGTTTCCCCCAACCCTGTTGCGGAAGCTGCTGCCCTTCATCCTGCTGCTGGTGGCCGTGTATGTGCTGCGCCGAAAAGACTTTGGCATTGTCCATGTGCCTCGGCCGAACGGGGTGCGCAAAACTTGTCTGGCATTGGGGATCGGTGCAGCGATAGGTGCTTATGACGGATTCTTCGGGCCCGGGACGGGCAGCTTTCTGGTCTTTCTGTTTGTGCACGGCTTCGGGTTGGATTTCTTGCGGGCATCTGCTGCAGCAAAGATCGTCAATGTGGTGTGCAATTTTGCGGCGCTGGCCTGGTTCGTTCCAGCCGGGCAGCCGATGTGGCTACTCGGAGGCCTGATGGCATGCTGCAATATTGTTGGCTCGATGCTGGGGGTCAGGCTTGCAGTTACGCATGGCGCAGGTTTTGTTCGCAAACTTTTCCTGCTGGTCGTCGGTGCGCTGATCTTGAAAACCTCGTGGGATGCGTTTGGCCATCTGCTTTAATCAGCCAAAAATTGGTTTCACGTGAAACATTCGGAGAGGTAGGGGAGGGATGTTTCACGTGGAACGTTGACCGTTCATTTTCGCGGAATGCTTTCCGCAGTGGGCGCGGCATCGGGAAATGCCCGTATAATCCAGCCTCTGCCTGTTCTGTCTTGTCCCTTCCCCATGGATTTTCCCACTGAATTTGATGTCATTGTTGTCGGTGGCGGCCATGCCGGCACGGAAGCTGCGCTCGCGGCCGCCCGTACGGGGCAGAAAACACTCCTGCTTACGCATAACATCGAAACCCTGGGCCAGATGTCGTGCAATCCGTCGATTGGTGGAATCGGCAAGGGGCACCTGGTCAAGGAAGTGGATGCGCTTGGTGGAGCGATGGCAATCGCCACCGATGAGGGCGGCATACAGTTCCGCATCCTGAACTCTTCCAAAGGGCCGGCGGTGCGTGCGACGCGTGCGCAGGCTGACCGGATTCTTTATAAAGCAGCGATACGCCATCGGCTGGAAAACCAGCCAAATCTCTGGCTTTTCCAGCAGGCAGTCGACGACCTGATGGTCGAAGGCGATCGCGTCGTCGGCGCGGTGACGCAAGTTGGCATCCGCTTCCGCTCGCGTGCGGTCGTGCTGACGGCTGGCACTTTCCTCGACGGGAAGATCCACGTCGGCTTGAACAATTATTCTGGCGGCCGGGCAGGGGATCCGCCCGCCGTGTCGTTGTCGGCCCGGCTGAAGGAGTTGAAGCTGCCGCAGGGGCGCCTGAAGACCGGCACGCCGCCGCGCATCGACGGTCGGTCGATCGATTTCTCGGTCATGACTGAGCAGCCGGGTGACCTCGATCCGGTCCCGGTTTTTTCGATCATGGGTTCGGCTGCGATGCACCCGCGCCAGCTGCCTTGCTGGATCACTCATACGAACACGGAAACCCACGACATCATCCGCGCCGCGCTCGATCGCAGCCCGATGTTCACCGGGGTGATCGAGGGGGTCGGCCCTCGCTACTGTCCTTCGATTGAGGACAAGATTCATCGCTTTGCCGACAAGGATTCTCACCAGATCTATCTGGAACCCGAGGGTCTGACGACCAACGAGTTTTACCCGAATGGTATTTCCACCAGCTTGCCTTTCGATGCGCAACTGGCGCTGGTGCGTTCGATGCGCGGTCTGGAAAGCGCGCACATCCTTCGCCCCGGCTATGCGATCGAATATGATTATTTCGATCCGCGCGGCCTGAGGGCCTCGCTCGAAACCAAAGCCATTCAAGGGTTGTTCTTTGCCGGTCAGATCAACGGTACCACCGGCTACGAAGAGGCAGCGGCACAGGGCCTGCTGGCAGGGTTGAATGCAGCGCTGCAGACCCAGGGGCGCGACGCATGGACGCCGCGGCGCGACGAGGCCTACCTCGGTGTGCTGGTCGATGATCTTGTCACGCAAGGCGTGCAGGAGCCTTATCGCATGTTCACCAGCCGCGCTGAATACCGGCTCAGCTTGCGTGAAGACAATGCCGATTTGCGATTGACCGAAATCGGCCGCAAGCTCGGTTGCGTTGGCGACGCTCAATGGGCGGTGTTCGAGCAACGTCGGGAAGCTCTTGCGCGCGAGCTGGAGCGGTTGAAGTCGACGTGGGTCAACCCAAAGCTGATCGCCCAAGCCGAGGCGGAGCGCGTGCTGGGCAAAGGGATTGAACGTGAGTATGCGCTCACTGATCTGCTTCGCCGCCCCAATGTGAGCTATCAGTCGTTGATGACCATGCAGGCAACCGACGGTCGTCGCTTCGACAATCCGGATCTCGATCCGGCCGTCGCCGAGCAGGTCGAGATTCAGGTGAAATACGCGGGTTACATCGACCGTCAGGCCAAAGAGGTCGAGCGGCATGAATACTATGAAAACCTGAAGCTGCCGGCTGAGCTCGACTACATGGCCGTGTCGGCACTGTCGATCGAGGTTCGGCAGAAGCTGAACAAGCATCGACCGGAAACGCTGGGGCAGGCATCGCGCATTGCGGGCGTCACGCCGGCCGCGATCTCGCTGTTGCTGGTGCACCTGAAAAAGGGCGGCTTCAAACAATTTGCGTCAGTGCACGACGAGTCGGACGTCGCCTGAATGGCCATCGACAGGGAAGCGATGCGCAGCCGACTGCGCGCCGGAGCCAGCGTGCTGCGGCTGGATCTGCCAGACGCGCAGCTTGAAAAGCTGCTCGACTATCTCGCGCTGCTGCAGAAATGGAATTCGGTCTACAACCTGACCGCCGTTCGCGACCCCGAGCAGATGCTGACCCAGCACCTGCTCGATTGCATGGCGGCGCTGCCCGCCTTTGCCGGTGCGCGTCGCGTGCTTGACGTCGGTTCCGGTGGGGGATTGCCCGGACTCGTGATCGCGATCTGGGCACAGCAAGCTGAGCCGCAGATGCGTGTCGAGATGATCGACACCGTGCACAAGAAGACCGCCTTCCTCACGCAGGCCAAAGCCGAACTGGGACTTGCCAACGCAAGGGTTCATACCGGCCGCGTCGAACAGCTCGACAGCAAGGAAAAGTTCGACGTGATCACCTCGCGCGCATTCGCCGAGCTGTCGGACTTCATCAACTGGTCAGGACACCTGCTAGCGGAGGGCGGACGCATGATCGCGCTGAAAGGGCAGGCGCGCCAGACCGAAAAAGAAAGCCTTCCCGATGGCTGGGAAATCGTGCAGATGCAAGCCCTGACCGTCCCCGGCCTCGATGCGGAGCGGCATCTGGTGCACATCAGGCGCGCCGACAATCACTAGACGACAACACCAACAACATGGCCAAGATATTCTGCATCGCCAACCAGAAGGGCGGCGTCGGCAAGACCACCACGGCAGTCAACCTCGCTGCCGGCCTCGCAAAGCTGGGGCAACGCGTGCTGCTGGTCGATCTTGATCCGCAAGGGAATGCAACGATGGGCGCCGGCATCAACAAGGCCACGCTTGCCAGCTCGGTGTACCAGGTGCTGCTGGGCATTGGCGACGTCGCCGGGGCGCGCCAGCGCTCCGAATCCGGACGCTTCGACGTGCTGCCCGCCAATCGCGAACTCGCCGGCGCCGAGGTCGAGATGGTCGAATTCGAGCAGCGCGAGAGCCGCCTCAAGCAGGCGCTGGCCGCGGTGGAGGCGGACTATGACGTGGTGCTGGTTGATTGCCCGCCGGCGCTGTCGATGCTGACGCTGAACGGGCTGTGCGCCGCGCATGGCGTCGTCATCCCAATGCAGTGCGAATACTATGCGCTCGAAGGGCTGTCGGACCTCGTCAACACGATCAAGATAGTGCACGCAAAAATGAACCCGGAACTGAAGGTGATCGGCTTGCTCCGCGTGATGTTCGACCCGCGCATCATGCTCTCGCAGCAGGTGTCGTCGCAGCTCGAAACGCATTTCGGCGACAAGGTGTTCAAGACAGTCATACCGCGCAACGTGCGCCTGGCCGAAGCGCCGTCCTACGGCATCCCCGGCGTGATCTTCGATCCGTCATCCAAGGGTGCGCAAGCCTATCTTGCCTTTGGCAAGGAGCTGGTTGACCGCATTGCGGCCCTTTGAGCCGCACTACCCATACAGCATTCGAAAGCACACCAGACATGGTTACGAAAAAACCGAAGGGCCTCGGTCGCGGCCTCGAAGCCCTGCTTGGCGGTTCGTCCGACCTCACGCCTGAGGCGACGGCCGTAACGAACGCAACGGCCACCATGCCCGTCACCGCGCTGCAGGCTGGCAAGTACCAGCCGCGCACGCGGATGGACGAGGGCGCGCTGAACGAGCTCGCCGATTCGATTCGCGCGCAAGGCCTGCTTCAGGCGATTCTGGTGCGGCCGATCTCAGACGGAAAAAACGGCGTCACGCACGAGATCATTGCCGGCGAACGGCGTTTCCGTGCATCCCAGCTCGCCGGCCTGACCGACGTGCCCGTGCTGGTGCGCGATGTCGACGATCAGGGCGCGGCCGCGATGGCGCTGATCGAGAACATGCAGCGCGAGGACCTGAATCCGCTCGAAGAAGCGCAAGGCATCCAGCGGCTGATCGATGAATTTCATTTCACGCATGAGCAGGCCGCGCAATCCGTCGGCCGCTCGCGCAGTGCCGTCTCCAACCTGCTGCGTCTGCTGAACCTTGCCCGCCCGGTGCAATCGATGCTGATGGCAGGCGACATCGACATGGGGCATGCACGGGCATTGCTGGCGGTCGACGCTGCCACGCAGATCGCGCTGGCCCATGAGGTCGTTGCCAAACGCATGTCGGTGCGCGACGCCGAAAAACTGGTCGTGCGCCATACCACCGCCCAGGTGCCCGGCAAGACCGGCACGGGTGTCAGGGAAAAGTCGCGCGACATCACCCGACTCGAGGAAGAACTGTCCGATACGCTGGCCACAGCAGTGACCATCAAAGTGGGTGCCCGCAATCGCGGCGAACTGGTCATTGCCTTCGCCGATCTCGATCAGCTGGATGGCGTGATCGCCCGCCTGAAGGCGCCAGAACACTGAGCCGCGGCAAGACTTATTTTTTTGAAAACGAAAAATCTGCTTTTCGAGTGAGCAAACATTTGACGCAGGCAATCACCGGCCAATATAATCACGCGGCTTCAAGGAACACGATCCACGCCCGGTCACTGCGGAAAGATCTTTCGCAGCGCTTGTACCAGTCCTCCGCCATGCCGCCATGCTGCGCCTGATCATTGCCCAGCTGGCCATCACGATGGCCGTCGCGTTAATCGCTGCGTTCATCGGTGGACAACATGCCGGTCTCTCCGCATTTCTCGGGGGCGCGTGCTGTGTGTTACCGAATGGCCTGTTTGCCCTGCGCCTTCACATCGGCGCGCGCAGGCCCGGAACTCTGAGCCCGATGACATTTTTCATCGGCGAGTTCATCAAGATTGCGTTGACGGTCGGGATGCTTGTCCTGATCGTCTGGTCGTACCGCGACGTGAACTGGCTGGCGCTGATTGTCGCCTTCATCGTTGCGCTGAAAAGTTACATCATCTTACTAGTTAGGCACTGACATGGCAGCAGAAACGGCAGCAGCGGGCGTGAATCACGCGCCGACAGCCTCCGAGTACATCGTACACCACCTCGGTCACCTGTCCTCCAAGCATCAGGGATCGATCGTCGATTTCTCGGTGATCAACCTCGACACCGTGTTCTGGTCGGTGCTGATGGGCGTGGTTGGTTTGTTCATCATGAGCCTCGCGGCGCGCAAGGCCACGGCCGGCGTGCCGGGACGCTTCCAGGCCTTCGTCGAAATGCTCGTCGAAATGGTCGACAGCCAGGCCCGCAGCATCGTGCACGGCAACCGCAGCTTCATCGCCCCGCTGGCACTGACCGTGTTCGTCTGGGTCACCCTGATGAACTCGCTGGACTTCCTGCCGGTCGATCTGTTCTCCGGCATCTTCCGCCTCTTCGGCGCTGAGCCGCACTTCCGTATTGTCCCCACCGCCGACCTGAACGGCACGCTGGGCATGGCACTCGGCGTGTTCGCCCTGATGCTGTACTACAACGTCAAGATCAAGGGGCTGGGCAACTTCGTTCATGAACTGTTCTGCGCACCGTTTGGCTCGCATCCCGCACTCTGGATCGCCAACCTTGGCCTGAACATCATCGAGTTTGCCGCCAAGACCGTGTCCCTCGGCATGCGACTGTTCGGCAACATGTATGCAGGCGAGCTGGTCTTCCTGCTGATCGCGCTGCTCGGCTCGACCGCCACCTGGTGGGGCTTCGGCATGCACGTCGTTGCGGGTTCGATCTGGGCGATTTTCCACATCCTGATCGTGCTGTTGCAGGCATTCATCTTCATGATGCTGACGCTGGTGTATATCGGCCAGGCACACGAGGGTCACTAAGAAGAAGGTCGCCTCGCTGCGCCGCTGACCTCGTTGCCGGCCAGTCGCCCTCCGACGGGGGCGCAGCTGCAGCGAGGCAGGCAGTGAACAAGGCAGTCCCGAAGAAGTTTTGCAGTATCCATTTTTATTTTTTAACTTTTCATTATCTAAGGAGTTTCCATGACTAACGTCGCTTTCGTTGCACTGGCTTGCGGTCTGATCATCGGCCTGGGTGCCATCGGTGCATGTATCGGTATCGCTATGATGGGCGGCAAGTTCATCGAAGCCTCTGCTCGCCAGCCGGAACTGATGAACGCCCTGCAGACCAAGATGTTCCTGCTGGCCGGCCTGATCGACGCTGCATTCCTGATCGGTGTTGGTATCGCGATGATGTTTGCCTTCGCAAACCCGTTCGTCGGCTAATTTCTGAATTCTCATCGTGCCGGGGCTCGTCCCCGGTGTCTGTCAATTTGAGAAGGAAATAACCGTGAACCTGAACGCAACATTGTTTGCGCAGTTCGTCGTCTTCTTCATCCTCGCGATGTTCACGATGAAGTTCGTGTGGCCGCCGCTGATGAAGGCTCTCGACGAACGTGCGAAGAAAATCTCGGAAGGCCTCGCAGCCGCCGACCGCGGCAAGGCCGAAATGGCCGCTGCCGAGAAGCGCGCGCAAGCTGAGCTGTCCGGCGCGCGTGACGAAAGCGCCAAGCGCGTTGCTGACGCCGAGAAGCGCGCACAGGGCATCGTCGAAGACGCGAAGAAGCAGGCCAGCGACGAAGCGGCGCGCATCATCGCCGCCGCGCGTGCCGACGCTGAGGCGCAGGCCGCCAAGGTGCGCGATGCGCTGCGCGCTGAAGTCGCAACGCTCGCAGTCAAGGGCGCAGAGCAGATCCTGAAGAAGGAAATCAACGCCGCTGCACACGCAGACCTGTTGAACCAACTCAAGGCTGAACTGTAACCATGGCTGAACTCGCAACCATTGCACGTCCCTACGCCGAAGCGCTGTTCCGCGTCGCCCAGGGCGGCAATCTGCAGGCATGGTCCGAGACCGTGGCCGAGATGGCCGCGGTCGCCGCGTTTTCCGAAGTCAAGGAACTCGCTTCGAACCCGCGCCTGACTGACAAGCAGATCGCCGAAACCTTCCTGTCGGTGCTGAAGTCTTCCGTCAGTCCCGAAGCGAAGAACCTGGTCGATGCGCTCGTCGAGAACGGCCGCCTCGCGCTGCTGCCTGAGATCGCCGAGCAGTTCAAGCTGCTGGTGAACCAGCAGCAGGGCAGTGCCGACGCTGCAATCAGCAGCGCGTTCCCGATGGAAGGCGCACAGGTCGCCGATCTCGTCGCCGCACTCGAAAAGAAATTCGGACGCAAGCTGAACGCCAGCGTGACCGTGGATCCTTCGCTGATCGGCGGCGTGCGTGTGGTGGTGGGCGACGAAGTGCTCGACACTTCGGTGCGCGCGAAACTGCAGCAGATGCAGACCGCGCTGGCGTCGTAACGGACGGCTACAAATTTAGAGATATTGCGGGCAGCCGAGCATAGCCGACGCGACCCCACCAATCAGGAGCTAACATGCAACTCAACCCGTCTGAAATCAGCGAGCTGATCAAGAGCCGGATCCAGGGTATCGGCGCAAGCGCCGAGATTCGCAACCAGGGTACCGTGATCTCCGTGACCGACGGCATCTGCCGCATCCACGGCCTGTCCGACGCGATGCAGGGCGAAATGCTGGAATTCCCCGGCAACACCTTCGGCCTCGCGCTGAACCTCGAGCGCGACTCGGTCGGCGCCGTTATCCTCGGCGAATACGAGCACATTTCCGAAGGCGACACGGTCAAGTGCACCGGCCGCATCCTGGAAGTGCCGATCGGCCCCGAGCTGCGCGGCCGTGTGGTCAACGCACTGGGCCAGCCGGTCGACGGCAAGGGTCCGATCGACGCCAAGATGACCGCCCCGATCGAAAAGATCGCTCCGGGCGTCATCGCGCGTCAATCCGTTTCGCAGCCGCTGCAGACCGGCCTGAAGTCGATCGACTCCATGGTGCCGATCGGCCGTGGCCAGCGCGAGCTGATCATTGGTGACCGCCAGACCGGCAAGACCGCCGTTGCTCTGGACACCATCATCAACCAGAAGGGCCAGGGCGTCACCTGTATCTACGTCGCGATCGGCCAGAAGGCCTCGTCGGTGAAGAACGTCGTGCGCGCACTCGAGCAGCACGGCGCGATGGATTACACCATCGTCGTCGCAGCAACTGCAGCCGAGTCGGCCGCAATGCAATACGTCGCAGCGTACTCCGGCTGCGCGATGGGCGAATACTTCCGCGACCGCGGCGAAGACGCGCTGATCATTTATGACGATCTGTCGAAGCAGGCCGTCGCGTACCGTCAGGTGTCGCTGCTGCTGCGCCGTCCGCCGGGCCGTGAAGCGTTCCCGGGCGATGTGTTCTATCTCCACTCGCGTCTGCTCGAGCGTGCAGCTCGCGTGAACCCCGACTACGTCGAGAAGTTCACCAATGGCGCCGTCAAGGACCAGACTGGCTCGCTGACCGCGCTGCCGATCATCGAGACCCAGGGAGGTGACGTTTCTGCATTCGTTCCGACGAACGTGATCTCGATTACCGACGGCCAGATCTTCCTCGAGACCTCGCTGTTCAACGCCGGTATCCGTCCTGCGATTAACGCCGGTATCTCGGTGTCGCGCGTCGGTGGTGCAGCACAGACCAAGGTCATCAAGGGCCTGTCGGGTGGTATCCGTACCGACCTCGCACAGTATCGTGAACTGGCTGCGTTCGCGCAGTTCGCTTCCGACCTCGACGAAGCGACCCGCAAGCAGCTCGACCGCGGCGCACGCGTGACCGAACTGCTGAAGCAGGCGCAGTACTCGCCGCTGTCGGTATCGCTGATGGCCGTGTCGCTGTTTGCAGTGAACAAGGGCTACTTTGACAGCCTCGACGTGAAGAAAGTGCTCGCCTTCGAATCCGGCCTGCACAACTTCATGAAGACCAGCCACGCTGACCTCCTGAAGAAGATCGAAGACACCAAGCAGCTCGACAAGGATGGCGAAGCCGCACTGGCCGCCGCGATCGAAAGCTTCAAGAAGAGCTTCTGATCTCAACCGTAGCTAAAAGGAGCAAGCATGGCTGCTGGTAAAGAGATACGCGGCAAGATCAAGAGCGTCGAGAACACGAAGAAGATCACCAAGG
>JACCEE010359490.1_pt1 | contig 16273 bp, 15 predicted proteins | sample 7449931 | NCBI WGS metagenome assembly JACCEE01 (sample SAMN15323457, study PRJNA562643) | freshwater metagenome | isolation source: river surface water | place: USA:Blue River Watershed | collected 2017-08-19 | reverse complement strand
CATTTTGAATATGCAATATATGTAGAAAGTAAATGTGCACAAAATTTATTAATATATGGTGAATCATATATTTATATGATTGATACAATGTATGATTGGCCTACTAAAAAATTATCTAATTTAACTGATCTAGTTTATAAAATAATTAATAAAGCAAAAACTCTTAATGTGCTTCCTTATGAAGTGTATGTTACTAAAGATGGATTTTTACCAAATGAATTTACAAATTCAATGGAACAATCTTATCAAAAATATATTAAAAATGAAGATATTGATTTAAAACATATATATAATATGTCTTTGTGTCCAAATATATATGTAAATAGAAGACGACTACTTTATAAGGATTGTTTTCATATATTCGATTCAAATAAAACTATATATGATGGAATTAATAAATTCTGTGATAAATATGCAAAAAATGATATATATATTAAAAAAACAACTGTAGATGTTGATAATATGATATGTGGAGAACTTGATATGTATGATGCAACATTAAGAAAAATAGTAGATTTTAAAACATCAACAGCAAAACAAATTCAAATTGAATGGATATTACAGCTTCTAGCATATTGTGCACTTTTAAAAATATATGAAAAATTACCAGTAGATTATGTTTCCATATATAATCCATTAAGTGGTTATGAATATATTATTGATGTTACTGGATGGAATAAAGAAAAGGAATTACTTAATATGTTGGCTAATACTCGAGAAGAAAAATTTAAACCAATAAGTAAATTATCAAATATTCAAAGTAAATCATTAAATATTACACAAAATACTTTACCTAAAAAGAAAGAGAAATATTCTAAAAAAGAGATTGATCCAAAATTAAAAAAAGATATAAGATTAGATTTTTTGGATGATGATTTAATTGATGAATATTATAAATTAAAAGATCAAACACAGAAACGTAAATAATTATTAATTTATTTAAAAATAATACATCATTATAGATTATATAATGGCTTATGAAATGACAAATAAATTAATTAAAAATAACAAAATATTTTTAATTACGCCATCACCAAGCAATGATTCGATAACAAGTTATATAGATATATTAGAAAAAGAGAAAATAAATCTTGTAATTAAAGCCACAAAAGATGTATTATATGATCCAGAAATATATAAAATGCATAATATAGATTATATTGAATTAGATTTTGATGATGGTACAATACCATCAGATATAATTATAAAAAAGTTACTTGAAATTATCAAAAAATATAATTATATTTGTGTTCACTGTAAGGCCGGATTAGGTAGAGCTCCTCTTTTAGTAACTTTGATGATAATGTTTGAATTTAATTTAACACCAGAGGATGCTATTATTGAAGTAAAAAAAGCTGTTCCAAAAGCATTTAATTCAAAACAATTAAATTTTTTATGTAATTTTAAAAAAGATGTATATATTAAAAAACAAAAAAAATGTATTATTTGCTAAGTTTAAGATGTATTAATTTATAATAATTTTAATGTTTTCTTAAATTCATCTTGTATATCTTCAACAATTGGTTTAGGATATCCTATTTTTTTATGATTTTCCCACATTTCATCCCATTTTAATATATCTTTATTAGGAACATCTTTTAGTTCTGGGATCCATTTTTTAATATATTCACATTCGGAATCATAATTTTCTGCTTGTCTCCATGGATTAAATACTCTAAAATATGGTTGTGAATCAAGACTAAATGAAATACCTGATATTTTTGTACTTCCACAATTCCACAACCATCCTCCCTTATTATTACAATAATCATAATCAACTAATGATTGAGCAAAATATTTTTCTCCAATCATCCAATCACATCTTAAAATTTTAATTAAAAAATTAGATACAATCATTCTAACTCTATTATGCATCCATCCAGTAGTATTCATTTCACGCATTCCAGCATCTACTATAGGTATTCCTGTTGTTCCTTCTTTCCATTTCTTAATCCAAGTTGGATTATTTTCCCATTTTATATGCCCTTTATATGATGGTTGTTTTACTACATCAAAATTGTGCATAATTTGCATATAAAAGTCTCTCCAATAAAGTTGTGTAAGTAATTTATTTGATCCACCTAATTTTTTAAAATATTGATATACTTCTCTTATTGATACTACATTAAATTTAATATAAGCTGATAAATGTGTTGTTCCACTTAACGATGGAATTTCTCTTTCTGTATTATATTTTTTAAAATATTTAATTTTTTTTAATATTTTCAATGCATTAGATCTACCTCCTCTAACAAGAATATTTTTATTTTCATCATAAAATTTATGTATATCCCCTTCAAATTCACCTTTAATTGAATTATTTTTTTTAACATAATTTTTATATTTATTTGTTTTGGGTGTTTCTATGTCAAGCTTAAGAGCTGCTCTATAATATGGTGTAAACTTTACATAATAAGTTCCATTATCTTTTTTAACTTTATCAAATCCAGTTAACATATGATCTTCAACAATAAATAAATTTAATTCTTCATCTTTACAAATTTTTGTTAATATTTTTTCTCTTTTTTTTGCAAATGGTGTATAATCTTTTGATATATATATCGATTTTATTTCATATTTATCAGAATTTTTAATAATTTTTCTAATAGTATTTTCATAGTCAGTAGAATAAAAATAAAATAATCTTGATCCTTTTTCTTCAAGTGAATCATTTAATTCATCAAGACATTCAATCATAAATTGTACACAATTATTTGATTTATAACTATTATTATCTGTAATTTGATTTGCATCAAAAATAAAAACAGGTAAAACTTTATCTGAACTTTTTAATGCCTCAATTAATCCAGTATTATCTTCTAATCGTAGATCACGGGTAAATATAAATAATGATGTCATTATAATATAGTAATATTTTATAATATTTAATATATTTTATAAAAAAATTAATTATTAAATTTGCGACGATATCCTCCACCATAATTATGTTGTAGTGGAGGTGGAACATAAATATCTTTTTTTTCTTCTGTATTTTCAAAACGATTATAATATGGTTTATAATTATTTTGATAATTATTTTGATAATTATTATAAACATTATAACCAAAATGTGAATCTTCTATTTTTACATTAAGAGCTTTACAAACACCAACATATAATTTTTCTGATGTTTTATCACCACGTAAAAGCATTTTATAAGCTTTCTTTGCAAGTTCTAGAATATTTTTTTTAATTTGAGGTGGTTCTGAACTATTTTTTCCAAGAGTCTCTACTTGATTTTCTAAGAGACTAATTTCCATTTTAATTTTATCTATTTCCTTTTTAACAATATCATTATCTGGTTCTGATGTAAGTTTTTTTTCTTGTACAAGAAGCATATTTTTACGTCTATCACAAGCATCGCGAACTTTTTTAATTTCTGCCTCAAGAATTGCATTTTTTTCTATTAGAACAGAATAACGAAAAGCATTTATTAAAACATGTTGAAGACTTTTATTATCTTTTATATTTGAGTATATCGCTGAAATATTACGTTCAATAAGAGCACCCAATTGACCTGTAAGTTGACGACCATTAAATTTCATTTCTGTAATTTCACGATTACTATAAATATCGGAAACAATCTTTTTAGCAACCTCCTCTATGTCTTTATCTGTCATAAAATAAGAATTATTAGCCATTGTATTTTATTAATAATATATATAATTTATTACTTAATTGTAATTATATCAATTTTTTATTGAAATCTAAATGAATTTTAGATTATAATAAAAAAATAATATTAAGGAGATGGGACTTCTCTTATTCTACTATTATCAACCCCCCATCCAATTACACGATCTTCGTCGTGATGATCCCAATCAACATCTCGATTTAATCTATTTTGTACTATACGAAAATATTCATCACGAGATCTAAGAGAGCTTGAAATATAATTATTTCTATTTCTAGTTTCTTGAATTGTTGAATTTATAGTAATATTACTTGGTACTTGATTTTTATTTAATATATGAGATATATAATTTTGATTATCATTTGAATTAATAATCATATCAATCTCATAATCATCTAGTGTTACTAAATCTTTTTCTGGTTCAGATGGCACTTGTATTTCTGATGGTTTTATATCAATTAATTTAATATCAAGAGTTGCTCGACAATATGGACATTTTATTGATTCTGTCCAATCACTCATTCTAATATTTGTAATACCAATTAATCCCATCAAAGATATATAATGAGAACATTCTAATTTAATTTTTATGTATGGAGCATTATTACCTGTTAGATCACATACTTCTTGTTTTTCAATAATATAATCAAAAAATTTTAAATCTGAAGATATTTTGTTATATCCAAGACTTAAAACTTTTGTTCTATTTGTCATAAACCATATAATTTGATTGAGAATTTGTATTTTTTCAGAACGAAACTTTGATCCAAAGTTATGTAAAACTTTTTCAAAAGGTATATTACATACAACTTCTCTTTCTAATACAGAATGAAGTATATTGAAGAAATTATAACTTTTTTCTTTATTTGGATTATTAATAATAATTCCATTATTTGTAATGCTCAATGAATTAGTATTATATTCATTTTGCCAATTATTATCGTGATTTACTTTGTATGCAAGTAAATCATATTTTATTATAATATCAGCTTTTTTAAGTACAAGTACAAAATGAGGAAGATTTATCATAAATTTTTTTCCAAATCCTGAAAATTGAGATACATCATTATCTCTAATAGTTTTATCTGATATATCAATAATTTTATAACCATAAAAATTAAAATCAAATTTATCATTATTTGCAAGTATTTTAAACAATGATATCATATCAATAAAATTATCTTTTTGTATTTGATAATTATTTGAATTATCAAAAATTGTTATATCAATATCATGATTAATTGGATTACCAAAACCCTTTTCAGCTGAATGCATAAAAATTTTTTCTAATAGATTTCTGGTAAAAGAACCAAAAATTGTTACATTAGTATTGGTAGGGCACATAGTTTCAATAAACTTTATTAAACTTATTGATACTTTAATTTTATCTTTATATTGTTCTGTTTGTTGTTTGAATTTTAATTGATTTTCAAAATATTTGATCATGTGTGTGTTTTCATCAGAAGGATCCTGACCTTTCAAATAATTGATAAAATCTGTTTCAGAGGACATAATCTTTAGTATTTATTATTTAATTAACTAAATAATAAAGATAGTTAAAAATGCAATTTTTTTATTATAACTGCATAATTATAATAACCTAAATAACTAATTATATTTGTTAAAAATATATTAAAAATAATTTAAATTAAAAATAATATTATTTATAATATTTATATGACAAGTGAAATATCAAATTCTTTAGAAGAAAATTTATATATTGATAAACCTCAACATAATAATATTATATATCCAATAAATTTAAATAAACATATTAGACCAAATTTAGTAATAGATTTAAATGGAATATTAATATTTTCTACACATTTAATTGATGCAAGAGATATAATAAAATATACATCGTTTAATAATTTTTTATTAATTTATAAAGATTTTGATTACAATATGTTTGTTGTATATTATAGAAATTATATTAAAGAATTTCTATTAGAAATTAATAATTATTATGATATATATATATATTCATCTATTAGTAAAACACAAACTGATTTAGTGATAATAATGTTAATAAATTTATTAGGAATTAATGTTTTTAAAGGTGTATATATTAAATATCAAAATGAAGAAAAATCTTTAGAAAATCTTAATTTAAATCCATTAAATACAATTATTATTGATTATTCTAATACAAATTGGAAAACATATGATACTAATTTAATTTTAACACCAATTTTTAAAGGTCCGACAGTTTCTGATTATGATAAAAATACAGATTTATTATATTTAACAAAATGTTTATCAAGAATTTATAAATTATTTATTGATAATTCATATGGAGATATTCGTAATTATATTCATGAATGTGTATTATCCTATTAAAATATAATGCGTTTTTATTGTTATATTTAATAAAAAATCAAAATCCTAAGTTAAAATTAAGTAAATTTTATATAAAATATTAGTAGTACATAATTATTAATAATGGAAGATATAATTAATAAAATAGTTGTAAATAAAAAAGATGCAATATTTGATAGGATAGAATTAGAATTAAATTTAAAAATAGAAAAAGAAAAAAGTAAACAATTAGAATTAATCAAAGATATTCGAAAAATAGAAAAATCTATAAAAGAAAAAGAATTATATTGTAAAAGAAAAAAAACACTATTTGCAGATGAATACGATTCTAATAGTGATGATAATTCAACAGATTCGAATACAGATAGTGAATCAGAAGATGACGAAGAATCTATTTCTGAAAAGTCTTTAAAAAAATATAATAAAAATAACAATTCTGATAAAAATGATACAATTTCATTATGTTCTATAGATTCTGATTATGATATTGAAAAAGAAATAGATATACAATTTAAATGATTTTTAAATATAATAAATATAATAAATATAATAAATAAATATAATAAATATAAAAATTTTTATAATTATTATATAATATATGTCTAATAATACTAATAGTAAGACTGATTCTAGTAATAATATAATTGATGCATTAATTTATACAGGTATAAAAAATAATTTAACAAAATCACTTTATCCACAATATGATTTATTATTAAATAAACTAGGATCATCTGACGATCAAGCAAATTTAAATAAAATATTAGAAAATACAACTATTAAAAAAGCTTGTTGTAATGCAAAATCACCTTTAGGAAAGAGTGATAAATATGAAACTGAGATTCATGTTTTTGATCCAAGTGGACAAGCATATACTAAAAAAAAAATTTATATAGATAAAGCTATGTGTGAAGATTATAAGATTTATAGTTCACAAAAAAGTTGTGAAGATTTTAGAACATTATATTGTGAAAATTCTAACTATTTATTTAATAAAGATCAAAAAAAAGAAGCGTGGATGACTTTTTCAGATTATTGTACTGGATATAGCTTACTTCAACCACCAAAAACAGCAGCACAAGTTGCTACTGAACAAAGACAACAAGATCAATTAAATAATTTAAAAGATCAATATGCTAGTAAGGCTCTCGGTACACCATCATCAGGATCTACATCACCATCATCATCATCATCAACACCTAAAACAGATGCTTCAGGTACTCCTACAAAAACACAACCAACACTTATTGATAAATATAATGCAATGACACCACCTCCAGAAGAACCTGCTCCAAAACCTGCACCTGCACCTGCAAATAATAATAATATGTTATTAATTGGTGGAGTTGTAGTATGTTGTTGCTGTATTGTAATAATTATAGTAATAGTATTTATGATGAAGAAAAAAGGTAAAAAAAGTAACAAAATAACAAATTCTGAGTAATTTTTTAATAATTTTTAAGATTATGTCTAATCCTAAAAATAACAGTGACTTCCATTTTTATAAATAACATACAAAACTGACAATAATAAATAATAATACAATATAATCTGTGACAATAGTTTTAATAATAGGACTAATTAATATTTTTGATAATTGACGTTTGTGTGATGTCCACACATTATTAATAAATAAATATATTCTTAAATCATTTTAAACAAGATTAAAAATCATACACTTTAGTGCATACATAATATTGTTTGTAGTAAAATCATTTGCATATTTATAATTACGATTAATATCAACATATTCAATACTTAATGAAGTACCATATGTATTTTGAAAATGTTGATTTAATTCGATAGTAGAAATTGATGGAATATATAATACACCGATTTTGTAGGTTTTTCCATTATGCTTTTCCACATGTTTAACTTTTGTAAATTTCCCAAAATTATGTACCATATTTGGATTAATACCATGAGAATACATTTGTTGTTCAATAATTTGGTCAGGATTATCTACAGGATTAAGTTTTTTTTGACATAATTCAATATAATTATTTCTAATTGGTACCAAAAAATTATATTCTCCGAGAGAATTTTTTGTTATAATGATAAAAACACTGTAATCGTATTCTTGTTGTTGAACAATGTGAAATCCAATATTCATAATGGGTACATTATTAATAATTCTAATTGGAATGTTATTAACAAATAATCCAGAACTCACATAAGAATTTTGGATCTGTGGCTTTACAAAATAAGTAGGATAATCAAAAGACATCTTTTTAGTAATTAATATAATTATTTGATATTATAAATATTAATATTATTAATATTTCAATTTTTTTTATTATATATTTTTATAATAAAGAATGACACATATAAAAATATTATTTATTTTACTAATATTATTATTTATAGTTTTATATTTATCAAAGCATAATGAACATTTTGCTGGTGCATTAATACAGTTATATTCTAGAGGACCTCAAGATAGATATTTAACAAATGATGATCATATATATTATAATCCTTATAATCCATATTTATATAATCCAGTATATCCAAATAATGGTTATAATGGTTATTACAGACCTAGATATTTTTGGAATGAACCAACGAGATTTAGAAGAAATGATGCACCATATTTATTACTAACTCCAGATAGATATTATCTTTATTAATTTAATGGTTGAGCCTTTAATTCGGAATTAATACTTTCCAAATATTTATTTTTAACTTCAATATATTCTTCTGGATAACAATATGAATCACCTGTTATACCATATTCTACACACATTCCTTTGCATTTTTTTATACATTTTTCTAATCCAATTTCACCTTCTAAAGTATTATCTCCTTTGTATAATATAACATCTTGAAAAAGTTGTCCATCTAATGGATCAGATCCTTGACGAGTATTTTGATTTGGTAAACTAGAACTTAATTTTGTAGTATTATTATTTTCTAAAATAGTATAATGTTCCATGTTTAATGATTCACCATAATTTCTTAATAAAAATAGAATTACTAAAATAAGAATAATAACTAAGATATATTTTTTCATCAAATATTTTATAATATCTAATTATATAAAAAATATAAAAATGTCAGAAAATAATATAAATAATTTTAAAATAAAAGACATTGACAATCCATATATCGAGAATTTTTCAACTATTAATATAATTGCAATATTTAATGATTATTATCAGTTATATTTAAATGGAATAAATGCAGATATTATAATTAATTTATATATATCAAAAAATTTATTTTATATATTTAAAAAAGATATAAATTACACTATACAAGATAATATATTAGATAATAAAGAATGTTATATTTTAGAATTTAATAAAATAAATTTAGGATATTTGTGTATAGAATTAAATAATATAGAAATTAATAAATCTAATTTTAATATATTCTTATCATATTTATCATTATTTATATTTAATTCAAAATATGTTAATAGACCAAGTGTATTAAATTGTAGCATATTTATAGAAGTTTTAAATATGATGAATGATGGAGTTATAATTTTAGATGACAAATACATTGTATTATTTGTAAATAAAACGAGTGAAGTTATTCTAAGTAAAATTACTTCAGAAGATAATCATATTAATAAATCATTATATAATTTATTTTCACAATTAGAAGAAGTAATAGAATATAATAAAATTTATAAAAATAAAAAAATAAATTACAATGTTAATAAAAATAATACTGATATTAATATGGTTTTAAATATTAATACAATAATACATAATAATTTATATTATAATATTTTAACAATTAATATAAATCGATTAAAATCAATACAATGTGATAATATAGGATTTTTAAGTCATGAATTAAGAAATCCATTACAATCAATTTCATTTGCTAATCAATTAATACAAATGAAATTAGAAAATTCAAAAGACTCAAAAGATGATAATATGGTTAATAATTATAAAAAATATTTAGATATTATCGATAAATCTGTATATGATATGATTAAAATAATTAATGATATTTTAGATATAGATAGAATTAATTCAAATCAAATTAATTTGACTATCAATAATGTAAATTTAGATGATTTAATACAAGATATACATTTTAATTTTGAAAAATATTTAACAAATTCAAATATAAAATTTAATTTAATATTAGATAAAAATCTTCCAACAACATTATTTACAGATTCTACTAGGATTAAGCAGATTATTATGAATATATTAAATAATTCAGTAAAATATTCAAAATCAGATTCATTAAATACTATAACTTTAACTGTTTTACATAATTTAGAATTAAATTCTATAGATTTTTCAATTAAAGATACTGGTATTGGAATAAAACAAGAAAATATTAATAATTTAATGAAATTAAAACCAAATATTACAACAAATAAACATAATAGTAATGGAATAGGTCTATTTTTATGTAATAAATTAGCACTATTATTAGGAGGTAATATAAAAATTAATAGTGAATACATGTCTGGATCTGAATTTGTATTTTCTCATCCAATCGAATTAGGATTACAACAAATAAATATAGAAAAAAATATAGAAAAATTTAATATTTTTAATAAAATATTAATTGTAGATAATGACGAAAATATTACTTTATTATTTAAAGATATTATTCAAAATTTAAAATTTAAATATAATCTACAAGATGAATTTATTATTGATTGTTGTAATAAAGGTAGTCAAGTATGTGATATAGTTAAATTAAATAATTATGATATAATTTTTATGGATTTATATATTTCAGATATTAATGGAACAACTCTTGTAAAATTATTAAGAAAACAATGTTATAATAATAAAATTATTGGAATGTCAAGTGATATAAACTATGATTTAAATATTTGGAATAATATATCTCCACGTAATTCAATAAATTTAAATAATACTGAAAATGAAAAAATATTAAGACTATATGATGAAATAATTATTAAACCTTTGAACGAAAATGATATACTTAATAATTTAAAATATTAATTTTTTAGAAAAAATATACATAATTATTATTTTTTTTAATAGAGATATTTTGTTGTTCAATATCAATTAAAATATTATTAATTGTTTTAAGATTAATTGGTTTAATAATAGCACCATTCATACCAATTTCTCTAAATCTTTTTATTGCTTCTGGACTATTATCTCCAGTATATGCATAAATTAATGCTTCTGATTTTAAAACATCTTTTAAACAATCAGCTAATTCTACTCCATCGATATCACCAATATGATAATCTAAAAATATGATATCATATTTATTTTTCATACACTTTGATATACATTTAACACCTTCATCTAAACTAGAAACATTATGACCTCTAAGAGATAATAGTTCTTTGAATAGCTCAGATGAATTTGTATCATCGTCGACGATTAAAATATCTAATTTTTTCTTATTATTTATATAAGAATGTTCGAGATTATATTTATAGTCCATTTATAACTATATTATACTATATATATTTTTATAAAAATTAATATATTTATAGAGTATTATATAATAAAAGTGTATATACCGAAAACTACTTAATTTAAGGAGGGCTTAATTAAGTAGTTTTCGCTAGCGTGAGTGCTTAAAACTTAAGACACCGATGGATCTTAAGTTTGATACTATACGGTACAACCTATAAAAAACTGAAATTTAATCCTTTTGATACCTAAACCAGAATATACTAAAATTATTATATAAACATGCCCTCTAAAACTTCATCAAAATCCTCAAAATCATCAAAACAATCTAAAGGTTGTGTTGGTATTGTATCCGGTGGTGTACTTAAAGTAAGCACTATTCGAGTATTTCATTGTGAAGACAGTGATCCAACTGAAACAGCTCAAGAATTTCAACATCATTACGGTGATGCATTTGATATGAAATATGTTCTAGTTGATAGTCCATCTGATACTTTTGATAAATTTGTAGAAGCTCTTGATCAAAATGAACGTCTTGCTGATACTACACTCTTTAAAGTTCCAGTTAGCGATGCTACTAAAATTCTAAAAGAAGTATCTGAAGCAAAAGCTTGTAAAAGCTTTTCACTAAAGAAGAAAGAAAGCAAATCAAAGAAAGAAGATGAACATGCATCAGATGAAGAAGATGATGAAAAACCAGCAAAGAAATCTGATAAGAAATCTGCTTCTAAATCAAAGAAACAAGAAAGCGAAGATGAAGCTTCTGGTAATGAATCTGAAGAAGAAGATGAAAAACCAGCAAAGAAATCTTCTAAATCTAAGAAACAAGTTTCTGAGGATGAAGAAGAAGAAGAAGAAGAAAAACCAGTAAAGAAATCTGATAAGAAATCTGCTGCTAAATCTAAGAAACAAGAAAGTGAAGATGAAGCTTCTGGTAATGAATCAGATGATGAAGGCCAAAAACTTAAAAAGAAGGGTGCTAAATCATCAGATAAATCTGATAAGAAATCAAAATCTAAATCAAAATAAATATTTCTTTATAAATAGATTAATTATTTAACAATATTAATTAGTTAACTTTTATTTATGTTTATTTTTGAGTTCATTGTATTTTGTTAATATATTGGAATACATTTCTTTATATTTTTTATATTTAAGTCTATAATCTATAACACCTCCACTTTGAATAAGTTTATTTTTTTTAACTTTTTCATTAATAAATTTAACTATATCATTAACTGATCTTGGTCCATTATATTTAAAATAATCATCTTCTATCTTTATAAAAATACTTGGATATGATTTAATATAACCTAATTTTTCTTGAATAACTTTAGCTTCATTTGAATTATCTAATTCAGCACGTTCACAATCATAATATTTATATTCTGATTTCTTTTCTTTTAATTTATACCATACTGGCATAAATCGTTCACACCATCCACAACCATCCATATGAAATAAAAATAATTCTATTGTATTTGTTAAATTATTTAAATTAGTTTGTGATTTTTGGCTATTATCTTGAATAAATTTAACAACATCTTCATATGATCTATCTCCTTCATATTCTTTATATTTACCACCAACTTCTAAAAATATAGATGGATATGATGATATTTCTGTATTTAATTGTTGTTCTATTTGTTTAGCTTCTATTGAATTATTTTGATTAGAGCTTTCACATTCATATAATTTACATATATTCTTTTCTTTTAATTTATTCCATGTTGGCATAAATCTATCACACCATCCACAGCCATTCATATAAAAAAAACATAATTTTGCAGACATAATATAATAAAATATTATATATTATTTTTATTTATGCAATAATAAATGTGTTTAAAGATATTTAAATTTATATTATTATATAATAGTAAATGTGGAATATAATTGCTGGTGTAGTTGGTACTAGTATTTTAGGCGGTATAGGTTATTATTATTATAAAAATCGTTTAAATGATGAAGTAATTGAACTTTTATGTGTTGTCCATGATGGAGTTAAATGTATTAAATATCAATATAGAGGAGAAAAATATATTTATTTAACTGAACTTATGGATGAAGATATAGTTAAAATACAATCAGAAATAGATCCAGAAAATTCTGATAAAGATAAATTACCAGAAATAGATTATAAATATATTATATTGAGAATTAAAGAAAAAAATACTGAACAAGAACATGAAATTATACTAGATGATATGAAATTTATTTATGCATTAGTTGGTCCAGCAAATACATATTATTTTGCATTTGATACTAAATTTAATGAAAAACTTACAAAATTTATGACTTATTTATTTGAAACAGAAGAAGGTGCACTTACATATGGTAGAATGAGTACATTATTAAGCCCTGAAAAATATTTTAAACTTAAATCACATTTATCAAATATTAAACAAAGTGGAGAATATGATTTAGAATGGAAAATAGCATAAATAAAATTAGCTAAATATTAAACATTCATCACACAATAATTGATCATAATGATCACAATAACTTAATCCTTCATCAAAATAATTATTACATCTGTTACCGTAGAGTCCAAACTTAAGATCCCTAGGTGTCTTAAGTTTTGATCACGCACGCTAGCGAAAAGTACTTAATTTAAAGGCTTAAATTAAGCACTTTTCGGTACATATTTTATGAATGATATTAATAGTTATAATTTCTTCATTTTCATCATCATCCTTATCAGATATACTTACCATTAAAGAATAATTATCAGATTTGTTTATTACATTACATAATTCACTAATCTTTTTAGAAAGTATATCTTTTTTTTTATTTTCATTTATAAATGTTGAATATATTGTTTTATCATTGTACATAATTTGATCTATATTAATATTATATTCTTTATCTAATTTATTTATTAACCCTTGAATTGTAATATCTTTATATTCGATTGTTGTCCATATTGATATTTTTAATTCACCTATTTTCTTATATTTGCATTTAACTGGTTCAGAAGAACCCATAAATGACATTCCTAAACTTATAAATGAATTTTTAAAGTTTTCAAGTTTATAATCTTTAAGAGAAACTAATTTATAAAGTTCAATAGCTACTAAACCAGAAACAATACTTGTAGTAGTAGCAAGAGCTGGAATAATTTTACCAGCAATACCCTTTGCTTCAAATTCTGATACAGTTTTAATTGAATAATTTGTTGCTCTTAGATTAGATAGACTTGTTATAAATTTAATATGACCATTTGTATCATCGTCTTTTTCAAATTCAATTTCATTAAATTTTATTGATGTTTTTGTAATAAAATTTATAATAATTTTTTTTATTTCTTCAGAATTTAAGCTATTCAATTCTTTTTCCTTATTTAATTTATCTTCTTCTTCCGTCAGAGCATTTTTATAATCACGTTTAATAAGTTCTGTATTAATAAGATCGTAACTATGCATATTTTCACGATTATAAATTTGGTCCATAATTTGAATATATGATTCAATATTAGAAACACAATCTTTATTTTCACTTGTAAAATTAAGAATCTTTGGAAATCGTTTTGTTCCAGACCAGAATTTCTCTCCTTCATCTGTAACGTGATCTTCAGGATATTGATTAATTAAATCATAGATTTTTTGACGAAAGTTTTCATTATAAAATGTTTTATACATATCATATGGCATTTCTTTAATATATTCCAAACTCATTTTAATGTCATTTAATTCATTTAGCATTGTTTTATTTAGTTTTTCTACAAGTTTTTCAGATGTAAGAGCTTTTAATTCGTTATAAGTTTTAAAAGGGATTACAAATAATGATTCAAATTGTTCACGAGCCCATTGTATACAATGAGCAATTTCGTATGGAAAGTTTTTAAGTGTGCATACCGGAATTGTATCTTCTGTTTTATCTGTTGTTGATTGATACGTTTCACTTAGATTTGGTAGGATAACTTGTGTATTACCTTTTAATCCAAGAGTTCCGGATTCAAGAAGTGGCTTACCATAACTAATAGCTTGATTATCCATATAGATTCGTGCATTAACATTATCTAATGCATTAACAATACAATCAATATTTTTATAAAAGGATTTATTAAATATATGTTCTGTTTCTATACCCATTTTATTTAGTTTATATTGAATATTAATATTTCGATTCATATTCTTTGCCTTTTTTGAAGCAATTTCTGCTTTTGATTTACCAATGTCTGAATTACGAAATAAGAATTGTCTTGATAGATTTGATTTCTCTATAGTGTCCATATCTGTAATAATTTGTTTACCTACACCCATCATTGAAAAATTTTTAAGATGTTCACATCCAATAGCACCAGAACCAACAATAAATACTTTATAATCATTTAATTTTTTTTGTAATTCATTACCAATAACCTTTACTTGATTTGTATATATTTTATTAGATTTATAATCAAAATCAAAGTTGGGTTCAACTATATTAGCACATTCATAATAAAGCCATTGCTTTATTGGTGTGTATTTATGTGATACACCAGAAATAACCATATTTGCTACAAGTCCACCAATAATAGAATTTACAGGTACTAACTGGCCTTCATAAGATTTAATAATTTTTTCTGTAAAACTATTTTTTTCTAATGTTTCTAATTTGTCTTCTAGAATAGCACAATTTATCTTATGTAATTTAGAAGGCATATCAAAATCAGCATAATCAATGAATACAAATTCTGGATCTTTAATTGATTCTTCGAGACATTTAAAATCAATTTTAACAGAATCTTTTACTTCAATATATTCTCCTACTTCTGAAACAGGAATATTTGTTTCAAATTTATAATGAGATAAAATTTTTTTAATTTCATAAATTTTATCAGAATTAATGAATTTGAATTTTGCTCCTACATCCATATCATGATATTTATCTGTAACACAAACACAATTATCAGAATTGATAATATGTGCAGAACGTAATTTTTCACCATTTGGATCTG
>JACCEE010208906.1_pt1 | contig 16276 bp, 15 predicted proteins | sample 7449931 | NCBI WGS metagenome assembly JACCEE01 (sample SAMN15323457, study PRJNA562643) | freshwater metagenome | isolation source: river surface water | place: USA:Blue River Watershed | collected 2017-08-19 | reverse complement strand
GTCGTCTTCTTTCATTGCGGCCACGAGCATGTTGCCGGTGACGGCACGGCCCAACGGTGTGGTGTTGAAGTAAGTCACGCCACCGGTGCTGATGTGGAAGGCGCCGCATTGAATGGCGGCAATGCCTTCGTGGGCGAGTTGGGTGCGGCAGTCGATGAGGCGAGCCTTTTCAGCGCCGTATTCCATCGCTTTGCGTGGGATTTCGTTGTAGTCAGCCTCGTCGGGCTGGCCCAAGTTGGCGGTGTAGGCGTAGGGCACAGCGCCCTTTTGCTTCATCCACAACAGGGCAGCAGAGGTGTCAAGGCCGCCAGAGAAGGCGATGCCGACTTTTTGGCCTTTGGGCAAGTTTTGAAGAATGGTGCTCATGACAAATTAACCGAAGTGGCAGATGTAGTGGTAGGGCTCGGTCACGCGGATGTCGAACTTGGAGTTGCCTGGCACATTGAACTGCTCGCCAGCCGAGGACTTGATCCATGTGTCAGAGCCGTCGAGTTTGTATTCGCAAAAGCCGGCGACGCATTCCATGATTTCGGGGACGCCCGTGTTGAACGTCAACGAGGCAGGCAAGATCACGCCCACAGATTTTTTGGTGCCATCGGGGTAGGTGATGGCGTGGCTCACGCATTTGCCGTCAAAGAACACATTGGCTTTGGTGGTGACGCTGATGTTGTCGATTTTTTCTGTGGTCATGGTGCGACTCGGTGGTTAGATGCAAAACCGTTGATTTTAAAGGATGAGGCCAAAGAAAAAGCCGCTGGAGACAGCGGCTTTTTAGCGAGAGACCAAAGTGGCTCAGTAGCGAGGCGCTGAGCCTACGGGTGGCACGTTGCCATAGCTGGGTGGAGGTGCTACGGGGGTGATTTGCAAACGCACCGTTGGGCCTGGGTCTTGTGGCATTTGCACGGTGTACTGCTTGCCCGCAAATTCATAGACCACGTTGTAAGCCATGGTGCGGTTTTCATAGATGGTTTGGGTGCTGCAGTTTTGAACGTTTTTCACCTCAGGTGTACCGCCGCCTTCGATTTTGTCGCCCAAAATGGCACCACCAAACATACCTAGCATGGTTGCCGCGGTGCGGCCTGTGCCGCCGCCCATTTGGTTGCCGACTGTGCCACCGGCGATAGCGCCCATCAGGGCACCTGCGCCAGATTTTTGACCTTCTGTCACGACTTGTTGGTTGGTACACACCTGACGTGGAACGGCCACTTGTTGAATGATGGGGGTGCTAGAGATGACTTTGCCAACTTCTTGAGCTTGCACGGCCACGCAAGACAGTGTGGCCATCAGGCCCGCAATCAGCGTCGATTGAGTGGATGGATTTTTCATGGGGTATCCCTTGTTAACTTGGCAGAAGTGTAGTGCTTGACTCGGTGTGCTCTGTAAAGTGCTTGTAAAACCGAGGTGCTGACGGTTCAGCCAATAACGCGCGCCCATGCCTCTGGGTTGACGCCCACTAACACATGCGTGCCTTTGACAACAACAGGACGCTTGATGATGCTGGTGTGTTCAAGCATCAACTCTCGGGCCGTGGCGTCATCGACCACGCGGGCTTGGATGGCTGCATCCAACTTGCGCCATGTGGTGCCCTTGCGATTGACCAAGACTTGCCAATCAACAGCTTTGAGCCATGTGTCGATGGTTTCGGCGGTTACGCCTTGTTTTTTGAAATCGTGAAACACATGTTCGATGCCGTGTTCTGTGAACCACGCGCGTGCTTTTTTCACGCTGTCGCAGTTGGGGATGCCGTAAATGGTCAGGGTTGTTTTAGTCATGGGGCTGAATCATGCCGTAAACGCGATAGCCCGAAACGCTGGGCGACAATTGCGGCATGAATTCACTCGACCATTGGCTTGCGCATTGCGAGCGTTTGCATCCCAAAAACATCGACATGGGCCTAGACCGCGTGCGCACGGTGGCCGAGCGCATGGCGCTCAAGTTTGATTGCCCCGTCATCACGGTGGCCGGCACTAATGGCAAGGGCTCAACTTGCGCCATGTTGGAGGCGTGTCTGCTCGAAGCGGGCTATCGCCCCGGGGTTTACACCTCACCACATTTGGTGCATTTTCAAGAGCGTTGTCGCGTGCATGGCGAAACTGTGGGAGCCGATGATTTACTGCCGCACTTTGAGCGTGTGGAGACAGCCCGCACGCAGGGCGGTGAGGTGTCGCTCACTTACTTCGAGTTCACCACCTTGGCGATTTTGAGTTTGATGGCGTCTTCCCGTTTAGAGGTGGCCATTCTCGAAGTTGGTTTGGGCGGGCGTTTGGATGCGGTGAATGCGATTGATCCTACGTGCGCCATCATCACGAGCATCGATTTGGATCACATGGACTTTCTGGGCTCGGATCGCGAAACCATTGGCCGCGAGAAGGCGGGCATCATGCGCACGGGGCGCCCTGTGATCGTGAGTGACCCTGTGCCACCGCAAAGCGTGATTGACCACGCGACCGAAATCGGTGCAGACCTCTGGCTATTTGGGCGTGACTTCAATTTCACTGGCGACAAGCAACAGTGGGGTTGGGCCGGACGCGGTCGTCGCTACAGCGGTTTGGCTTATCCCGCCTTGCGTGGGGCCAACCAGTTGGTCAATGCCAGTGGCGTGTTGGCGGCCTTGGAGGCGTTGCGCAGCGAACTACCTGTGACAGCCCAAGCGATTCGCAATGGCTTGGCCATGGTGGAGTTGCCAGGGCGTTTTCAAATTGTGCCGGGCCAGCCTGCGTTGGTGTTTGATGTGGCGCACAACGCCCACGCTGTGGCTGCACTGACCGAAAACCTAGATGCCATGGGCTTTTATCCCACCACCCATGTGGTATTTGGTGCAATGGCTGACAAAGATGTGGCCCCTATGCTGGCGCGTGTGGGTCCTTTGGTGGATCGTTGGTATTTTTGCGATTTACCCACGCAGCGCGCAGCCAAAGCTTTGCAACTTCAAGAAGTTTGGCAGGCTGGGACCGCCCGCAAAGACGTGCAAGTAAGTACCCATGCCAACCCCCAAGCTGCACTGGATGCGGCGGTGGCTGCTGCAGACCCCGCTGATAGAATTGTGGTCTTTGGATCGTTCTTCACAGTCGGTGGGATTTTGGCGAATGGCATCCCTCGACTAGACGCCCCACATTTGAACTCCTGATACCCCATTTACATGGCTTTTTTCAAGTTTCGACTGCCCGGTCAAGCGGCGGCAGAGCCTCAAGGCAATACCAATAACTCTCCCGCTGAGAGCGTCGATGTCATGCGTCGCCGTGCCCGTCATCGGCTGATTGGTGCTTCGGTATTGGTGGTGTTGGGGGTGATTGGGTTCCCTGTGTTGTTTGACACGCAGCCTCGCCCTGTGTCTGTGGATATTGCCGTGGACATCCCCGATCGTGCAAATAGCAAGCCTTTGGTCGATACCAGCAAGGCTAAGCCACTGGCTGCTGATGCAGGTTTGGATGCGAAAGAAGAAGTGGTTGAAACGAAACCCGAAGCCAAACCTGAAGCCAAAGTGGAGGTCAAGCCTGAAGTTGCCGTGGCTGGGGTGGCGGGTGCTGCCGCTGTTGCTGCGGTGGCTCCCAAGGCAGAGACGAAAACTGAACCCAAACCAGATGCCAAGTCCGATACCAAGGCCGCCAAACCTGCAGACAGCAAAGATGCTGGTCGCTTCGTGGTTCAAGCTGGCACCTTCTCGGATGATGCGAAATTGCGCGAAGTGCGTAGCAAGTTAGAGAAGGCGGGCATCAGTACCTACACCCAAGTCATTGAAGGCAAAGATGGGCGTCGCGTGCGTGTGCGCGTGGGCCCGTTTACCAGCCGTGACGACGCCGACAAAGTGGCACGCAAGATCAAGCAGTTGTCTTTGCAGCCACAAGTCTTGACGCTGTAATCCGTTCGCCATGCAAGCAATTTCGGCCGTAGATTGGATTCTGCTGGCCGTCTTGGGTCTGTCGTTGCTGCTCGGCATGTGGCGCGGCATTGTGCAAGAAGTGTTGTCGCTGGCCGGTTGGGTGGCTGCGTTTTATGTTTCTCAGATGTATGCCCCCTTGGCTGCTGCGTGGTTGCCCATGGAGGGCAGCAGCCAAATGCTGCGTTATGCCGCTGGCTTTGTGGTGGTGTTTATTGCAGTCTTAGTGGCCACTGTGTTGGTCAGCTGGGTTATTAAAAAGCTGGTGTCAGCCGTGGGGCTGGGGCCCTTGGATCGATTGCTGGGCAGTTTGTTTGGATTGATGCGCGGCGTGGTTATTTTGTTGGCCGTGACTGTGTTTGTGGGCATGACGCCCATGCGCGACACAGAAGGCTGGAAACAGGCCCAAGGCGCGCAGTGGTTGCAACAGTTTTTGCATGTGTTGAAGCCGGTGTTGCCGGCTGATTTTGGAAAGTACCTCCCCTAATGTGTGGCATCGTCGGCGTTGCAAGCAACGCACCTGTGAACCAGTTGATTTATGACGCCTTGTTGCTCTTGCAGCACCGAGGCCAAGATGCCGCGGGCATCGTGACCCAACTGGACCGTAAATTTTTCATGCACAAAGCCAAAGGCATGGTGCGTGACGTGTTTCGCACACGCAATATGCGCGCCTTGCCCGGCAACTGTGGTTTGGGTCAGGTGCGTTACCCCACGGCGGGCAATGCGTTCAGCGAAGAGGAAGCTCAGCCGTTTTATGTGAATGCGCCCTTTGGTTTGGTGCTGGTCCACAACGGCAACTTGACCAATGCGCATGCGTTGAAAGCTGAGCTGTTTTCACAAGACCACCGCCACATCAACACCGAGAGCGATTCGGAGGTCTTGCTCAATGTGTTGGCCCATGAGATTGACAAAACCACACGCGGCTTGCCACTCAAGGCTGACGATGTGTTCGAGGCTGTGCGTCGTGTGCACCGTCGCATCAAAGGCTCGTACGCGGTGATAGCTTTGATTGCCGGTCACGGCTTGTTGGCTTTTCGCGATCCGTTTGGCATTCGCCCGTTGTGCATTGGCCGTGGTGCCGATGGCACGTACATGGTGGCTAGTGAGTCGGTCGCTTTGGAAGGCACAGGCCATGTGTTTGAGCGCGATATCGCACCGGGCGAGGCGGTGTACATCGACCTTGCAGGGCAAGCTCATTTCATGCAGTGTGCCGATGCGCCGCAGCTCAAGCCGTGTATTTTTGAATACGTGTACTTGGCCCGTCCTGACTCCACGATGGATGGCATTTCGGTGTACCAAGCGCGTTTGAACTTGGGTGAGACCTTGGCCAAACGAGTCATTTCCACCGTGCCGCCGAACGAGATTGACGTCATCATCCCGATCCCTGAATCCAGCCGCCCCAGCGCCACACAGCTGGCGCATTTGTTGGGGGTGCCTTACCGCGAAGGTTTTGTGAAAAACCGTTACGTGGGTCGCACCTTCATCATGCCTGGTCAAGGCGTGCGCAAAAAATCGGTGCGCCAAAAACTCAACGTGATTGCCAGCGAATTCAAAGGTCGCAATGTATTGTTGGTCGATGACTCAATTGTGCGTGGCACCACCAGCAAAGAAATCGTGCAAATGGCGCGTGATGCGGGTGCACGTAAGGTGTATATGGCCAGTGCTGCACCACCTGTGCGTTTCCCCAATGTGTATGGCATTGACATGCCTACGCCCGAAGAGTTGGTGGCACACAACCGTACCGTGGACGAAGTGTGTACCTTGATTGGTTGCGATGCCCTGATTTACCAAGACGTGGATGCCATGAAGCAAGCGGTGCGCTCGGCTGCGGCTGGTGAAGCTCAAAAGCTCGACGGCTTTGATGCCTCATGCTTTGACGGTGTGTACGTGACCGGTGATGTGTCGGTGAGCGACATCGTGCGTTTGAATGAAAAACGTGTGGGCACCGAAGAGGGCGCAGAAGATAACTCGCGCTTGGCTTTGCCCAATCAATCGGAGTGAGTGCGCCATGAGTCAACATCCTTTACCTGACGATTTGCATCTCGAAACCTTGGCCGTGCGGTTGGCTGCCGACCGTAGCCAATTCGGTGAAAACTCCGAAGCCCTCTACCTCACCAGTGGCTATGTGCAGCCGTCCGCCGAAGCCTCGGCTCGCCGTTTTGCAGGTGAAGAAGATGGCTACACCTACGGTCGCTCTGGCAACCCCACTGTCACCAGCTTTGAAATGCGCTTGGCGGCACTCGAAGGCAGCGAGGCTTGCTTGGCCACTTCGTCTGGCATGTCCGCTGTGATGCTGATGTTGTTTAGCTTGCTCAAGGCGGGCGATCATGTGGTGTATTCGCAGTCGATGTTTGGTTCGACCTTGAAGCTCATCGGATCGGAGTTCGCACGCTTTGGTGTGGAGTCCACCGTGGTGCCTCAAACCGATTTGGCTGCGTGGAAAGCAGCGATTCGCCCCAACACCAAAATCTTGTTTGCTGAAACGCCGACCAACCCTTTGACCGAGGTGTGCGACATCGCCGCTTTGGCCGACATGGCGCACAACGCCGGTGCTTTACTGGCGGTTGATAACTGCTTTGCGACGCCTGCGCTGCAACGCCCCATCCCGATGGGCGCAGACATTGTCATGCACTCGGGTACCAAGTATTTGGATGGTCAGGGGCGTGTGATGGCTGGCGCTTTGTGCGCAAGCGAGAAACTCATCAAAGAAAAACTGCTGCCTGTCATGAAAAACAGCGGCATGGTGTTGTCGCCCTTCAATGCATGGGTGGTGCTCAAAGGTTTGGAAACGCTCGACTTGCGCATGCGTGCGCAAAGCGCCCATGCCCACGCGCTGGCGCAATGGCTAGAGCTGCATCCACGTGTGTCACGCGTGTACTACCCCGGTTTGGTCAGTCATCCACAGCATGATTTGTCGATGAAACAAATGTCGGGTGTGGGCGGTGCGGTGTTGTCGTTCGATGTCAAAGGCGCAGACCCACAAACCTTGCGTGTCAATGCCTTCCATGTGCTTGACAGTTTGCGCACGCTCTCGTTGTGTACCAATTTGGGGGATACCAAAACCTTGCTCACACACCCTGCCAGCACCTCGCACGGCAAGTTGTCAGAAGACCAGCGTCAAGCGGCAGGCATTGGCCAAGGCCTGATTCGTGTAGCTGCAGGCTTAGAGCATTTGGACGATATGAAGGCTGACCTGATGCGCGGCCTCGATACCTTGTAATTTCTTTTTTTTCATGACTTCAAAAATTCGCACTCGCTTTGCCCCGTCACCCACGGGCTTTATCCACTTGGGCAATATTCGCTCAGCACTTTATCCATGGGCTTTTGCGCGTGCCAATGGCGGTGACTTTATTTTGCGCATTGAAGACACGGACCTTGAGCGTTCTACCCAAGCATCGGTGGATGTCATCATCGAAGGTATGAAATGGTTGGGCCTTGATCACGACGAAGGTCCGTTCTACCAAATGCAACGCATGGACCGTTACAAGGCTGTGTTAGAAGAGTTGAAGGCCGCTGGTCATGTGTACCCATGCTACATGAGTATGGAAGAGCTCGATGCTTTGCGTGAACAGCAAATGGCCAACAAAGAAAAACCACGTTACAACGGTGTGTGGCGTCCAGAGCCAGGCAAAGCGCTGCCACCGATCCCTGAAGGTGTGAAGCCCGTGCTGCGTTTTAAAAACCCACAAGGCGGTGCCGTGGTGTGGGAAGACAAAGTCAAAGGTCGCATCGAAATCAGCAACGACGAGTTGGATGATTTGGTCATTGCGCGCCCAGATGGCACACCCACCTACAACTTCTGTGTGGTGGTGGATGACATCGACATGGCCATCACCCACGTCATTCGTGGTGACGACCATGTGAACAACACGCCGCGCCAGATCAACATCTTCAAAGCCCTTGGCAAAGAACCGCCGGTGTATGCCCACTTGCCCACGGTGCTCAATGAGCAAGGCGAGAAGATGAGCAAGCGCAACGGTGCCAAGGCCGTGACGCAATACCGTGATGAAGGCTACTTGCCAGATGCGATGGTGAACTACCTCGCACGTTTGGGTTGGAGTCACGGCGATGACGAAATTTTCAGTCGCGCTCAGTTCTTAGAGTGGTTCAACCTCGATCACTTGGGGCGCAGTGCAGCTCAGTTTGATGAAGCCAAACTCAAATGGGTGAATGCACAGCATTTGAAGGCGATGGCTGATGACGCATTGGCTCCGTTGGTGCGTGCAGAGTTGGCCAAGCGTGGCATCGCCACGGATGACCGCTTGCCTGCGATTTGTGGTTTGTTCAAAGACCGGTGCGATACCTTGTTGGTTTTGGCTGATTGGGCTGCCGCGTTTTACAACGACGTCACACCGCAAGCCGAGGATATGGCCAAACACATCACGCCCGCCGTGTTGCCCGCGTTGGATGCGTTGGCCGCTAAGCTTGGTGCATTGACCGAGTGGAGTACTGCAGCAGTGAGTGCAGCGTTCAAAGAAGTGTTGGCCGAGCAGGGTTTGAAAATGCCACAGCTTGCCATGCCTGTGCGCGTGTTGGTTATGGGGACACCGCAAACGCCATCCGTTGATGCAGTGCTTTTCTTGTGCGGCAAAGAAAAAGTTTTGGCGCGTTTGACCAAACGCTGAAATTCTTGCTATACTTACGTTCTCGACACCCAACGGGGGTATAGCTCAGCTGGGAGAGCGCTTGCATGGCATGCAAGAGGTCAGCGGTTCGATCCCGCTTACCTCCACCAAATGTCGAGATGTTTCGTAAGAAACACGTCCAGGTTATGACCCTATCGTCTAGAGGCCTAGGACATCACCCTTTCACGGTGAGTACCGGGGTTCGAATCCCCGTAGGGTCGCCAAGTTTTGTAGCACTTGGCTAGGTTGCACAAGCAACACAGCAAACGCTACTGCTACCAGGAGTGGTAGTTCAGTTGGTTAGAATACCGGCCTGTCACGCCGGGGGTCGCGGGTTCGAGTCCCGTCCACTCCGCCAAAAACGAGAATCCCTTGTAAGTCTATGATTTACAAGGGATTTTTCTTTGTCCGGTGCATAGAGTGAAATTAGAGTGGTAGCAGATTTGGTAGCAGATCTGACCTATGGCACTGACCCTTCCCATTTATAAGCGCGGCAACACTTTTGTCCTTCATATTCGCATTGACGGACGGCAAATCAAGCGCTCTCTTGCTACAAATGATTCGGCATTGGCCAAGTTGCGAGCTATGCAGTTGCTGGGGCAAATCACGACCGATCGTCTCGGTCTGGGAGCAGAAAAGCAAAAATTCTCTGCGCCTCCCACTCAGCTAGAAGCTCACCGAGAGGCGTCAACAGAAGTGCCTAGTGATATCCCTCCGGTTAGCAATGCACTGCCCCCGCCAGTGCTGACACCTATTCCTGCACAAGCTGTTGCAAGAAATGCACATGTGCTGCCAACTTTTTTCACGCCAAAAAAAGCCCTAGAAGACGCGGCGCTGTTCAAAATGGCTCGTGTTTTCAGCGAATACATCGCTGTCAAAAAAATCAAAGAAGTGACAAAAGTTGACTATGCAAGTTATGCAAAAGAAATCACACCCTTTTTCAAAAACCGCGACATCCGTTCGCTGACAGAACGAGATGTCAGTGAGTTGATCCTGCACTTTCGCACTGAGCATGGAAACGATCCACGAACCATTGATAACAAAATCGGCTTCTTGCGCGCGGTCATCAACCATCTAGTCAAAAATGGGCAGTTTTACGGTGCCAATCCCGCAGCAGCTAAAAATTTGGTCAGCAAGCGAGAGCGTCGGCAAAGTGGCACAAAACCAATTGCTTATAACGATCTCAAAGCAGTCTTTGGCGACAGTCGCTTTGCAAAAATGAGGAACGATAAGCCAAACATCTACCTCATCGTGATGACTGGCCTCATTACAGGAATGCGAGTCTCGAGTGTTGGCCGTTTGACTGCAGAAGATCTGAAGATATCGATGAAAGGGACTCCGTATATTGATATCAGTGGGGACAAAACGATTGCAGGAAATCGGGACATCCCAATTCCCAATATTCTGTTTGAACCATTGCAAGAGTACTTAACAGTCCATGGAGGTTTTGGGCTTACAGAGCGGGGAGGGGGGAAAGGGTACTCGGATGCCGTAAATAAACCGATCAAAGCGTTTTTGAAAGAGCACCGCCTAGAAGGCGTGCACAAGAAACTGAGTTTTCATGCATTTCGGAAATCGTTCAACGATCACTTGCTCAAAAGTGGTGTGGAGCGCTACATCTGTGGGGCGTTGCTCGGACACGTCGACGAGACGATGACGACAGGCATTTATGCTGATGCCCCCTCTGTGGATGTTCTCGCCGAGCGCGTTGAACATCATCAAAAGGAAATTTTGAACTACCTAACTTTTAGCTGGTAATGAGATCTCTCCGAGATTTGCCATTGAGATGTAAAACATCTCGCAGAGATCTCACTTTTATTTCACCTTCATCAAATGTGAATTGTGAGTGGATTCTTGATGATTGAATTTTGTTCGCAGTTATCGAAAATCAGAGCCGGATCAAATTTCAATCCACTTAAGACCTTTTCTTGAATGCCTTTGAGGCCTGCTAACAAAATCGGAGGAGAGATCGGCTTAGCGTAGTACTTGTTGTTCGGGTTCGTGATCTGATGACCAAGCAATGTGCAGCGATAGGCCTCATCGATCTGAGATTCCATTAAATAGTTATTCAATGAAGCACGTAGACCGTGAGGATTTAGAAGTTTTTTTCCAAATCCAGTATGCAGTGAGAAAAACTCGTCGTTCAGATCTTTGATCGCATCTGAGTAGCCTTTTTTGCCACGGCATTTGATACCAAACCCGTTGTTGAGTTCAAGGTGTAGCTTCAATGTGTCAAACAAAATCCTCGGAACAGGAACGCTGCGCTTGCCAGCAGAAGTTTTGTCATGGGCAACAGAGATTACGGGAATTCCGTCAAGTGTCACAAGTAAGTCATTACTCATTAAACCGCAGATGCTTGAGATACGCATACCAGTAACAATCGCGGTGATCACAATTAGGTAATACGATTTGTGAGTCTCTCCAAACTTAGAAAACTCAGGTGAACCGAAGACACTCACAACTCGGTCAATGCACGCGATATCTTCGACTGCTTTTGATTTACGTTTGTGGGCCGTGATGGAGGGTTTCCAGTTCTGCAAAGGGTTCTCGGAGTTGTAGGCGCCTCGCTCAATTAGTTTTGCGTAAATACGGCGTGCTAAGGCAAGACGCTCGTCGACTGTCCGTGCGCTTAGTTCTTTAATTTTTTCGTTCTGGTACCTAATAAAATCAGGATACTTGTATTCATGAATTTGACGACTGCCTAAGTAGACATCTAAGATTTTTACCCTTGATGTCTCGTCATCTGTAGGCTCACGGTTATTGAAGGTGCAGTACAAGTGCAAAGCACTGGGTAAGTCAAGGGGAATACCGCTGTGATAGTGGGCTTTGATTTCTTTGATCAACTCTTCCATCAGGTCCTCTTTCGAAATGACTTCTGTAGAGATCTTTGAAGGTGCGACAGTTGGTGTTGGGGTCCCTTGACTAGGGATAGAGTTCGTTTTAGGCTTCAGACGCCCGCAGGACTCAAGTAAGAGAAGGTGACTCATCAGCGCTCGATGTTGCTCGACCGTCTGAGCTTCAAAAATACCGTTGTGAATGTCGCATGTGAAATTGGTAGTGCCGTCGGTATTGGACGGTTGAGATTCAATGCCAGCGACTGAGTCATAGTGATCAAGTAGTTTTGTGCGATCAAGCACTTCAAATAACTCAGCTAACAGAGGGCCTTCTTTTGCAGAAGAAATTGTCTTGTTTTGTGGAACGTTAGTGATGTAAGTTCGAATCATTGCAAATCCTTATTGAGTTAGTCCCTAGCAGATCTTTATGTATCCACCGTTTTTGGTTAGTTACAACAGCAACTTGCTCATTGCCGAAGATGCAAGTCGTTGGTTTTCTGTTAGCTTTGAATGCTGCCCTCTGGCAAGCAAAGCAGTTCGCAATTCCACACAAGCTTCACGATCTACTTTGAAGATGCACATGCTGACCAACCGGTGCACCCCTTAGTTTTCTGCGCTTCGTAAAGTGGGATGAACCACGGAAAGTTTGAGCCTTAGAAATATTTCTTAGACTCAAACCCTCACTCCCACGCTCTAGTGGTTCTTTAGCTCTTCTTCGGCTTGTTGCTCCAAATACTCGTTTTTCAATTCTTCAGCCCAATCACATTTCACATCCTTACCAGCTGCAACACACTGGAGATAATGTGAAATCATTGCCTCGCAGTTAGTGAAATAGCCATTTACAAGATGTCCTGGCAACCATTTGTGGTCTGGCCAGTTATCGTATCCATCAGTGCCAGTGCTTAGCTGGAACATCGTCACAGTGAAGTGCTCGTTGGGGGTGACCGCAAGATGTTGCGCAAGCTCCTCAAAACTCATTTCAAAATCTTCAGCCATATCGCAAAGTGCACCATTCACATTCGCATAGTCGGGATAAATTCCCAGCATGATTCCGAGATAAAGATCAGCTGGGTCGTCCTTGTAAAGCTGGGTTAGTTTTGCTGTTAAAGCTGTATTTTTTTCAGACATTTCATTTTTCCTTATTGGTTGGTTCGCTCGTATGAGCAGGGTTTGATGTAAATTTTTCTAATCTGGTCTAAAACAGTTGTAATGTGATCCTTTACCTCCTTAGGGCATCTTGAAATTGAGGGATGACAAGTGACAACCACGATCGTGTGCGAGCCTCAATAAATGGGTTGAGTTGCACATGGCATGAGTCGTTTGCAATTTCATGCAGGCGCGCTCCAAGTCCATCTAAGGCAACCGCGTCTGATAGCCTCGGAAGTTCAATAATTTCAACTTGTTCTGCGTATTGCTTAAATTCCGCGTTCTCAAAAAGCGGGCCGAATGCCTTTTCTCCTACGCCTCCAGGGGTGTGACCATGGTTTTTGACCAAGATGTGTTGCGCAGCAGGGAGTGCATCAATCGTCTCCATGGCGTGTGAAGCGCTATCGAGTGAGCTGTCAACGACTGTGATTGCTACAACTTTCACGCCGCGCTCGAGCAGGAGCTTGTCCATTCCCTCGCTTGAAAACCATTCACGCGACAAGCGATCTGTGCCGTTCCCGGTATCAATGACCATTGAATGGCCTTTAGTCAGTGCTTGTTCAACAATTTCAAGCTCAATGTTTTCGATCATTTCCGCTGCATTAACGCCCGCAACAAGCAATGCATCAGAAACTTGGCGCTTAAAACTGCTATTTGAGGCATCTGCATCTATTGCCAGTACGTTGCGGTCCAGGCCCTGAATTGCGATTCGAGCAATCTGGGCAGTCATAGTTTTGCCTACCCCTCCTTTGCCGAAAATCCAGACGAGGAGGGGGGCGTCATTAGGGATGTCGAGTTGAGATGTAGTCTTGTTTGACGGCATAAAAGTCCTTTTCGAAATAGTTGGTGAGAACGCGAAACTGCGGTCAGAGGCCTGGACCTTTGGTCGTGCGCAAGCTGCGCAGACTGGGGCTTTCGGGGTGTTTCGTGACCGTGGGTGGAGCCGCTTTGAATTTGGGCTTCGAATCATCAGAAAGTAGGTCTGACACGTATTTCCTGAAAGTGCCGAGCTTGATGTCAACCCCGCAGCGCACAACGTCCGCATGCATTTGCTCTAGCGTTTTGCCTTGTTCCCGAGCCGCTTTGAGTGAGTCATGCATGGACCGAACAATGGCCCAGGTGGACATGGAAGAACGAGGTGGCGGGCCAGAAAGCTCTTTGCGCAGATTTGCGAGTTGTTCTTCTGAAAGTGAAAAGTTGTTGCTCATGATTCCTCCTGGTTAGAGCACAAACCCACAGAAATAAAAAGTAGGTTTTTATGGATCATAATGGAAAATCAAATGTTGTGTCGAATAAATTAGGTGATAGCCGTGGATAACTTCAAAGAAAGCGTGATTGCATGGTCCAAGCTGGCTGCGATCGGAGCAAGGCCAATTGCGGAATCTGTAGGGATAGACCGTGAGTTCTACGCACGAGTACTCAACAAGCGAAGAGATTTGCCAGATGATGATGCGGTGGAACTTGGCAAAGCTCTCGGTCTAAATGCGGAAGGTTTTGAGTCGACACAAATTCAAGCGAATTTGTGTAGAGATCTCCAAGATCTTGAGGCTATAAAAAAACTAGGATTTGAGCTGACTTATCTAGCGCAGATCAAAACCTCCAAGGAAATTAGGGGAGGGTCAAGTCTCCAAAAATACGTTGCCATTTACTTTAAAAACAAAGCAGGTGGACGAATTTCCGTTATGCGTATGGCCACCGAAAGATGGCTGCGATTAATGGAGATCCTTGGGAATCCGGCTTTACCTATACTGGAGGTGGAGACCCCAACGATCTCTCATTTCAATTCGATTTCAACTGTCGTAGTCAACGATGAATGGGCTGATTTTTTAAAGTTAGTTCCTGTCAAAAAAGGTAAAGATAAAGATCTGGTCGACTGGTTAAAAAAGCAGTTCAACAATTGGTTGATTGAATCCGGTGCAATACAAAAGTGTCCTAATTTCTCAAGAAGATTGATCCGTAAAACATATCTTGGGAGGTTGGCAGAGAAGAAATCAATGTTTGCCGAGTGGCCTGAAGCAGTGCGCAAATTTTCTGAAGCTCGCTTTCTTGTTCCAATCTCAACAGAGTTCACGCCTGTAGGTGCTGTGGGCTTGCGTAATGATGGTAAGAGAGTATTTGTTTATGCAACTGTGCTCAAGGCAGGTAGAAAGCCAGATGAGGAAGATGAAACTTTGACATTACCGGAGAACTTAGATCAACCCGCTGATCACGCATTAATTTTTTTACTTGAAACTGCGGGGTATGGTGATAAATACAAATTGATTTTCGATGGGCCTGTTTCTAGCTTATTGGAGCTAGATGTGAAAGCTGACGTCACCGGACTACCCAACAGTCAAAAAAAAATAGATACAACAACAATTTTTTTCACAAACCGTCGCATTCACGTGAGTGAGAGATTGATGAAACGAGAAGATGAAGAGAATTGATTAAATCGTTCTAGCGTTAGGGTTGTAGAGATCATATGTTCGGTGTTCAAGTGCGACCATCTGTAAAGATTGACATGTCAAAAATGGATTCTTAGATAAGGCAGCCAATCATTGGGGACGCTGGTTCAAATCCTCATTGCTCCACCATACATGGGGGGACAGATTTTCTCTGTCCCCCTTTTTCTTTCCCGGCAGGCCTGTTTTCGCGGGCTTCCGCGCTTTTCCTTGCGGACGCGGCGAATCGGATTCCCGTGGCTTCTGCTGTAAGAAGTCGAATTTCTCTCTCTTTTCTCTCGTGGCTTGTGGACGTGTCCATAAGCAAAGCCATGTACTTATGCGGCTTTCCGTGATCGGGTTGGACCTTGCTGATGCCCGAGCTAAAGGGAATTGAACTGTTCGGAAGCAGGCTTAGAACCTGATTTTCTCAATTGATTACCTACTTAATCAATGAGATTGCGTATGGCCACACCCAACACCAAAGTACGACAACCCCCAACCCCCAAACTGAAAACAAACGCAATACCCCATCGACTGGTTGGCTTTGATTGCTGCTCCCGTACCCAGACATCAGCTTGTTGTCGACATTAATTTAGGAGGTCTGTCAGTAAGAGCCTCACAGTTAGCCAGATGAGCACAGGTAGCAAGATCACATCGTCAAGATACCACCATAGCGAGCAATGGCTAAGAGAGGTGCCGGAAATTGCACCGATAGCAGGAGAGCTGTTTCATGCAATTGATTTGAATTGCAAGCACTGGCTTATCCTTCACCAGAGTGGCGAATGGAGGTGGTCATCTTTTCGAGAGAGTTTCCTTAACTTCAAAAAAAAATGACCTCCACGAATAAACATCAATTTGCATTGAACAGATGCCAATGCAAATGGTTTGTTAACGAATTATTTGAGTGTAAATCGCACTGTCGCCACTTTGGCGTTGTTGCTGACTTGCGCGACTACTTTCGCTCCTGCAAGCGCTTTGAATTTTCCAGTGGCTTCAAGCTTCTCACCTACCGGTTTTAATTCAACCTCTTGTTTTTCAGAGCCTGAGAGTATCGTGACTTTGGCAGTAGCTTTGCTGACATTGACAGGCTTGCCGTGATCGCGCACATAAAGTTGCAAAACATCAGCCTTAGCTACAAATTCATATTCAATGTCCTTCACCTCAGCCACCACACCTCCGTGCATGGGCTGGGTATCGCCATGAGTGTGGGCTTCTCCAGCTGCAAACGTGACTGTGCCGATCAGCAGGCTCAATGCAATAGCGATTTTTTGAACTTTCATATCAAATCCTTTCTGTAACTAATTAAAGTGCTTCGGCGTCTTTGTCATCTAACAAAAGTTCGGCATCTCGACGACCAAAGAGCCAGAACAT